>ERZ795058.2605-NODE-2605-length-20782-cov-8.460703_pt1 | contig 20782 bp, 16 predicted proteins | sample MGYA00375142_ERZ795058 | MGnify/ENA primary metagenome ERZ795058 (study PRJEB30187, sample SAMN05720210) | activated sludge metagenome | isolation source: anaerobic digester from wastewater treatment plant | place: Japan | collected 2015-04-20 ... | reverse complement strand
CATATGCGTGCCCTCCCTCGCATCGTGTCCGGGTGGAGGCGGTGCCACACCCGCAAGACAGAGCGCGGGTTGTACCTGCTCCATGACGCTACATGTATATTAGGCAGCAGAGGGATTATGCAGAAGTCACACTAGGAAGGGCAAGAGACCTGCCATGGCCAAAAGGTCGAGCTCATTGTGGTCGATGATGGGAAGCACAAGGCTTGCATCGCCTGTCCTGACATACTCCACATATACCTCGGGGATGAGTCGGCCGGGGATATCCCCGTCCCTAGGACAATCGAGGACCATACTCTGCACAGTGGCGAGTTTGCAGTTGGGCAGAGCGACATGCCACAGGCGTCTGGTAGGCCACAAGAGGTCCACCACCATGGCCTCCAGCTCATCGCATCGCCCATAGTATGCCATGCGGCGGGATATGAACGGCATGTCAAAGGACTTGCCATTGTAGGTCACAACAGCCTTCGCCTGCGCGAGCCTCGCGCGCGCCTCCTCAAGCACGGCCGCCTCTTCATCGTAATCGCGCGCAAAGGCCTGAACCAGACGGAGTTCGCACGCCGACTCCGGGAGCAGCATACCTATCATGAAAAGCGGACAAGTGGACACCAGCCCCGTGGTCTCGATATCCACAAACACGACGTCACCCGGGCCGCACAGACTCAGCAGCTCAACATCGCGCACCCCCAGTCGCGCCAGTTCGCGACCATCGCCTCGATCAAGCGCCTCAACTACCGGACGCGCCAGGCCTGCCCAACGAGGGTGGCCCAGAAGGTCGTACAGGGTATCGTACCCCTCTGCCCGCAGCCGAGCCTCTGTCACAGGGCCAATGCCATACACCAGCTGAAGGTTGCTTGAGATGCACGATCCGTCAAGCGACTTCCCGTCCCAGACACTGCCGAGATCGGCGGGAACGGCCTTCTCTATGACGATGCACTCGCCGTAGGCGTTTTCTACGGGCGTTCCACGGGGAAACTCCGAAACGGGCAACGCAGCTCGACCTCCTACAGCGTGTAGCGGACCTTGTAGAGAACTTCAGTCCGCGCCCCTGCCGCCACCGTCAGGTTGAAACGCGCAAACCCGCCCGACGTGCGCGTTGCCGCAGCCGGAGTGCTCTGGAGAATGGCCCACTCCCCCGGAAACTCCTCCAGAATCACCACATCAGCCTGTACTGGGCCCGAGTTGGTTATGCGAATCTGGTATGCTTCCTCCCACGAACTGGTGCCTATCTTCTTCTGGTCGGTACGGGCCTTTTCCGCGCGCAGCGACGGCGCGCTGCCCAGGCAGACCATTACAGACCCTGCAGAGCGGATAGGCGCAAGAGCGTCCTCGCCGATAGAATGGGCAATCCCGTCCGCAGAGTGCGTATACACCGTCACCCGTCCGGCAGGCAATGGAAGAGGCAGGTCAAGCGGCGATACAGTCATGTCCAGCGCCAGGAGGACGCGGGGTTCATCACGGCGGCTAGCCGTCGGGTCGGGCAGGGTGATCCCGATTCGGTCAACCAGGTACACCATGCGGGCAGGAACTCGGGCTGCACTCGCAGCTTGGAGGTAGTAATCGGCTCCGTCTCGCAGAGTGCTCGGGCAACTTACACTGACCGCCGTGACTCCGAGGCCAACTGCCCCGCGCGCGTCAACCTTGCCTGCGAGCACATTGGAGTGCCCCGCCACCAAAGTCATGCTTGGCGAAGCCAGTGACGCCCCACACTTGTTGCTCAAGCAGTACCATGCGGAAAGACTGGCCTCATCTAGGCGACCATCCAGCACAGCGACGTATGAAGCGCTCCACGAAAGACCGGTAAACGTATATGTCAGCCTAAGGGACACGGGACCAGGAGCCTCCGGAACCACCGTAAACACGAGAGACCGCGCGGCGGAATCGAACATCTTAGATTCCACCATCACGCGGTTGCCTAAAGACGCCAATTCCACGCTTCGAGGATCCACCGTGGCCGGCAACCCGCCCACGACCAGGCGGTTCGGACCGGGCTGAAGCTGAGCCTGGATCGTCCTAGTTCCAACTACGTGACCTGATTCATAGACTACCAGAACGTCCGATACGGGGACTTCGTCAGCTTCCGACTTCGCATCCGCCTTGGCATCCGCCGGATGTGTAGGCCCCAGCGTACCCTGAGCCTCGCCGACAGGCGAAGCGGCATTTGCTGTAGGCAGGGCAATCATGAGAGCAAGTATCGCCAGGATCAGCAGTCGCGGCACCCGCGCTCCGGTCCTCCTAGTCATCATCAGCCCGTTCGCCTCCCATTTACAGGTAATTGCAATCCAGTCCGCCAAACTCGGAAGTTTTCTTCCCAAGGGCGGAAGAAAACTGCACACCGGTCGGCCTTCTGTGGCATAAACCCCCAGGCGCCTTCCTGTTCTTGCCTACATACTGCCATGTCTAGTCCAATTTGACGGTTAATACCTAATTTATACATGAGCTGGTCGCGACGTCACGCGCGCTGATGCGGGATTTGGCCCTTATCGTCAGCCTTTTCCCTTGTATTGGCTATTGCCGCCTGCCCGCGGAAGTTTTTCTCCCTCAGGCGGAAGAAACCTGCACAAATCGGGCCCAAACCGTACAATTACCTGTAACTGGATGCGCGCCCGCCCCATCCGATCTCGCTCGGGCAATCCATGCCGCGCAGCCAATTGCCTTCCTGAAGTGAGGATTCAACCCCGCTTCGCCGGTTTCCTCTGTAGGTCCTGCGCGAACCTGAGCATGGCAAATTCCACCTGGTGCCGAACAAGTCCGCCCTGCAGATAGGCATCGTAAGGAGGACGCAGCGGGGCATCTGCCGATAGCTCTATCGAAGCGCCCTGCACGAATGTTCCTGCGGCCATTATCACCTCATCTGCGTACCCAGGCATCGGCGCCGCCACAGGTGTCACGCCCGCATCCACAGGTGACGTGGATTGCACTGCTCGGCAGAAAGCGTACACGTTTTCGGGAGAGCCCAGCCTCACCGCGAGCACTATGTCGTGCCGACGCTGTCCGGGCCGTGGCGACACTTCGAACCCAAGTTGTGAAAGGAAGGCCGCCGCGAACTGCGAACCCGCCACGGCTTCCCCAGTGACCTGGGGCGCCATGAACAGCCCCTGAGCGAGAAGGCGCGTGAACCCCAGTGTAGGGCCGGTATGGGAGCCCAATCCCGGCGCGGTCAGACGCTCGGCGGCCATCTCCACCAAGTCGTCCCGCCCCGCCACGTATCCACCGCACGGGGCTATCCCGCCCCCAGGGTTCTTGATCAGCGATCCGGCGACCACGTCCGCTCCAACGGCGCATGGTTCGCGCGTTTCGGTGAACTCGCCGTAGCAGTTATCGACGAACACCACCGCATGCGGGTTCACCGACTTCACGCAATCGGCGATCCTTCGGATGTCGGCGCACGATAGGGCCCGTCGCCAGGAGTAGCCCCGCGAACGCTGGACAAGTACCATTCGGGCGCCCTCGGCAGCGCGCGATATCCCGGCGTAGTCCGGCTCTCCGTGCTCACCCACGGGCACTTCCAAGTAACGTACCCCGTGTTCAGACAGTGAACCGCGCACATGTCGATCACGGCCTATCATGGTGACCATGGTGTCATAAGGCGGTCCATACGCCGATACTAGGCAATCACCCGGGCGCAACACGCCGAAAAGCACTGCAGCCAGGGCATGGGTTCCCGACACCATCTGCATCCGCACAAGGGCTGCCTCGGCGCCGAACACGTCTGCGAATGCACTCTCCAGATGCTCCCTGCCCGTATCATCACAGCCATAGCCGCTGGTGCCGCCGAAATGATAATCCGCGAGGCCGGCACGGCCCAGCGCTGCCAGCACTCGTGCGCTGTTTACCCTGGCTATCTCTTGGGTCGCGGCAACCTCAGGCGCTATCCTCGCCCTGACATGGCGTGCGATAGCCAGCCATGCATCGTCTAGGCCCATGGCGCGTGCAATCTCTTGGTCTCCCAGGATATCCGTGTCGGCGACGCCCGCGTCGACGATATCGTCTCTGCTATCTTCCAAGTGTTACGTCCGCCTCCTCCAGCCAGTCACCGAGCCTCGCCACGATCTCGGACGCCGCATCGGACGGATCCGAGATGCCCCCGACGTCAATCCATGTGATGTCATCGTGCTTTCGGAACCATGTCATCTGGCGCTTAGCGTACTTGCGCGTCTCCAGCTTCACTTCATCGATTGCCTGCTCCAGCCCCTCAAGCCCCGCAAGGTACGCGGCGAACTCCTTGTACCCTATTGCCTGCATGGCCGTGGCCTCGGGGTCATAGCCCATCTGGAGCAGCCTTCGCACCTCGTCCACCAGCCCGTCCGCGACCATCTGGTCGACTCGGGCATCGATACGCCCTGCAAGCGCATCGCGCGGCATAGTTAGGCCGAAGAGCCTTGCATTATACGCGTGCGCCGGCACGTGCTTTCTCCGTAGCTCGGTGATGGGGCGCCCAGTCACCTCGAACACCTCGAGGGCACGCACGATCCGACGCAGATCGTTAGGGTGTATCTTCCGGGCGGCCTCGGGGTCGCACGATGTCAGCCTTGCGTGGAGCTCCGCCGCGCCGCCCGCGCTTTGTGCCGCCTCCTGCTCCAGCCGGGCCCGCACTGCCGGATTGCGGCCCTCATCCGGGAAGAGGAATCCCCTGACGACGGCGTCCACGTACAGCCCTGTTCCGCCCACCATTATGGGAAGACGCCCCCGCGAGGCTGTGTCGGCAATGGCTGCGCTCGCCAGCTCCTGGTAACGCGCCACATTGAACACCTCGTCCGGATCAGCTACATCGATAAGGTGATGTCGAATCTGGGCCTGCTCGCCCGCGGACGGCTTGGCGGTGCCGATGTCCATTCCCCGATAGACCTGCATCGAATCTGCCGACACGATTTCCCCGTCCAGCATGCGCGCCAGTGCCACCCCGACGGCCGACTTGCCTGATGCGGTCGGACCCACAATCGCCAGAAGCGGAATGCGCATCGGCTCCACAATCGCCCGAGGCGGAACGCGCATCGGCTCGGTCATGGGCACTGCCCCTCGCACGTCACATCTATGACGCCGTATTCCACCCGGCTTCCCCTCCCGCCCAGCCGTGTAGTCACGCCCAGCCTCTCCAGCTCAGGGCCGTCGCTCCTATCCTTGATGACTACCCGACGCCGGGCTACTCTAGTCGCCTCTCGCACAGCGCTCCCCGACAGCCTAGCATGACACGCCCATCTGCGCAATCCGGCGATGCCGGGCGAAAGGCGCACTGGTTCACGAAACATGGGATCGAAGTATACCACATCGTAGCTACGATCCGCACACGACATGAGGTGCATCAGATGGTCAGCGCAGACCACCTCTATGCGGCGCATGGCGCCTGTGGTGTCCGGGTCCGCCTTATCGTACTCTCGCAGCCCGGCCCGTACGATCTCAGCCAGAGCCGGGCTGGACTCGATGCCGACCACCTGCCCTGAAGGGCCGACAGCCCAGGCGGCCACGATCGCGTCGCTCGCCAGGCCCAGCGTGCAGTCGAGCACACGGTCACCCTGGCGCAAAGCCATGGCCTCCAGCATATGGTCCTCCCTGCCCTGCGCCGCCCGCATGATCCTGCCCGGCGCCATTCCAGGATGGAAGAAAAGACAGGGGCCCGCTGGGCCGGACTGCCCCATGCCAACCAGCGTCATCCTGTTCGATTCGACGACTAGCACACCCTCGATCTCGCCCGGACCCTGCCATTCCCCGGCAACCTGGGCGACAGACTTGCTGTGTCGTTCGATGTACGGCGAGTTCAGGGCCGAAGCAACCTTCCTGGCAAGCTCGATTTCGGAGGCTCCGGCGCGCGAGGAGGTAGTGACTGCGAGCCCACTTGTTATGATCACCGCCGGCCGAAGCTCCTTTCGAGAGACTCCTTCGAGATCGTGACGATAATGGGTCGCCCATGCGGACACCTCATGGGATTGTCGCACCGGAACAAGGCCGCTACCAACGACGTCATTTCCTCCTCGTGTAGACAGGCGCCGGCTTTCACGGCGCTATGACACGCAAGCGACACAGCGACATGGTCCGCCAGCGACTGCGGATCCGCCTCGACCGGCGCCGCCGCGATTCCTTCAACCGCCGCTCCCAGCGCCTCATTGGGTGCCATGCCGGCTGCTGCGATAGGGATGCCCCGCACCAGGACTGATGATTCGCCGAACACGTCTGCCTCAAAACCCATGCGCGCCAAAGTCGATTGGTGGCGCGCCACCAGATCCGTATCGGCAGCTCCGAGCTGGACAAGCTCGGGCGAAAGCAGCAGCTGAATGGGAACGCCTGATGACGCCGACGCAAGCTGACGCCTGTACGTGTCCACGAGCACAGTCTCGTGCGCCACATGCTGATCGATAATGAGCAGGCCCTCATCGCTCTCCGCAAGAATGTAGGTCCCTGCAAGCTGGCCGATTATCCTCACTGGGCTGCTAGGCTCACAGGCAGCTGCCCCAACGCCCCTGCCCCAGTCCCAGTCCCAGTCGACGTCGGCATCGCGACCTGAGCGCCTGTCGCCTGCGTAAGCCGGACCTTCCGGCCTGTCGGCGGCAACGCCGGGCCACAGCCTGTCGCCGACGGCGCTATCGCGGCTCGATGCATCGTGGCCCAGCTCCAAGCCGAGCCCGCGTCGCTCGCCCTCGCGAAGCTTTGAGCCGATGTCGGGCACTGCATCCATGGAGCGCACGGCAGCCGAGACTGCGCCGTATACTGCTGAGTACACGTCCGACTCTGAGGCGAATCTGACCTCGCTCTTGGCAGGGTGCACATTAACGTCTACAGAAGACGGGTCCACACTTATCGACAGAACCACAGGGGCCTTCTTCCCGGGCGGCGTGGACCTATCATATGCACGGTCTATGGCAGCCCACACCGTCTTGCACGATACCGGCCTGCCATTGACCAGAACATGCTGCGCGTCGCGGCTGGACTTGGCGCAATCGCCCGGCCCCGCCAGGCCGCGAACGGCTATCCCGTGGATCGTCCTGTCCACCGGCGCCATTGAGCGCGCGAGCTCTATGCCGAGTACAGCAGCAGCAGCCTCTCGAAGCGACCCGCCCTGCGGTGTGGAAAGCACATTGCGTCCGTCCACTTCTAGGCTGAACGAAACCTCGGGGTGGGCAAGGGCCAGCCTTCCGACCACCTCGATCACGCGGCGGGTCTCGGTAGCCACCGAACGAAGGTACTTCAGCCGGGCCGGCGTGTTGTAGAACAGGTCGCGCACGGCGATGGTCGTGCCCTCCGGGGCGCCTATGGCAGACGGTTCGCTCACGACGCTGCCTTCAGCCGTCACAACCGTGCCAATAGCTGCGCCTCGCTCCCGCGTAACCAGCCTCACCCGGGCTACCGAAGCCACGCTGGGCAGCGCCTCGCCTCGAAAGCCCAGGGTGACGATGGAGAACAAGTCCTCAGCCCGCGATATCTTGCTCGTGGCATGCCGCTCAAAGGCAAGGGACGCATCTTCGCGGTTCATCCCACACCCATCGTCTGACACCGAGATCATCTCCAGCCCTCCGCCGGCGATCTCGATTCGCACGGCGCGCGCGCCTGCGTCTATCGAGTTCTCAACGAGTTCCTTCACGACCGACGCGGGGCGCTCGACAACCTCTCCCGCCGCAATCCTGTCGGCGACTTGGGTCGGCAGCTTGAGGATGCGCATATGGGATCACCTACTCCTGCATTCTCTTGAGCTCGTACAGTAAAGACAGTGCTTCGCGCGGAGTCAGGCTATCGGGGTCGATGCTATCGAGCCGGTCCATCACGTGCCTGGCTGCGCCGCCATCGCCGCAGGCCTCAGCAGTGCCTATCGGCAAAGGTTCCTCGTCTGTCCAGCCAAACAAGGTCATCTGGTGCCCGCCCGACGGCTGAGCGCTCTCTAGACCTCGCAGGATCTGCTGGGCCCGCCTGACTACCTCCCTGGGCAGCCCCGCCATTCGCGCCACGTTCAGCCCGTAGCTTCGATCCACGCTCCCTCGGGCCAATCTGTACAGGAAGACGAGCTCTCCCCCTTGCTCGACCGCTCCGACATGGTAGTTACGCGCATATGGCAGACGTTCTTCGAGCGCCGCAAGCTCGTGATAGTGAGTGGTGAACAGAGTGCGGGCCGCTACCTGGTCGTGCATCCATTCGGCAACCGCCCATGCAAGTGCCATCCCGTCATAGGTGCTAGTGCCCCTGCCCAGCTCATCCACGAGGATCAGGCTGCGGCTTGTCGCCGTGTTCAGGATGTTGGCCGTCTCCAGCAGTTCCACCATGAAGCTGCTCTTTCCGGAGCTGATGTCGTCGTAAGAACCAGTGCGGTAGAATATGGCGTCGCATATTCCTATGCGCGCCTCACGAGCGGGCACGAACGATCCTATCTGGGCCATCACCGTGATCAGCCCAACAGTAGCCAACACTGTAGACTTACCCGCCATATTCGGCCCGGTGACAATCAGCAGACGCCCTCCGCCTTCGCCCACTTCCAAGTCGCTCGGCACGTACCTAGACGGCCCCAAGATCTCTTCTAGCACCGGGTGGCGCGCTTGGCGGATCACTGTGACGCACCCGTCGTCCACCGCAGGTCGCACATAGCCTCGGCCCCGCGCCACCTCGGCAAATGCCGCCAGCACATCCGCCTGTGCGACGGCACCGGCCGTGCACAGTATCCTGGGCAGATACTGGGCCACCTCATCCACGATCTGCTGGAATATCGCCTCCTCCAACCTCACCAAGCGCTCTTCCGCTCCCAAGATCTTGGATTCCAGCTCCGCAAGCTCGGCAGTGATGTACCTTTCGGCGTTTGCCAGCGTCTGTTTGCGAGTGTAGTCGACGGGTACCAGATGGGAGTTGGCGTGCGTCACCTCGATGTAGTAGCCGAATACCTGGTTGAAGCCGATTTTGAGCGACTTGATCCCAGTGCGTTCGCGTTCGCTTGCCTCCAGCCTGACGAGCCACTGCCGCCCCTCTGTAGACGCCCGGCTCAACTCGTCCACTTCGGCGCTGAACCCAGGACGGATTATGCCTCCCTCTCCGGTCGCAGCCTTCGCATCATCTCTTATCGACTCGCGGATCCTGCTCACTGCCTCGGTGACCGGGTCGATAGCCGACCAAAGCTCCACAAGGCGAGGCGCAACCGCCCCCGCCAGGACCGTCTGCAAGTCGGCGGCGGCCTCAAGCGATGCGGCCAAGGCCAGCAGGTCCCTAGGGCCCACGGTCTTATAGCCGATGCGCCCGCAGGTGCGCTCCAGGTCGTACATTCGGTCCAGCACGGCGCGGGCATCGGCCCGCATGAACGTGTCGCCCGCCAGCTCTTGAACGGAATCCAGCCGTGCGTTGATCTCGTCGGCCGATACGGACGGCCTCTCAAGCCAAGCCCGGACAAGCCTGCCGCCCATGGGAGTGCGGGTGTCGTCAAGCGCCCGGGCAAGGCCCCTCTCCCGCCCAAACAGGTCCAGCGCGCGTCGAGTGGGCCCGTCCACCTGCATGAACTCGCCCAGGTGGTAGATGCGCATGCGCGATATCTGCGGCGCCCGCGACATCTGGGTTTCCTGAATATACGAAACAAGACCTCCTGCCGCCCGGACTGCCAGGTCCATCCCGCCGGCGCCGAAGCCTTCGAGCGAGGCCACGTCAAACTGCCCAAGAAGCGTCTTTTCGGCATGGGCAAGCTCGAAATCCCTGCGGGGCCTGGGATACGACACGAACTTGCCCTCCGCCGGGCATGAGTGCTTGCCGGACACGTCATCGTCGTCGTATCCGGGATATATGCACTCGCTCGGCGATATCCTGCCTATCTCCTCGGATATGGACTTCGCGGCATCGTCGCCCAGCACTTGGGTAGCCAGAAGTTCGCCGGTCGACCCATCGCACGCGGCAAGCCCCATGCCGGTCGGGGCCACGACCACCGCGATAAGGAAGTTGTTTGTGACCGGGTCCACCTGGTCCGCATAGGTGCCCGGAGTGATCACGCGCACGATCTCCCGGCGCACGAGGCCCCGGGCCGCGCGCGGGTCTTCCACCTGGTCGGCAATAGCCACCTTGTGCCCGTTCTGCACCAGCGTGGCAATGTAACCGTCCACGGCGTGATGTGGGACGCCGCACATGGGCATCTTGTTTGACGGGCCCGCATCCCTGCTCGTCAGCACGATGCCCAGCTCACGGCTGGCTATCTCTGCATCTTCGCAGAACATTTCGAAGAAGTCGCCCAGCCTGAACATGAGGACGGCGTCGGGATGCTCCGCCTTAAGCTCCCGATATTGCTTGAACATGGGCGTCGGCTTCTTGGCCATCAGTCTACCCGCCCCGCCTTCCGCGCCACATCGGCCGCCTCGCCATGGAGCGTCCACGTGCGAGGTTCCACCACTCTCACCATGGCCATACAGCCTGGAGCGAGCTCGCCTTGGGGGCTGCCGGACTGTGGGCGCCAATGCACCATCTTGTTGGACCTGGTCCTGCCGGCTAGTATGGAAGCGTCGCGCTCGGACGGCCCGTCCACCATGACCTCGACCACACGCCCTCGCAAGGACTCATTTACGCCCTCGGCTGTGGCGTTTACCAGCTCTATCAGCCGGTATATCCTGTCGCGCTTCACATCCTCCGGCACCTGATCCGGCATGGAAGCAGCCCGAGTGCCTTCCCTCGGGGAGTAGATGAAGGTGAACGCCGAATCGAACCGCACATCACTCACCATGTTGAGGGTCGCCCGAAAATCGTCTTCCGTTTCGCCAGGGAACCCCACCATGATGTCGGTGGTTATGGACGCCCCGGGTATGGCCTGCCTGATACGGCCCACTAGATCCAAGTAACGCTGGGACGTATAGCCCCGGTTCATCATCTTGAGCACTCTGTCGCTTCCAGCTTGAAGCGGCAGGTGGAAGTGTTCGCACACCTTGTCGCACGAGGCAGCCGCCTCGATCATCTCATCGCTGAAGTCGCGAGGGTGCGATGTAGTGAACCGTATCCGTGCAATCCCGTCTAGGGCATTCACAGCGCGAAGGAGATCGGCAAAACCCCATACGCGCCCATCTCCCCCAGGCCCGAGCCCGCGCCCGTATGAGTTCACGTTCTGACCCAGAAGAGTCACTTCTCGGCAACCTGATGCAGCAAGCTCGCGCACTTCAGCCAGGATGTCGTCGGGGCGGCGACTCCGCTCCCTTCCTCTTACGTACGGCACTATGCAGTAGGTGCAGAAGTTGTTGCATCCATACGTGATGTTCACGAAAGCCTTGTGGCGGAAGGCCCTCGCCGCCGGCAGCCCTTCGACGATCTCGTGGGCTTCGTCCCAGACCTCGATGACGCGCTCCCCCGCCTCCACTCGGGCCATCAGTTCCGGCAGACGGTGTATATTGTGAGTCCCGAACACCAGATCGACCCAAGGCATCCGGTGCTCCACCATGTCCCTGACATGCTCCTGCTGCACCATGCAACCGCATATACCTATGATTATGCCCGGCCTTTGCGCCTTGAGCCTTTTCATGTCGCCGAGGTTGCCCATGGCGCGGTTCTCCGCATTCTCCCGCACACAGCAGGTGACGAATATGACCACGTCCGCATCCATATCGCCGCCAGCACCGGCACCAGCGTCGGCACCAGCGTCGGCACCAGCGTCGGCGCGCCCGTACCCGATCTGCTCCAAAAGACCTGAGATGGTCTCGGCATCGCGCTCGTTCATCTGGCAGCCGAAGGCCACGACCCTGGCTTTCTTGTGTTCTACGTGCATCCCCTAGCCTCCCGAGTGTCGCGTCTATGCGCCCGCGGCGAGCGCATCGACGAGCATCTCCATGAGCTCGACGTAGTTCGGCGCCGCCACATGTTGGGCCAATGGCAGCTCGACGCCGCGCTCTACTCCATCGCGTATCTTGTCGGACTTGGAAAGATCCCCAAAAAGCAACCCACCCACGAGTTTTCGGCCTCGCACCACCAGCTTGCGACGGATGCCACGAGCCTCGTCCTCCGAAACGACGGTCGTCACTTCCGCACCTTCCTCAGCCTGCGCCTCTCCGATGGTGAATATCCTTGTGCCCATCACCATGAGAGTGTACGACGGCGGCACAGCAGTATACTCAATCAGCGCGCCGGCGGGATCGGCAGCACCGGCCCTGGCGGCCCTGGCGGCGTTGGCTCCGGCCACCTTACCTTGACCCATGGCGACGGGCCAGGTACCTCCCGGCGCCCCGGCGAACTCTGCCACATCGCCGGCGGCAAATATCCATGGCTCCGACGTGCGCATGTTGGCATCAACCACGACTCCGCGGTTGACACTGATTCCGGCCGATTTCGCCAGCTCTAGATTGGGACGAACGCCTGTTGAAAACAGCACGACTTCACCAGGCACATCCCGCCCGCCCGCAAGCCGCACACCCTGAGCCGTCACCGACTCGCTGGAGGCCGACAGATGGAGCGTGATCCCCGCACGCGCAACGATATCGGCCAGCATCCGTGATGCGGGCTCATCCAGCATCTTCGCGAGAAGCCTGGAGCCGTGCTCGAGCAGATGGACCTCCAGGCCCAATTTGGCCAGAGCCCACGCCGCCTCCAACCCGAGCGGACCGGCGCCCACCACGCATACAGTGCGCGCATGCCTACACGCCTCAGTGATGGCCCGGGCGTCAGCCGCACTGCGCAGAGAGAATACGCCCTGCCTGTCGCGCCCGGGAAGCGGGGGCACAAACGGGCTGCTTCCGCACGCCAACACAACCGCGCGCGCGGGCAGGCTCGTTCCGTCGTCGAGCACAACCGCCCTTTGCTCAATGCTAATGGCTCGAGCGGCGCGCCCAAGCAAGACCTTCGCATGGCGTTCGTCGTACCAGGCCTCTGGTTTCACCGCTATCTGTTCTGGCAGGATTTCCGATCCAAGGAGGTGCGAAAGCCTGGGGCGGAAGTAGGCATAGTGGGGCTCGCCTGACACTATGGCGACAGGGACGTCTGCGTCGTGGTCCCTTACTCCCTCAAGGGCCATCAAACCCGCTGGACCTAGGCCGATGATGACGATACCCGGCTGTGCAGAATGGTTCATATGCGGACCGCCTCCTCAAACGCCCGCGGTCTGTGCCTGAGCGCTCTACGCGTATTATACCACCCATGCTGGCCCGGGCGAAAGCAGCGCTGGATAGAATAGGCAGAGCCGCGCCTCTGCGCGGCTCTCGGGCTACGGTCGAGTTGCATGGGCCTGGTGTCGGGAGTGTGAGCGCGGATCGGCCAACTACCTAAACAGGAGGAAGAGCACCACTAAGACTATGCCGATGATCACCAACCACCACCACCATGGGAATCCCCAGAAGAACCAGGTCGTCTTGGTTTCTGAGCTTTTCTCAGTCATCGTATGTCACCCCCGTGCCCTATGGGCATGCTAGAACCACCATTCGACGAAGAGAAACACGATAAGCAGGATGAAGAGCGGCAGCAGCTTGCCAAGCCCTGTGCCCGATGAGAACAGACTGTCGAGTTTCATCCCAGCACCTCCCGTCCTATCCCTGCCGCTCAGGCGCGCTGTCGGGCGGAGGAATCTCCGCTCCAAGCGTCTCGATTAGCTTGGGAAGCATATTGGACCTCATCCCCTCTTGCGCCAACGAGCCCAGCAACGCTGCGAAGCTCGGATCGGACGAAGCCCTCGACATTACGCTCTGCAGCATCTTGGTGATGTCCTCCGGTCGCGTACCCTGGGGCTCACGCCCGGTCTTGGGTTTCTCGGGCTGCGAAGCCGCCGGGCTTTTGTCCATATCCATCATGTTCTCCACCGCCTTTGCCACGATTTTCGGGTCGAGATCCAGGTTGGCCATGCCTGACAGGAACGCGAGCGGGCGGTCTTGCAGCCCCATCCCTCTCCGTTTCCTGACAACATCCCCCAGCGAATCCAGCACTGATATGAGGTTCACAGAACCCAGCAAGTCGTCAGCCGCCGATTGTCCGCGCTCGCTCAGGAACGGGCGCAAAGCCCGGACCAAAGCCACGCTTTCAGAATCCGTAGGCAACCTCATGTGGACACCCCCACCCGCGTAACTGCTACAGCCCGCTTTTTCGCCACCCTGGCCAACGCAGCCGCCACGTCTATCACACCTGCCCCCTGCTCGTCGGGGCCTGCTCCCTGCACCGGGACGGACGTCGACTGCAATATGGACTTAATCTCAGACGGAGTCAGCGCAGGGTCAGCTTCCAAAAGGAGCGCGACAGCGCCTGTAACGTGCGGGGCCGCCATGGATGTGCCCGAGCTCTTGCGGTACCTACGACCCGGCCACGTAGACAGGACATCCACACCCGGCGCACTCACCGCTATCTCCCTTCCTCTGCTGGAGAAATTGGGAATGGAGTTGCGGTCATCTATGGCCCCAACCGCGATTGTCTCGACGTATCTGGCCGGGTACCCCACGGTATTAGGAGACGGCCCGCTGTTTCCCGCTGCGCACACCATGGTGATACCCGCCCTCCTAGCAGCGATCACCACTTCTCGGAACGTCTGGTTCTCCTTACTTGCGCTGAGGCTGAGATTGACTACCTTGATCTGCTGGCTGACGCACCATTCCATCCCCTGAACCAGGTTGGATAGTTTACCCGACCCTCGGCTGTCGAGTACTTTCACAGAGTACACACTCGCCTCAGGCGCAACGCCCACAACACCAACGCCGTTTCGCAGGGCAGCTATAGTGCCCGACACGTGAGTACCATGCCCGTTGTCGTCGCGGACAGACGCGGTACCGCTGACCGTGTCCATTCCGCCCTTTACGTTCCTGCCGATATCGGGGTGGGCCGAGTCGACTCCCGTGTCCAGCACACCCACCTTCACTCCCCGACCTGTCCCGCCCACCCCCTTGAGGTTGATACGGGATATGCCCCACGGAGTGTTCTCAACGAGCCGTGGCCCCCACGCCATTTTCCCAACCTCAAACACCATGTTGATGTCGATGTCGTCGTCTACTCGAAGCACTCCCGACCTGGAGCTCGCCAGCGACTGTACGTCAGCCGCCTCATCCTCGTCGACCAGAACGACAAGCCCATTCACAAGAGGCAATTCCCTCACGACGTATCCCCTACAACCCGACAGAATCTCCACCCAGTCGGCCCGGTCTACACCTTTGTCGAATATGACGATCTTCTGCTGGCGGAGCCTGCCCGAACCAGAATATCTGAAGGAAGACTGCTTCATCACTCCACCTCCCCGCTCTCCCACAAACTATGCTCTAGCCTTGCGATTCGCCCTTGCCTGGGCGCAGGTCAGGCGGCCCCACATCCTCCGCAGCCTCAAGCTGCTCCCCTCTACCCCGCTCCTCTTCGCCCTCTGTCAGCAGCCACACGCTGGCCATCAAACCGGCGATGACCAGGATATCAGCGATAAATCCTCTGCTCGACGCCTCATCCATCCATGCACCCCTCCTTGCGGCGCAAGCCTCGACAGGCGCCGCCCTACGACCCTAAAGCGCTACACATTATGACTTTGTAACAGGATTGGTTACATTCCCGCCAGACCTATCCGCCACAGCTACTACTGCTTTGCGTTTCCAGATGCTATAATCGTGACGTAAGGCACAATGATCACGCCCAAGCTGGGTCAGGGAGGTATCAGGATGAGGAGATCACTGGTGATTCTGTTTGTCGCTGCCCTAGTGGCCGCGGCAGCGTCCGCAGCAATCCTGGCGGCGACGCCCGGCAACCCGCAGAACGGCCTCGGCACTGCTGCTGATGTGAATCCCACTGGATGCACCGATTGTCACACCAAAGCTGGCGGAGTTGATAACAGCCTCGCCGCCGTGGTCAAGAAGAGCGCGCCCAAGCATGTATCCGTGAAAGAGGACATCAACAACTGCTACATGTGCCACGCCAAGCGTGCCGACATGGGAAAAATCATGCATGCGGGGCACCTATCTGAAGGCAATAGCTTCATAAGCGTCTATGGGGGGTCCTGCACGCACTGCCATAAGGTGGATCCCAAGACGGGTATGGTCAGTGTGAAAGGCGTTAAGAAGTAATAGCAGGTTCACGTGGTGGTCTCGCTAGAGGCTCTATCGGTGAACAGCGGGCCGCCGGCGCAACGTTGAGCGCCGGCGGCCCGCGCGACATAGTATACTGGGCGAAATGGCGACGCTAGTTGCCGCCTCCTCCGGAGCCAAGGGCTATGGCCGCCACGATTGCAGCCACTACAGCCAGAACGCCGATTATGGCTCCCGAACCCATTGTGCCCGTAGGCTGGCTCGCCTTCTGCCCCTCCAAACGGTCCACACGGGCCTGCAGCTCCTCGATCATCGACTGCAACTTGACCTCGCGGGCCTCAGCTTCCCATCTCTCAGCTACGAGATCATCGGCGAAACGCTTCCTGAGCTCGTCCACGCTGCCCTGAAGCATCAGCTCCATGCTGGCCAAGCGCTTGTTCAGACCTTCTATGGTCGTATTGACTTCGGCGATAGCCGCATGCGCCTCTTTCGTCGATGCGATGTTGGCATTCAGAGCCTGCCTGGTTTCGTTCAATGCATCGACTACCTTGCGGATGTCCATGGCGTTCTCGACGACCTTGGCGCCTGTGCGCACGTCTTCCGCGGCATTGGCTGCGATCTTGTCGCTTAGGGTCTTCGATAGCTTATCCAGAGCCACTTGCAGGTCCATCAACGCCTGGCGCTGCTGATTGTAGTCGGAACCCTGCTTCTTGCCCAGTTCTTTCAGGCCGCCCTCGATCGTCTGGGCGTACTGCTCCAACTCAGACACGGCCTGTGTCAGGGCTTGAAGCTCCGCGGCAACGGCTCCTATGCGGGCCCGCTCAACCTCGAGCCCTGCGATGATGGCCGCGTCAGCTTCCGCCGTCTTCCGATCAAGATCAGCTATCTCGCCGCGCGCTTTGGCCAGTTCCGCAAGTATTCCTCGAACCTCTTCCTGCCTCGCCGCACGTTCAGCATCTACCTTAACCGACAGGGCGTCGGCGGCCTGCGACAGAGCATCCTTCGTCGCAGATGCCGCATGCAGGGCGTCGTGGTCGGAGGCCAGCCCGTCGACTGCGGCGGCGAGCCCAGCCACATCCTTGTCCCTAGCCGCCCGCTCCGCCTCGATCGCCACATTGACCTGCGAAATCTCGCTAGATATTCTGCGCGTGACCGCCTCTTCCAGGGCGGTAACGCGCCCGCCGAGCTGGTCAAGCGACAACCGGAGATTATCGTCTGCATCCTTGAGCTGGATATCTGCGGCCGCCCGTTCACGCCGCTCAGTCTCTACAGCGGCTCCCAGGGCCAAAGCGGAGGATTTGGCCATATCATCTTGGATCGCAGTCAGGCTCGCGAGCCCCGCTCGGAGATCGGCCATATCCTTCTCACGGGCCATGCGCTCGGCGTCCAGTCCAGAGTCGAGCGAGACCCTCATCGACTCGGCGAGTTCGCGCTGTGCGATCTCGAGCGATGCGACCGCGTTCTGCCTCGCCGCAACCTCGTTGGCGATCGCAGCCTCAGCCATGGCCCGAGCGGATGCGATGGCGGCCACGGCGTCGTCCAGCTTCAGGGAGAGCTGGCCTATCTGCGCCTTCTGCACCTCATCTGCGGCCTTGAGCCCATCTATCGACAGGCTCAGCCTGGACTCGAGATCCTGGCGCGACTTGGCTTCGCCCGCTACCGCGGCCAACGCAGAGGCCTGCACTGAATCAGCCTTCGCCTGCGCCACGGCCAGCTGCTGAGCGAGTTCCTGGCGGACCGCTTCGTCTCCCGCGACCATCTGCTGCTTGGAGTCGGCGTACAGCGCAGTCAGCTTCTGATCGCCTGCGCCGGCGCGAGCGGCGGACTCATCCTTGATCTGTTTGAGTTGCTCCTCTATTGCGGTTGTCTTGGCAGCCAGATCTGCGTGGAGCACGTTCGTGCGCTGAGCTTCGCCGGCAATCGCAGCTTCAGCCCAGGCCCTATTCGACGCAATCGCAGCCTCAGCCCAGGCCCGCGCCGACGCTATGGCGGCCACGGCGTCGTCCAGCCTCAGGGAGAGCCGGCCTATCTGCGCCTTCTGCGCCTCATCCGCGGCCTTGAGCCCATCTATCGAAAGGCTCAGCCTGGACTCGAGATCCTGGCGCGACTTGGCTTCGCCCGCTACCGCGGCCAACGCAGAGGCCTGCACTGAATCAGCCTTCGCCTGCGCCACGGCCAGCTGCTGAGCGAGTTCCTGGCGGACCGCTTCGTCTCCCGCGACCATCTGCTGCTTGGAGTCGGCGTACAACATGGTTAGCTTCTGATCGCCGGCGCTGGCGCGAGCTGCAGCGTCGTCCTTGATCTGTTTGATCTGCCCCTCTATTGCAGCTGTCTTCGCAGCCAGCTCAGCCTGTAGCACCTTGGTGCCCGCGGCCCCGCGCGCGACATCCTCCCTGGCGATGGCGGCATCGCTCGCTGCATCGGCAGCCGCCTTCTCAAGCTGGCTGAGGCGACCGGTGACCACAGCTAGCTGCTCCCTGAGGTTGACAGAGAGCTCACGCACGACTCTCATATCATCATCGGTGAGCGTGGTCCGGCCCGACTCCACATCACGCAGAAGCCGCGCCGCCACAAACGCCAGCAAATACCTGCTGACGTTGTCGTCCCCTCGGAACTGGCCCGACTCGTAAACACCCATGTATCCCTTATTCACCAGCAATGTCACGGCTTCATATGCCCAGTGATCCCCAGGCACATCAGTGACCACAGCAGGCGCTGCTATGGCGGCCGAGGCCGTCAGCGCTACTACAAGCACAATACTGACTGCGGTGAGCAACCGCTTTGATAGCACAGACATCTCTATCCCTCCTTGCCTTTCGACATTTTTACCTGCTGATCTGCACCGTACAGGGCGCAGGCGCTTGAGGGAACGTGACTGCCCTGCCTGATGCATCCAGAAGGATCAGATTCTCTATGGACAGGACTGCGCTGCCATACTGCCTTGACAGGAAGTAGACGGTCGCGACACTTCCCCAGACCTTCCCAGCCTGGCCCACACGACCGGCCATGCCCTGGATACGCCCTAGCAGTGATCGTGAGTCGCCCTCCTCCCATGGCAACATGGTCTTGCCCGCCACTGCAAGGCCGCCCCTCGATACCATGGCCAGCCCCAGCAGATCGCTGTCGTAGCTCAGGTCAAGCCTGAACGAATCGACGCCTACGATATTGGTGAGCATCACATCCACCCGCACGATGTCGCCTGCCTTGACGCGTTCCTTCTCGGGCCTGATCCACACTCTCGGTTTGAGCTGGGGCACTTGTATGGATGCGCTCGAAGCTGAAGGCGCCGCGTTCTGGGCAGTGGCAGATGCCACTATCCTCTGCTCACCCGGCCTCGGTTCGCCCCCCAGCATCCATGAGATGTCCTGCCCCTGGTTGGGCTGCAAGCTGCCGATCAGGAGCTCGCGATGGTCTCCGCCCGATAGAGCGAAGTCGCCAAGGGAATCGAGGCGAACCTTGACCCAATTGGCATCGGATCCGCCCGTGTTTTCGACTCTCACACTCACCCTGGCGGGCCACGGATAGAGCCTCTCGTCACGAACCTGAAGCGCCTCGACACGCCGAATGCTGGCCAGCAGCCGCGGCGGCCCAAGGACCTGGATCTCCCTCGACACTGCATTTGCATCGGCGTTCTTGGCAGATACCGATACGGCAAGATCCGCCCGCCCCACAGACGCCCACGTCGCAACGACTTGCCACGCAACCTGCGCCGTCTGCCCGGGCTCTAGGTCGCCGATTGAGTGCGTATTGCTCTGGCCGCCAGCGAGTTTGAAGCCCGAGGGCAGGTCCAGCCGTGCAACTAGGTCATGAGCGGGTCCTTCGCCCGTGTTGTGCACGTACGCTACGGCCAAGAACGGTGCCGTCCCATCCGACGACAGGCCCACTTCCGCGGGCGCTGTGATGCCCAGAGCTAGTCTGCCGGGGGCAAGGGTGATGCCGCCCAGCCCGTAGTAGGTCACATAATGCCTAACCTCGCCAGGGGCCAGCGCAGACGGGTCCCAGTACATCGCAACCGCCGAGTCCAGATCGGATTCGCGCGAACGTATGAACTCGCGTCCGGGCACGATCTCTGCGTCCCACAGGTTGTCGGCGAACATGCCCCAGTTGGAGAAGGCGACGCGCGACGGCGGCGTCAGCTCCCCGCCTGCCATCGTGCCCTGGGACGTGACTGAAGGTTCGATAAGCGAGTCAAAGGCCTGCCAGTAATCGGGTATTCTGGCCCCGGAAAGCATGGCGTCGCCTATCATCGCCTGATCTGCGGCACGCAGCGGAGCGCCGTCGTTTGCCCCGAGCATCGTATCGATCAGCAGGCGCAATCCCACGGCGTGTGTCATCTGGCCGACGTTCTCCACTATATAGTGAATCCTCGCGGTATCCAGGTAGCGCGTAGTAGGGCTCTTGACGAACGAGAGCTGCTGGGTGACTTTGAGGTCGCCCAGGCGATATGAACAGACTATGCGTCCGTCCTGGACCTGTACGGGGCTAGCCACATCCCCATAGCGCCCCTTCCTGCCGGCGCGCCTGGTGGTCTTGCCTCCGAACACCCAGTCCACCCCGTCTACCTGCACAGTCGTGTAAGACGTCCACGGCAGGGGCCGCCCATAAATGAGCGGCAGGTCGTCGTCTGCCGGATTGCGCGGATCTCCCCCGGTAGTCTCTACGCCGAACCGCCCCGCCTCTTCAGGCCCGGGGTTGACAACTATCTTGATGAAATCGTTGCTCATCTGGACTGGCGCGGGGTTCGCCGCCCCCGCGCCTCCGCCAAACATGCAGAGGATACACAGGATAGCGGCGACGGCTGCGGCAAAGCGGCGCCCCCGGCGCCGCTTGTTGACTCCTGAAGACAAGCAAGACACCTCCTCGTGCCGGCGATGATCAGAACCCGGTTACCG
>ERZ795058.2604-NODE-2604-length-20786-cov-8.034586_pt1 | contig 20786 bp, 16 predicted proteins | sample MGYA00375142_ERZ795058 | MGnify/ENA primary metagenome ERZ795058 (study PRJEB30187, sample SAMN05720210) | activated sludge metagenome | isolation source: anaerobic digester from wastewater treatment plant | place: Japan | collected 2015-04-20 ... | reverse complement strand
CCTTCCTCCCGGCCGATCATGATATCAAACAAAAAGCAAGCAAATCAGGAACATACCTCATTGGACAGAGGGATGGTACATAGCTTGCTCCTGACCCCGGCATACCCGTTCATGACCGGAGGCGCACAAATGGAGCGAAAACACAGGGCGAGCGTGATCTGGCAATTTACGGTCTGGTTGCTTTTGACTGCTTTTTTTGCAATTCCGATCATCTTAAGCAACCTGGAGAGCATGCAGCACAGGATTCCATGCAAGATCTACATTTTATTACCGAAGGGCTGAGCCGGGCCTCTGCCCCGAAGCAAAACGGATGAACAGGATCTGGCACTGGATACTGATTGCCTGTGTTCTCCTTTATACCGCCGTCTTCTGGTATTCGGAAGCCGCTTTCAAGGGGCCGGATTCCGTTGAGGACGAAGAGGCGGCTCTTATCGATCGGGGAAAATCTTCAGGATCCGTCCAAATAGGATCGCCGCAGCTGCTCCTTCGCTGATTCGACGGCCAATCGGGCGATATTTTTCCGATCCTGTGTGCCTGCTTTCCGTCTGGGAGGCCGGATTGGCAGGTCCGGGATCGGATACGCCCGTATTCATGAGGGATTATGCCGGTGGGAACGACCAGAGCGGCGATCCTTCTTTTCCCTTTGGATAGCAGGCATTTGAGAAGGCAAACCCCGCAGGAAAAGAATTGCTTGCGCGCGTTCGGGTTTTTCCGGAATTTCGCGGCGGCATTCCTGCTTTCGGCCGTCCTTTCCGGATGCGCGGGAATTTTCCCCTTTGAGGAAAAAACCGCAGATACGCCTTCTTCGCGTTCGCCGGCAACAGCGCAGAAAGCCCCCCGGAAAGAAACCCGCCGCATGCTGGTCACCGCCTACGATCCGGGCCCCCGCTCTACCGGTTGGAAATACCATCACGGGTTGACTGTCTATACTTATGGGCGCAATAAGGGCAAGGTAAAAAAGGTCGGAATAACTTCAGACGGCTCCAAGGCCAAAGTGGGAACGATCGCTGCGGATATCAGCATCTATCCGTACGGCACCAGAATTTTCGTGCCCGGATACGGATGGGGCGAAGTGCACGATGTGGGCCAGGCCATCAAGGGACACCATATTGATATTTTCTTCAATACGGAAGCGGAAGCGCTGGCGTGGGGAAAGAAGAGCCTTAACGTAACAGTGCTCCGTCCCGATACCGCCTCCGCGGAGTACAGGCGGAATCTGAAAAGAAAACTTGAGATTGCGGCCGATCTGCGGAAACGACTGCTCGCGCTTGCCAGAGAGCAGAATTGCCGCGAGCGCGATCTGCTGGCCGAGGCCGTTGAGGACCTGCTGAGGAAGTACGAAAAGAACGGCGGAAACAGGCAGAACAAGAAAGGCGGAAGGAAAGGCTCGTGAAAAAAGCCTCCTTCCGCCTGGCCGATCTGTACTTCCTGCCGCTACAGCGGTATGTTGTTATGCTTCTTTTCGATGCGGACCTGTTTCTTGTCTTTCAGGGCATCGAGAACGGCGATGACCCGCTTCCGCGTTTCACGGGGAGCGATTATCTCCTCGATGATTCCCATGCCGGCCGCGAAATAGGGATTGTTGAACTGCTCCTCGTAGGAGCAGACCAGTTCCCGTCGCCGGCTCACCGGATCTTCCGCCGCGGATATCTGCCGCCGGTAAACGATGTTGCAGGCCCCCTCCGCGCCCATGACGGCGATTTCCGCCGAAGGCCAGGCCATGACATAATCGGCGCCCAGATACTTGCTGCACATTCCGATATATGCCCCGCCGTAGTCTTTCCGGGTAACCACGGTGAGTTTCGGAACAGTCGCCTCTGAGTAGGCGTGGAGCAGTTTCGCCCCGTGACTGATGATCCCGGACCATTCCTGGTTCGTGCCCGGCATGTACCCCGGCACATCCGCGAATGTCAGGAGGGGGATATTAAATGCATCGCAGAACCGGATGAAGCGCGAGGCCTTGTCGGATGCCTTGGTGTCGAGAACGCCCGCGTCGTTCCTCGAGTTATTGGCGATAACGCCCACTGTTTGGCCCATCACGCGGATAAAGGCCACAAGCATGTTCTTCGCCCAGAGCTCATGCGGCTCGAACATGATTCCGTTGTCGGCGATGGCGGCCACTACCTTTTTCATATCGTATCCCCGGGTCGGCTTGTCCGGAATTATTTTATCCAGTTCCGGGCACTCCCGGTCCGCGGAATCGGTGCATGCCGCGACCGGCACCGGGCTGTGGCAGCTGTCGGGAAGATAAGAAAGCAGATCCTTGATTCTGGCGATGCAGTCTTCGTCGCTTTCCGTGACGACATGGCACACGCCGCTCTTGGATGCATGGGCAACGGCGCCGCCGAGCTCGTCATGCGTTACTTCTTCGCCGATGACGGCCTTGATGACGTCGGGCCCGGTTATGTACATATAGCTGCTGCCCTTTACCATGAATACCCAGTCCGTCAGTGCGGGCGAATAAACGGCTCCTCCCGCCGTGGGTCCCATGATGGCCGTGATCTGCGGTATGTAGCCGGACGCGATGGAATTGCGGTAAAAGATGCCCGCGTAGCCGTCGAGGGCGGGGACGCCTTCCTGGATCCGGGCTCCGCCGGAGTCGTTCAGGGCGACAAACGGCTTGCGGGCGTCTACGGCCAGGTCCATGGCTTTCCAGATTTTTTTGGCGTGCATCTCGCCGAGGCTTCCGCCGGCGCTGGTAAAATCCTGGGCGGCGGCAAAAACGGTCCTGCCGTTCACTTTCCCGAAGCCGGTGACAACGCCGTCCGCATTGATCTCTTTGTCGCCAAGCCCGAACAGGGTTGAGCGGTGCTTGACAAAAAGCTGAATTTCCTGGAATGTTCCCTTGTCATAGAAGAGGTCCAGTCTTTCGCGGGCGGTCAGCTTCTTGAGCTCATGCTGCTTGCGGATCATCGCTTCACCGCCCATGGTCAGGAGCCGGCTCTTCTTCTCTTCGAACTGCTTTATTTTGTCTTCTGTCAGTCCCATTCTCCATCTCCCGTTTCAGAATAATAAAACGATTTTACGTAGCATTTATGCTCTGTGATTGCAAGGCGGAATTGGGTCCGCTGCGCCAGGAAATGGGCGTTTGGCGGCAGTCTTCAGGTTCAGGACGGCTTCCTGTCCTCGCATCCGGTTTTTCTCAACTTCTCCGCCTCTCAGCATCTCAGCTTCTGTCTTTTTAGCCTTGACCTTCCAACGCCTTAACCTATATAGTTATTCCGTTTAACAAAGGGGATCGGAATATCTCAGGATAGGGGGATCTTATGAAATTCATTGACGATATTGACATCAAAGACAAAAAGATCCTTTTCAGATTCGATTACAACGTCCCTTTGGATAAAGAAACCAATATCACCGACGATACCCGGATCCGGGCGACGCTTCCGACGATCAATTATGCTCTTGATGAAAACTGCAGGGTCATCATCGCCTCGCACCTCGGCAGGCCGAAAGGGAAATACGCGGAGAAATTCAGTCTTGCCCCCGTCGCGAAGAGATTATCCCGGCTGCTGGGAAAAGAGGTAAAAATGGCCGGAGACTGTATCGGGCCCGGCGTAAAAAAGATGATTGACGACCTTAACCCGGGCGATATCCTGCTGCTGGAGAACCTCCGCTTTCACACGGAGGAAGAGACCAATGACAATAAATTCGCGCAGGAGCTGGCGGGCTTTGCCGACGTTTATGTCGATGACGCCTTCGGAAACGCGCACCGAAATCATGCCTCGAACGTGGGGATCACCAAGTTCATAGGCAAATGCGCGGCGGGCTTCCTGATGAAAAAAGAGCTCAATTATTTCAACAAGGCCCTGGAGAATCCGGCCCGGCCGCTCGTCGCGATAATCGGCGGATCGAAGGTGTCCGGAAAGCTTGAAACGCTTCTGCACCTCGTAAAAAACGTCAACAAGATGATCATCGGGGGAGCGATGGCGTTTACATTTCTCAAGGCGCAGGGCTACGAGGTCGGCAAGTCCCTCATTGAAGAGAACCTGGTTGGAAAGGCGCGCGAGGTTATGGAAACCGCCGGGAAACTCGGCGTCAAATTTTATCTGCCGGTTGACTGTGTCGTCGCGGAGGACATGAATTCGGAAGCCGAGACCAAAATAGTGCCGGTCCAGGAGATCAATTCAAAGTGGATGGCCCTGGATATAGGGCCCGCGACCATCACAGTCTTTACGGAAGCTCTCAACAACGCCAAGACAATCGTCTGGAACGGCCCGATGGGAGTATTCGAGATAGACGCTTTCAGCAGGGGGACTTCCGCCCTTGCGCATAGCGTGGGCAGGTCATACGCCCTGTCGATCGTCGGCGGCGGCGATACGGACGTGGCCATAGAGAAAGCGGGAGAGCGGGACAATATGTCCTACATCTCCACAGGCGGAGGCGCTTTCATAAAACTTCTTGAAGGGAAAGATCTTCCAGCCGTCAGGGCCCTTAAGAATTGTTCTTGAAAAATCGGGAGGTAAATTCCAAATCCCAAGCACCAAATCCAAGACAAATCCCAAATTCAGAATTTCAAAATACAAAACCTGATTCAGTTCAGCCATGCTGCCGGTAATTTGAGATTTGGAATTTTGATTTTCGAATTTGTTTGGTATTTGGTGCTTGGGATTTTTTATTTCTGGTGCGTAAGGCCGAATGAGGAATATTCGACTGATTATAGAATACGACGGGACCGGTTACTTCGGTTGGCAGCGGCAGCGTCCGGATTTCCCGACCATCCAGCAGGTCATTGAAGAGAAAATCAACCGGATGACGGGGGAATCGGTACACCTCCACAGTTCGGGAAGGACGGATGCCGGAGTGCATGCCCTGAAACAGGTGGCTAATTTCCTGACCGAGACGAAAATTCCCGAACGAAATCTTCTGCTCGGCCTCAACAGCCTCCTCCCTTCCGATATCGCCATAAAAGACCTGAAGGAAGTCGACGGACAATTCCATGCCCGCTACAGCGCAAAAAGCAAGGTTTACCTCTACCGGATACTCAATTCTCCGGTTCGCTCGCCGCTTTCCCGCAATTTTGCCTGGCATGTTCGTGAGCCTCTCGATTTGAGCGCGATGAAGGAGGCGTCATGCATGCTCAAGGGTTCCCACGATTTTTCCTCTTTCTGCGGAGCCGATAACGAGTCCCGCAGCTTTGTCCGCATGATATTCAGGGCGGAACTGGAGAAGGAAGATAGGTGTTTCATAAACTTTATCGTTGAGGCGGACGGTTTTCTCAGATACATGGTCAGAAATATTGTCGGAACGCTGCATCAGGTGGGGGCAGGGAAGATCACGCCGGAGGAATTTGCTTCCATTCTCAATGCGCGGGACCGAAGACGGGCCGGACCGACCGCACCGGCCCAGGGACTTTTCTTGAAGGAAGTAAAATACTAAAAAAGTTTCAAGTCTCAGGTCTCAAGTTTGGACCGACAGCAAAAATTACCTTCAGCGTAACTTGAGACTTGAGACTCGAAACTTGAAACTTGGAACTCCAGACACCTCATCGAGGCTATATGAAAATTCTGGTTTTAGGCCACAAGGGAATGCTTGGAAGTGATTTAACGGCGAAGCTCGGAATAAGCCATGAGGTCGTGGGAAAGGACATCGATGATTTCGATATCTCTTCGGCTGCGGACTGCCGCGACGTTGTGGCCGAAGCCGGTCCCGAGGCGGTCGTGAACGCCGCTGCGTATACGGACGTGGACGGCTGCGAAACTGAAGAAGACCTGTGCTTCAGGGTGAATGCCGAGGGCGTGCGCAATGTCGCCGCCGCCTGCCGCAAAAAGAATTCGCGGCTCGTTCATTTCAGTACGGATTACGTCTTCGACGGCACGAAAGGCGAGCCGTACGTGGAAGAGGATCCGGCGAATCCGATCAGCGCCTATGGCAGGTCGAAACTGCAGGGGGAAATATACCTGAGGGAAAGCGCCGCCGATTTCCTCCTCGTCAGGACGGCATGGCTCTACGGGAAGAAGGGCCGCAATTTCGTGAAGGCCATCGTGGCCAGGGCCAGGGAAAAAGAAAAACTCGAAGTGGTCAATGACCAGTTCGGATCGCCTACCTATACCGTCGACCTGGCGGGGGCGGTGAAGATTCTTCTCGAAGGGAAATTTTCCGGCATCTATCACATCACCAACAGGGGAAGCTGCAGCTGGTATGAGTTCGCGCAGAAAATTCTCGAGATCTCCGATTTAAGGGAAGTTGAAATAAAGCCGATATCGACGGAAGAGCTGGCGAGGAGAGCCCTGCGGCCAAGATATTCCGTCATGAGCTGCGGAAAATTCCATGCTGCGTCTCGAAAGACATTGCGATTCTGGCAGATAGCGCTGAACGATTACATCTCATCCGACGAACAACTGAAGTAAATTCTCGTCCCGGTCTCCACCCGGTACCTGCTTCGATTTCCTTCATCGTAAGGCCGCGGGACTCCCCCCGGCTCCCCGACAGGAATTATTGATTCTTATCTGACCTGACCGGAGGCTTTGACCGCGGAAAGGAAGCAGGCGAGGTAAAATCCTGGTTGCATAGGATATGGCTTTTTGATATTGTCGCGAGGCAGGCGTCTGAGGGGTCCAAGCTGTTGATTTTGTATAATTCCGGTTCAGCCTGCAAAGGAGGATTTATGAAAAGGAAGCTTTCTGCGGCCATCGGACTGGCGGGTGCTTTTCTCTTTGCCGCCGGTATCCTTTGGGTCGGCCAGGGATTTTCGCAGTCGGCGGATTTGATCGAGCAGATCGGGACAAGTGGAAACGTGAACTGGTCAACGGGGATTATCGAGGCCACGGGCATTGGAGCTCCGCCGGAGAGATACTACGGCAAGCCGCAGGCGCGCCCGATGGCGCTGCGCACCGCCCAGGTCGATGCCTACAGAAACCTTCTTGAACTGGTTAAAGGGGTCAGGGTCGATGCGACCACGGAAGTCAGAGACTTTACCACTTCGAGCGATGTCATCCGCACCCAGGTTGAAGGCATGGTAAGAGGTGCGCAGGTGATCAAGAGAGATTACATGTCGGACGGAACGGTGGAAGTGACCATCAGGATGAACATGAACGGGGATTTCGCGAATGCAATCCTGCCGATCCCGAAAGTAGTCAAGTCCGAGCAGTTTGACCGTCCCGGAGCGCCTCTTGCGCCTCAGGCCCCTGCCGCACCTGCGCCCGAGCCTCCGGCTGCGGGAGGAACCGTGTTTACCGGCATGGTCGTCGATGCGCGCGGTCTTCAGGCCCGTCCGGCCATGTCCCCGAAGATTGTGGACGAAGCGGGGCAGGAAGTGTACGGGTCGATGCTGGTGAGCCGCGAGTACGCCGTTCAGCAGGGCATGACCGGCTATGCGAGGGACCTCGGGGCGGCCCAGAGCAATCCCCGCGTGACAAATAATCCCGTTACGGTCAAGGGGATCAAGACGGACGGTCCGGGCAGGGCGAATATCGTGATCAGCAGCGGCGATGCGGGCAAGATCCGCTCCGCAGCCGACAATCTGAGCTTCCTCAAAAAAGCCAGGGTCATGATCGTCCTCGACTGACCATTTCGGTAGAATGAAAAAACCGCAGCTGCCCAAAGGAGCTGCGGTTTTTTGTTGAGTGTAAGTGAAGCCGAAGTTAAGAGGGTTGCGAAGATACGAAGATACGGGTATAAATCCCAAATCCCAAGCACCAAATCAAAATTCTAAATTCAAAACAAGGAGCACACAGCAAATTATTTTCAGGGGTTTGGTCATTTGAATTTCGAGATTGGAATTTATTTGGGATTTGGTGCTTGGGATTTGGGATTTTTCATAATATGGCTTGAGATATGGGCAAAATAGTAAAATTACCACGGGAGCTGATCGAGCGCATTGCGGCGGGCGAAGTCGTCGAAAGGCCGGCGTCCGTCGTGAAGGAGCTGCTGGAAAACTCGCTTGACGCGGGAGCGGACGATATCCTGATTGAGGTGGAAAAGGGGGGGAAGGAAAGCATCCGGATAACCGACAACGGAAGCGGAATGGACTGCGACGACGTGAAACTCGCCTTCGACCGCTATGCTACCAGCAAGATAAAATCCTTCGAGGATCTGTGGGGAGTGCGCTCGTTCGGATTCAGGGGAGAAGCCCTGCCGAGTATCTCCGCGGTTGCGAGGATCGAAATGCTGACCAGGGCGAAAGGGGCGGTGTCGGGATTCCGCGTTGTCGTGGACGGCGGCAAGCAGGTGGAATTCCGCGAGGCGGGGTGCCCGGAGGGGACGTTTATCCAGGTAACGGAGCTGTTCAAAACCGTCCCGGCGCGAAGGAAATTCCTCAAGTCGGATTCAGCGGAGCAGGGACACTGCGTGGACGCGGTCTCGCGGATCTCTCTGGCGCATCTGCACGTGCGCATCCGGCTCAACAGGTCCGGCAAGACGATTCTCAACGCCCCCAGGACCTCCGATCTCGAAGAGAGGATCGCCCTCGTGCTGGGAAAAGAGACGCGCGGCATGCTTCTGGCGGTGAGACATGCAACCGCGGCGGCGGCGATCTCTGGTTTCATTTCCCGGCCTCATGCCGGCCGTTCCAACGGCCGGGGCATCATGCTGTTCGTCAACGGCCGCTTTGCGAAAGACGCGATGATCACTCACGCCGTGATGAACGCGTACCGCGGCTCGATCGAAGCGGGGCGGTATCCTTATGCCGTTCTGTTTCTGGATCTTCCTCCGGGCGACGTCGACGTAAACGTCCATCCTGCAAAGGCCGAAGTGCGATTCCGGGAGCCGGGCGCGGTTTATGAAACAGTGCTTGCCGGAGTTCGGGAAGCGCTGGCCGGGCTTACCGCAGCGGACGCGCAGAAGCCGGAGCCGTATGCCGGGAACCGGAACGCAGCCTCGCTGCAGGCCGGCGAAGCGGTACGCCGGTACGTGATAGCAGGCGAAAGGGGCCTTTTCCCGCGGTTTTCATTCTCTCCTTCCGCGACGGCAGCGCCGGCGGCTCCAGCGGGAGCGGAGAAAGGCGGGGGATTCTTTTCATCGCTCGAGTACGCGGGCCGGATCGCCGGCGTTTACCTCGTTTTTTACGGGGACGGGGCCATGATTCTTCTCGATCAGCACGCCGCTCATGAGAGGATTCTTTTTGAAAATCTGCGGAGAAAGAGCGCCGCCGGGCCGATTCCTTCCGTCCGCCTGCTCGTTCCGGAGCTGGTCCAACTTTCGCCCTCGGAATATTCCATCCTGGAGGGACTGACTCCTGTTCTCCTGGAATCGGGAATAGAGGTCGGTTTCCTCGGAACCGACACGGCCGTTATCAAGTCCGTACCCGACCTGCCTGTCCGCCCGGATCCTGCATCCATCATCAGAGACGTAATCGGAGAGACGGCCGAACTCGGAAACTCCCCGCAGTCGGATCCGGTGAGGGACAGGGTCTTTGCGTCCCTCGCCTGCCGCGCCGCGGTGAAATCGGGAGACCGGCTGTCCGCGGATGAGGTGCGCCGGCTCTGCGAGGACTTGGAGCGGTGCCTGCATCCTTCTACTTGCCCCCACGGCAGGCCCCTTTACATCAGGTTCGAGATCCGCGAGATAGAAAAGATGTTCAGACGCAGGTAACCGGAATGAGGCGCGGCACGACCAGTTCAGTCGAAGGCGGCGACCGGCCGAAGATAGTAATCCTGACCGGTCCGACCTGCTCCGGGAAATCCCTCCTTGCGCTGGAGCTCGCAGCGAAGTGGAAAGGTGAGATCGTAAGCGCCGATTCCATGCAGGTCTATCGCTTCATGGATATCGGCACGGCGAAGCCGACCCCGGAAGAGAGATCTGCGATTCCCCATCACCTGATCGACATCGTCCGTCCTGACGAGGAATTCAACGCCTCCATGTTTTCAGATCATGCGGCCCGTGCAATAAGGGAGATAAGGGACCGGGGGAGGGCCGTATTTGTCGCGGGCGGCACCGGTCTTTACATCCGCGTTCTGACGGGGGGAATAATAACCGTCCCGGGGGCGGACCCGGAACTGCGGCGCAGGTACAGGGAAGAGCTCCACCGTTACGGGAGCGAATACCTGTATGAAAAATTGAAACATGTCGATCCGGGGACAGCGGAAAAGATCCGTTCCAGGGATGCCGTGCGCATTATCCGCGCCCTTGAAATAATGGAATCCACCGGCGAATCGATTTCGGGGTTGAGGCGGAGGCACGGATTTCAGACTCGTCCCTACCGGTATCTCAAATTGGGACTGACAACCGACAGGATCGCCCTGAACAGGAGGATCGACCAGCGGTGTGACGACATGGTCCGCCGCGGGCTTGCGGAGGAGACGGAAAATCTTCTGAAAAAGGGGTTCGGGGAGGATCTCAAGCCGATGGCCTCCTTCAGCTACAGGCATATGGCAGGATACGTTCTCGGCAGGCGCTCCCTGCAGGAAGCGGTCGGGATGATGAAGCGCGACACCAGGCATTTCGCGAAAAGGCAATCCACCTGGTTCAAGGGGGAAAAGGATATTGAATGGGCGGACCCGACCGATTCCGCCGGGATCAGTGAAAAAATCGACGCTTTTTTCGGTATGCCGTAATCTGCGAAGCGGAGGACAACATCAGCCGCAAGCTCCGAAAACCCTTGACTTCATAAAGGTATGAATATATGGAATATTGAATCATTTCAGGGAAAAAACGTCGCGGTTGCAAGGTTCAAGCGAAAGGAGCGGAGTTATGATTCGGCAGCAGAGTTATCGCACTTGGGTGGGTCTGGTGATCTTTCTGACGGTTATCTGTCTGGCGTCATGCGGACCCACGGCCAGGAAGTCTCTGAGTCAGCTGGATACGCCGGAGCACCACGTGCTGACAGGAATCAAGTTCCTCAATCAGGCAAAGTACATCGAGGCCCAGAGGGAATTCAACCTGGCCATCGAGCTGGACCCGAAATTCTCCCAGGCGCATGCGGGAGCCGGCCTTGTCAAGGCGTACCAGGGGGATTTCAAAGCGGCATTCAGTTCGATGAAGAGCGCCTGGAAATACGCCAAGACCGACGACGAAAAGGTCTTCGTTTATGTGGGGAGAATCCGGCTTCAGACAATGAGCAGGCAGGACAGGAACTGGTTGAAGGAGGCGCGGGACGCTTTTGACGCCGCCGTGCTGATCAACTCCAAATCCTCGGCCGCATATTTTTACATGGGCGTCGCATACAAGACCGGGCTGGATTTCATGCAGTCGGGGCAGATGTTCACGAAAGTGCTCGATCTGAATGCGGAGCACGTGCAGGAAGCCGATGTCCAGTGGAAGATAGTTCAGAAGATACAGAGGGCGATGCCGGGGACAATGACGGGCAAAAAGATCGCCATCGTGGATGCGATCACGCGCGCCGACGTTGCGGCGCTGTTCATGGAAGAATTGAAGATCGATCGGCTTTACGAAAAGAGGACGATAAAGACCTTCGATACTTCATTCAAGGATCCGGAAAAAGCCAAAGCCGCGGCGGAAAAAGCGGCGAAGGTCCTGACCGCTGCGGACATCGCCGATCATCCTTTGAAGGCCGATATGCAGGGTATCCTTGCCATTGGCGTGAGGGGGCTGGAGAATTACCCGGACGGCGCTTTCCATCCCTCCGAGACAATCACCCGGGCGGCGTACTCCATGATGGTCGAGGACATCCTGGTCAAGGTCACGGGCGATCAGGGCATTGCGACGAAGTTCATCGGCAGCACCTCGCCCTTCCCGGACATGAGATCCGACCACCCTGCCTTTAATGCCGTCATGGTGGTCACTTCACGCGGCATTATGGAAGTGAAGGACTTCACGACGGGCGAGTTCAGCCCGTTGGGACCCGTTTCCGGCGCGGACGCCCTGCTGGTGATCCGCAAGATAAAAGAGGAGCTGAAATTCTTCTGAGAAACAGGCGTCAGGCGTCAGACTTTGGATTCTGGGCTGCTGAAGAAGAGCGCGCCCAATGTCCAGGGCGAATTTTTGATTCAGGTCGGGGCGGCATGCGGCGTCATTTCTTGAGGCGAGATCCTGGCAGGTTTTGCCCGACGCCCAATGCATTATGCCCAAAGCCCAATTAGAGGTCATATGAAAAAAGCGGAAATGGCGGGTTCGTTCGAGCCGGGCAAAGTGGAGCAGAAATGGTACGATTTCTGGATGGAAAAAAATCTTTTCCGGGCGGAGGAGAAAAGCCCCCGGAAGCAGTTTTCCATCGTCATTCCTCCCCCCAATGTCACAGGTATGCTCCACATGGGACATGCCCTGAACAATACGCTCCAGGACATCATGATCAGGTTCAGAAGAATGCAGGGATTCAATACCCTGTGGATGCCGGGCACCGATCATGCCGGGATAGCCACCCAGAACGTGGTAGAGCAGGAGCTCGCCAGGAAGGGTATAACCCGCCATGACCTTGGCAGGGAAAAATTCATCGAGAAAGTCTGGGAATGGAAGGAAAAGTACGGAGGAGTCATCACCAATCAGCTCAAGCGGCTCGGATGCTCCTGCGACTGGTCGAGAGAGCGTTTTACAATGGACGAAGGCCTTTCCCGGGCCGTCCGCGAAGTGTTCGTCCGTCTTTATAAAGACGGGCTGGTTTACCAGGGAGATTACATTGTCAACTGGTGCCCGAGATGCCACACGGCCATCTCCGACCTGGAAGTTGAATTCAAGGAGGAAAAAAGCTGGCTGTGGCACATCCGGTATCCGTACGCTGAAGGCAAGGGAGAGATCGTGGTCGCCACAACCCGGCCCGAGACGATGCTGGGCGACACCGCCGTGGCGGTGAACCCGAAAGATCCCCGGTACAAGGACGTTGTCGGAAAATACGTCATCCTTCCGCTGGTAAACCGGAAGATACCCGTTATCGGAGATGATTACGTTACGATGGAGTTCGGATCGGGAGCCGTCAAGATCACCCCGGCCTGCGATCCGGCCGACTTCGCCATGGCGGAGCGGCACAGCCTGGAGGTCATAAAGATAATGGACGGCAGCGCCGTTATAAACGAGAACGGCGGGAAGTACCAGGGACAGGACAGGTATAAGGCGCGGGAGAATATCGTCCGCGATCTCGAGAAGGGGGGCTTCCTCGTCCGGACGGAGGCCTATACCCACAATATCGGCCAGTGCTACAGATGCAAAACAGATATCGAGCCTTTTGTCTCGAAGCAGTGGTTTGTGAAAATCAAGCCGCTGGCGAAAGCGGCCGTGGCCGCGGTGGTAAAGGGCCGCACGAAACTCGTTCCCGCCATGTGGGAAGGTACATATTTCGACTGGATGACCAACATCCGCGACTGGTGCATATCACGGCAGATCTGGTGGGGCCATAGAATCCCCGTCTGGTATTGCGACGACTGCCAGGAGGTGATCGTTTCCACCGACGAGCCCTCCGCGTGCACCAGGTGCAAGGGCGCGAAGCTCCGGCAGGAGGAGGACGTGCTCGATACGTGGTTCAGCTCCGCCCTCTGGCCGTTTTCGACCCTGGGCTGGCCGGAAAAGACCAACGACCTTAAAACGTTCTATCCGACCTCGCTCCTCATTACGGGTTTCGATATTCTGTTCTTCTGGGTGGCGCGGATGATGATGATGGGCCTTTATGTCATGAAAGACGTGCCCTTCAAGGATGTTTACCTGCATGCGCTTGTCCGGGACGAAAAAGGGGACAAGATGAGCAAGTCCAAGGGGAACATCATCGACCCGATCAAAATGATAGAGAAGTTCGGGGCGGACGCTTTCAGGTTCACCCTGGCGGCTTTCACGGCGCAGGGCAGGGATATCCGCATGTCGGAGGAGCGGATTGAAGGCTATCGTCATTTCATCAACAAGATCTGGAACGCGGCGAAGTTCTCCCTTATGAATCTCGAGGACTACCCTGACGACTACAAGCCGAAGCCGGCCGACTTTTCGCTGGCCGACCGCTGGATTCTCGACCGGCTGAATAACGCGGTCGCCGACGTAACCGGCCATCTGGATGAATACCGCTTCAACGACGCCGCGGGACGGATCTACCAGTTCATCTGGCACGAGTTCTGCGACTGGTACCTGGAGATGATCAAGCCGGCGCTTTACCGCAGCCAGGATATCCGCAGGAAGAGAGCGGCGCAGCATACCCTTGTCCAGGTGCTGAGGACGACGATCAAGCTGATGCATCCGTTCATGCCGTTCATGACGGAAGAGCTCTGGCAGAAATTCCGGAATGACGGCAGCTCCGTCATGGTGAGCGAATTCCCCTCTGCCGACGAACGCGGTTTCGATCCGGATGCGGCAAGGGATATGGAAATCGTAATGGGAATAATCAGCGTCATCCGGAATATCCGGGGCGAAATGAATATCCTGCCCGCAAAGAAAGTCAGGACAGTCGTTTCCGTAACCGGCCCTGAGACGGCGAGGATGCTTTCCGAGTGGCGGGATTATATCGTGAATCTTGCCCGCCTGGAAACGATCTCCCTCGGGACGGAGCAGGAAGAGCCCAAGGGCGCCGCTACGGGAGTTTTCGGCCCGGCCAGGATATACGTGTCCCTCGAAGGCGCGGTCGATGTGGCCGGAGAGCGGCAGCGGCTGGAAAAAGAAATCGTCAAGGTATCGAAGGAGCTTGCCGCAGTTTCAAAGAAGCTGGGCAATTCCGATTTCAAGCAGAAAGCCGCCGAGGCGGTGGTGCGCAAAGAGGAATTGAAATTCCAGGATCTCAAGGAAAAGCTCGGGATTCTCGAAACGGCGGCGGAGAAGCTCAAAGCCCTTTCAGCGTGATCCTTCCCATATGACTCCGATGCTCGAAACATCCAGTCTGCGCAGTCTGATCCGCAGGGCCCTGAACGAGGATATGGGTCCTGGAGACGTGACGACGTCCTCGGTCCTCACGGGAGAGGAAAAGGGCTCGGCGCTTGCGGTGGCCAAGGCGGAAATGGTGGTTGCCGGGATAGAGGTTTTCAAAGAGGTTTTTCTCGCGCTGGATCCGGACATACGCTTTATCCGCAGCACAGTGGACGGGCAGGGGGCCGCCCCGGGAGAAGTCCTCGCCGAAGTATCCGGAAACCTTGCCAACATCCTTATGGCGGAGAGGACCGCCCTCAACCTCCTGCAGAGGATGTGCGGCGTCGCCACGCATACAATGCGCTTTGCGGGAGAAATCCGCGGCACGCGCGCGAGGATTCTCGATACCAGGAAAACGATGCCCGGTCTTCGGATGCTCGACAAGTACGCCGTGCGCGTCGGGGGAGGATCCAATCACCGCATGGGCCTTTTCGACGGTGTCCTGATTAAAGACAATCACATCGCGGCGGCGGGGGGAATCGCAAAGGCCGTCGCGCGCGCGCGCCAGGGAGCTCCCCATACCCTCAAAATAGAGGTCGAGGCCGGGAACATCCAGGAAGTGAAGGAAGCAGCAGCGGCGGGAGCGGACATAATCATGCTGGATAATATGGATCTCGAAGAAATGAGGGAAGCCGTGCGCCTGATAGAAGGGCGAGCCCTGACGGAGGCTTCGGGCAACGTCAATCTCTCCAACGTTAAGCGCATTGCGGAAACAGGAGTGGATTTCATCTCTGTCGGGGCGATTACGCATTCGGCGCCGGCTGCCGATATATCGCTCAAGATCCGATAATGGATATAAATAAACTGAATCGGGCCCTCTCCGGCGGGATGTTTGCAAACCGGATTGTTTTTCTGCCGGAAACGGATTCTACAAACGACCGGGCGGCCGCGCTTGCCGTGCAGGGAGCGGAGGAAGGCACTGTCGTATTCGCGGAATCCCAGCGCGGCGGAAAAGGCCGCCTCGGCAGGAAGTGGCATTCTCCGCCGGGAGTTAACCTCTACTTTTCCATGGTATTGAGGCCTGCGATCGCGCCTGCGCGCGCCGCGGGGCTGACCATCGTCGCCGGCGTCGCTGCGGCGGAAGCACTGCCGCTTTTCTGTCCCTCTCCCATCGAGCTTAAATGGCCCAATGATATCCTCGCCGGCGGTAAGAAAGTGTGCGGCATTCTGACGGAGATGAGGCACTCCGGGGGGGATATCGGCCACGTCGTTATAGGCATAGGCGTGAACGTCAATATCCGCAGTGTGCAGTTGGATGAAGAGATCCGCAGCCGGGCGACCTCGCTGAGGGAAGAGTCGGGCCGGAAAATTTCCCGGGAGGATCTGGCGGCCGCCATCCTGATCCGGTTTGAGGAATGGTACCGGGTTTTCCTGGCGGAGGGATTCGAGCCTGTCAGGAAGGAATGGATCCGGAAATCGGGAATGACAGGGCGGCGCGTCCGGGTTGTTATGAGGAACGGCGTCAGGGAAGGCACGGTGACAGGAATGGATGAAAACGGCGTCCTTCTGCTTGCCGCCGAGGGTTCGGGTCCCATAGAGATCATATCGGGGGATGTGGAACCGGTAAGCGGCGAGGAGTGAAGAGTAAAAAGTGAAATGTAAAAGTAAAAGGTTCAGCAAAGAGTGAAAAGTAAAAAGTTAAAAGTGAAAAATAAAAAGCGAAAAGCAGCGGCGGGTACCTGATCCCTGACTTTTTACCTTTTACTTTTTACTCTTTACTGAACGGGAGGTCCATTGATGCTGCTGGTCATAGATGTGGGAAACACAAATACCGTCCTCGGGTTGTATGACGGAGAGAAGCTGCTGCACAGCTGGCGGATCAGGACGGTCGCGGACCATACCGCTGACGAGTACGGAATTCTGGTTTTCAATCTTTACAATACGGTGAAAGTCAGCTCCAAATCGGTAAACGACATCATCATTTCCTGCGTGGTTCCTCCCATGCTGAACATCCTGGAGCCGCTATGCCGGAAATACTTCAATATCAAGCCGATCATCGTCGGTCCTGGTATCAAGACGGGTATGCCGATTTTCTACGATAATCCGAAAGAAGTCGGGGCCGATCGGATCGTGAACGCGGTGGCGGGGTACGAGAAATACAAACAGGAATTGATCATCGTTGACTTCGGGACCGCGACGACTTTCGACTACGTTTCGAAAAAAGGCGAGTATATGGGCGGGTGTATTACGCCCGGGATTACCATCTCGAGCGAAGCCCTCTTCGAAAAGGCGTCGAAGCTCCCCCGCGTCGAATTCAGCCGTCCGAAAAACGTCATCGCCAAGGATACCGTGAGCAGCATGCAGGCCGGAATAATGTTCGGATACGCGGGTCTCGTGGACGGCATAGTCGAGCGGATGAAGGCGGAAGTGAAATCAAATCCGAAGGTGGTCGCAACAGGCGGTCTCGCGCGGATAATCGCTCCCGAGACAAGGAGCATCGAAGTCGTTGACGAAATGTTGACGCTGGAGGGATTAAGGATAATTTACCTGAAAAATAAAAACTGAAAAGCTCGGACTCGGACGCTCGAAATTCGCTTATATCATAGAACTCATCGAATACCCCGATATCCGTTCGGAATCGGGGTATTTTTTCCGTTTCATCCCGGGGAGGAATGGATTTGGAAGATACAGACAGGAGCAAAGAACAGCTCCTTCAATACCGCAACCTGGTCGACAACACACTGATAGGCGTTTACCAGACGAACCTGAGAGGCGAAATTCTCTTTGTGAATCAGGCATCGGCAGAAATGCTGGGGTACGATTCGCCTGAGGAATTGAGGTCCGTCAATGCTACAGCCCTTTACCGGCATCCCGAGGAAAGAAAAATTTTAATCGGGACTGCAGAGAAATCCGGAAAGCTCAGAAATTACGATATCGAACTGGTGACGAAATCCGGAGAGCCGCGGAATATAATCCTGAGCGGAATTCTTGACGGTGAAAATATCAGCGGTACGCTGGTGGACATTACCGCCCGCAGAAAAGCGGAAGAGGCGCTGAAAGAGAGCGAGACCAGGTTTCGCTTCATGGCGGAGACCACCTCTGCGGGGATTTATGTGCGCCGGGGCATGAGGCTCATCTATGCCAATCCCGCCGTGCAGTCTATTACGGGATACAGCGAGGAGGAACTGCTTTCAGGGGATATCTCGGACCTGATTCATCCCGATTACCGGGATCTGGTCAAGAGCTACGCCGAGATGAGGCGATCGGGGAAGAACGCCCCGTCCCAGTACGAGGTCAAAATAATCATTAAGGGAGGCGAGGAGCGCTGGGCGGAGATCAGCGCGGGCTTAAGGGATTATGGAGGAGAAACGATCGTCATCGGAACGGTTTTTGATATTACGGAACTCAAGCAGGCCGAGGAGGAGCGGCGGAAACTCATCGAGCTCCTGCACAGGGCGGAGAAGATGGAGGCTCTCGGGGCGCTGGCAGGCGGCGTAGCCCATGACCTCAATAACATCCTCGGTGTGATAGTCGGTTATTCGGAGCTTCTCCGGGATGAAGTTCAGGACGAAAAAACGGCCCGCCGCGCAGCCAGCATCATGAGCAGCGGAATGAAAGCCTCCGCTATCGTACAGGACATGCTGACATTGACGAGAAGGGGCATCCACAGCAGGAAGATTCTGAACTTGAACAGCGTGATTTCCGAACAGTACCGGTCGCCCGAGTTCGAGAAAATGATCTCATTTCATCCCATGGTGCGGATGGAGAATCATCTCGATCCTGAGCTGAGGAATATTCCGGGTTCGCCCGTCCAGATTGGCAAGGCGCTGTTCAATCTCGCCTCAAACGCCATGGAGGCCATGCCGAACGGCGGTCTGCTGACTGTCAGAACGGGAAACCAGTACCTGGACAGGCCCATTCAGGGATATGAAGAAATAAAAGAAGGAGATTACGCCGTCATCATGGTCAGCGATACCGGGGAAGGTATATCAGATGCCGACCTGAAACGGATTTTCGAGCCATTCTACACGAAGAAGGTAATGGGGAGAAGCGGAACCGGACTGGGTCTGGCGGTAGTTTGGGGGACCGTCAAAGACCATAACGGATACGTAGACGTCCGGACCGAGGCGGGGAAAGGAACCGTATTTACCCTATATTTCCCGGTTGCGAAAGAAGCGGTATCTAAGAAGACTTCCATCGCCGTTTCCGAGTACGCGGGCAACGGCGAATCGATACTGGTCGTTGACGACGTGAAAGAACAGAGAATGATGGCCTGCGAAATGCTGAAGAAACTCGATTATAAGGTGGTGTCCGCCGACGGCGGAGAGGAAGCGGTGGAATACCTCAAGAGCCGAAAGGTCGATCTTATCATCCTGGACATGATCATGAACCCCGGAATGGACGGGCTGGACACGTATAAAAAAATAATCGAAATCCATCCCGGGCAGAAATCGCTCATCGTCAGCGGCTATGCCGAAACGGAAAGAGTCGTAAAGGCCCAGGAGCTCGGAGCCGGAGCTTACGTCAGAAAACCATATGAACTGGAAAAAATCGGGCTGGCGGTAAGGAAAGAACTGGATAAAAAAATAGTCTCAAGTCAAGTTTAAAAAGAAATGCCCATCTGCCGTAATTTTCAACTTGAAACCTGAGACTTGGAACTACTTGCCTGGCCCAATCAGAGCAGCCCATTCCCTGATCGCCGCGAGGGCCCTGTCTGCGCGCGCCTGTCCTCGCAGTCTCCTGGGGACCTTCCCGGGAAGCGGAGGTAAAAGACCGAAATTCACATTCATGGGTTGAAAACGGGCGGGATCCGCGGAAACGAGGTATTCCACCAGGGACCCCAGCGCCGTCTCCCGCGGCGGGCGGGGCGGAACCCGGCCATGCACAAGAAACGAAATATTGATTCCGGCGAGAAGCCCCATTGCCGTTGACTCCACGTAGCCTTCCACTCCGGTAATCTGCCCCGCCAGCAGGACCTTCGGCTGCCCTTTGATCTGAAGCGTATCGAGCAGCACGGCGGGAGCGTTCACGAATGTATTGCGATGAATGCTTCCGTAGCGGAGGAATTCGGCCTTCTCCAGCCCGGGAATCATGCGCAGGACTCTTTCCTGCTCCGGCCGGGCCAGCTTGGTCTGAAATCCCACCATGTTGTAAAACGTCATTTCCCGGTTCTCCGGGCGGAGCTGCACAACGGCATAGGGCTGTCTGCCGGTTGCGGGATCGACGAGGCCGACCGGCTTCATCGGTCCGTGCAGGAGAGTATCCCTGCCTCTGGCCGCCATTACTTCGATGGGAAGGCAGCTCTCGAAAAATTTCGGATCTTCAAAATCCAGCAGCGGCGTTTCACGGGCGCCGCGCACGGCGTTCCAGAAGTTTTCATATTGTTCCCTGTCCAGGGGACAGTTCAGGTAATCGGCGCTTCCCCTGCCGTAACGCGAAGCACGGAAGACCTTGCCGTGGTCGATGGAGCCTGCGTCGACTATGGGCGAAATGGCATCGTAAAAGGAAAGATGCCCGCGCCCGAGGAGCGCCTCCAGGCCGGCCGAAAGGGAATCGGAGGTGAGGGGCCCCGAGGCGATAATCGTCCAGGAATCCCCGGGTATCTCTTTCCCTTCCTGCCGGGCGATTTTCAAGCCTTCCATGACCGCCAGTTTATTCTCCACCGCTTCGGAAAAGAGCAGGCGGTCGACCGCAAGCGCCTTCCCGGCCGGCACGGTATTTTCATCGGCCGCTTTCATGATCAGGGATCCCAGCAGGCGAAGCTCCTCCTTCAGCAGGCCGGGCGCGTCTTCCACTGTATTGGAGCGCAGGGAATTGCTGCAGACGAGTTCTGCGAGAAGAGGACTGCGGTGGGCGGGACTGTACTTCCCGGGCTTCATCTCATACAGCGTCACGGCTGTTTCACGCCGGAGGAGCTGCCATGCCGCCTCGCACCCGGCGAGCCCCCCGCCGATGATAATCACGTGGTCTTTCATTCTGCATGTTCCCGGGATTTTGGAAGGGCATTATGATGACTTGCGCTCCGGCGCGCAAGCATTTTTACGACGCATGTCTCAGGGGACAAGTTTCACGGGGAAGGTGTCTGGATTCCGGCTTTCGCCGGAATGACATTTCCAAACACTTTACGCCTTACGCTTTAC
>ERZ795058.2594-NODE-2594-length-20864-cov-5.118458_pt1 | contig 20864 bp, 19 predicted proteins | sample MGYA00375142_ERZ795058 | MGnify/ENA primary metagenome ERZ795058 (study PRJEB30187, sample SAMN05720210) | activated sludge metagenome | isolation source: anaerobic digester from wastewater treatment plant | place: Japan | collected 2015-04-20 ... | reverse complement strand
CATCAGGAACTAATTGATATTAATAAGCTTCCAAGGCAGTTATCCGATTTCGGGGCATCAACATACCTGAAAATTGCCGAAGGCTGTGACAACAGGTGCAGCTATTGCATCATACCGACTCTTAGAGGCAGATACAGAAGCAGGAGAATTGAAGACATAATGGAAGAAGCTTGGAATCTATCAAGGAATGGAATTAAAGAGCTCAATTTAATAGCTCAGGATATTACCAGATACGGTATTGACCTGTATAAAGATTATAAATTAATCGATTTGTTGAATAAACTTGCCGAAATAGACGGTATAGAATGGATAAGACTTCTTTATTCCTATCCCGACGAATTTAATAATGAATTGATAGATACAATGACGAAAAACGAAAAGATCGTTAAGTACCTGGATATGCCAATACAACATGCCAGCAATAGAATATTAAAGAAAATGGCTCGCAGGGGCAGCAAAGAGAAAATACTTGAACTAATTGAAAAGCTTAGGACAAGCATGCCGGAAATAGTACTAAGGACGTCTCTTATTGTAGGTTTCCCAGGAGAAACAGAAAAAGACTTTCAGGAACTTTATGATTTTGTTTCAAGGGTAAAATTCAACCGGCTCGGAGTTTTTGCTTATTCAAGAGAAGAAAATACATCAGCTTGCAATATGCCTGATCAGATTCAAGAAACGGTAAAGCAGGATCGACTGGAAAGGATTATGCTTTTGCAGAAGGGCATTTCAGAGGAATATAACAAAAAACTCATCGGGAAAACAATAAAAGTACTGATTGAAGGTTTTTCAGAAGGTGAATACTTTGGAAGAAGTTATATGGATGCTCCTGAAATTGACGGAAAAGTATATTTTACTTCAAACAATCCTTTAACACCGGGCGATTTCTGTCATGTGGCCGTAAAACGGGCTTACGAATATGATTTAGTAGGGGAGAAAGCAGATGAACCTTGCAAATAAAATCACAGTTTTAAGAATACTTATGATTCCGGTTTTCATGCTTTTTATGCTGCTGGAGTTTCCTTTTCATATGGAAGCCGCCTTGTTGGTATTCCTTGCGGCATCATTGACAGATAAGTTGGATGGGCATATTGCACGGAAATTCAATATGATAACCGATTTTGGCAAATTTATGGATCCCCTCGCCGACAAGCTGCTGATTACCGGAGCTCTTGTGGTACTTATACAGTTAGGGAGGATAGAGGCATGGATTGTGTTTGTCATACTGACAAGGGAGTTTGCAGTAACAGGACTTAGGAGCCTGGCTGCCGCACAGAGCATTATTATAGCTGCCGGTAAATATGGAAAAATTAAAACAGTGGTACAAATAATAAGCATAGCAATATTGATTCTGGACAATTTTCCTTTTAGTCTGATAAATATCCCAATGGACATTATTATGATTTATATAATGCTCATTATTACAGTATTATCGGGAATTGATTATTTTAACAAGAATATGCAGGTTATATTAAAAATGAAATAGGATTACACAAGACATGGAGGCAAATATGAAAGGTGAAATTATCGCTGTAGGCACAGAATTACTGCTTGGGAACATAGTGAATACAAATGCCCAGTATCTTTCACAGAAAATGGCGGATTTGGGCATAGACGTATTTTATCATGTTGCAGTTGGAGACAATATGCAAAGATTAGTTGATACTGTTAGAACAAGTTTGAATCGGTCGGATATTATTATCACATGCGGAGGTCTGGGCCCTACAACTGATGATATTACTAAAGAAGGGGTATCGGAGGCTCTTGGTGTAAAGCTGCTGCCGGATAAGGCAAGCATAGAAAAAATCAAGGAAATATTCAAAGCATATGAAAGACCGATGACTGATAATAATATTAAGCAAGGCTATATTCCCGAGGGGGCCATAGTACTTGAAAATAATAACGGCACCGCCCCTGGCATATTGGTAGAAAAGGACGACAAAATTGCGATATTGCTTCCGGGACCGCCAAATGAACTGTATCCTATGTTTGAGGAAAAGGTGCTGCCATACCTTAAGGCTAAGGTACATTCCACTATTAGATCCAGGATGCTTCGCGTAGTTGGCATAGGAGAGTCGGCCGCAGAAGACATGCTTAAGGAAATAATCAGCAGTCAGACTAATCCCACAATAGCTCCTTATGCAAAAGACGGAGAGGTGCATTTGAGAATTACTGCAAAAACGGACAATCCTGAAGAGGCGGACAGGCTCATTGTACAAATGGAGCAAAAAGTGAGATCAATACTTGGAGAAAATATATACGGTTATGATGAAGAAAGCCTGGAAGAAGTTGTCCTAAGGCTTCTTCAGGAAAGAAAAATGACTCTTTCACTGGCAGAATCCTGCACCGGAGGGCTTATTGCCAATCGTTTGACGGATATACCCGGAGCATCTGCCAGCCTTATGTGCGGAATTATCAGCTACAGCAACGAATCAAAAACAAATATTCTTGGGGTAAAAGAAGAAACCATAAGGAATTACGGAGCCGTGAGCAGTCAAACGGCAGAAGAGATGGCAATCGGTGCAAAAAGAGTCGGCAATACGGATATCGGTATATCCGTTACAGGCATCGCGGGACCTGACGGGGGCAGTGTTGAAAAGCCTGTAGGACTCTGCTATATTGGAATCTCAATAGGGGATAAAGTAAAAGTCCATAGGTTGAGGTTTAATGGAAACAGAAAGAGATTAAAATGGAATTTCAGCAACAGGGCACTTGATTATTTAAGAAGAGAACTCCTTTTATTATAGAAATAATGGAAATATTATGTAATTGTATTGACTAATATATATCATTATAATATAATAGAAATATAAGAACGTTTGTTCGATGTGCATATAATATACACACACGGAAGGAAGGTGCAGCAGGAATCTGCGAAATGATGAATGATAAGAAAAAGGCAATAGAAATGGCTTTCAGCCAGGTAGAAAAGCAATTCGGAAAAGGCTCAATTATGAAGCTTGGCGAAGCCACAAAAATGAGTATTGAATCTGTTTCCACCGGTTCAATAGAACTGGATATAGCATTAGGAATAGGTGGAGTTCCAAGGGGAAGAATAGTTGAGATTTTTGGACCTGAATCTTCGGGCAAAACTACGGTAGCATTGCATATAATAGCGGAAGCACAGAGGAATGACGGAGAAGTCGCCTTTATAGATGCCGAGCATGCTTTGGACCCTAATTATGCAAAGAACCTTGGAGTGAATATTGATAATCTTATAGTATCACAGCCGGATACAGGGGAACAGGCCCTCGAGATCGCAGAAACACTTGTTCGCAGTGGAGCGATTGATGTAGTAGTTGTTGACTCTGTAGCAGCATTGGTTCCCAAGGCGGAAATAGACGGAGAAATGGGAGATGCACATGTAGGCTTACAGGCAAGGCTTATGTCTCAAGCGCTTAGAAAGCTTGCAGGTGCAATAAACAAGTCAAGGACTACCGTAATATTTATAAATCAGCTTAGAGAAAAAGTCGGCGTCATGTTTGGCAATCCGGAAACAACACCAGGGGGGAGGGCACTTAAGTTCTATGCATCGGTAAGGCTTGAGGTAAGAAAGATCGAAAACATCAAGCAGGGCAACGATATGACAGGAAGCAGAACAAGGGTAAAGGTAGTTAAGAATAAAGTAGCACCACCTTTCAAACAGGCAGAGTTTGATATTATGTATGGTGAAGGTATCTCCAAAGAAGGAAGTATCCTTGATGCGGCAGTGAATAACGATTTGATTATAAAGAGCGGTTCATGGTATTCCTATGGGGATGCAAGAATAGGACAGGGCAGGGAAAATGCCAGGCAATACCTTAAGGAGAACCCTGAGCTTGCTGCAGAATTAGATAAAAAGATTAGAGAAATGTTCAATCTTGGAATATCCAGAGCAAAATCAGCAGACGAAGAAGATATGCAGGCAGACAACGAATAATGCCGTATAATGATCCTGATACAGCAATAACCTCTATCATAATAAGATGCAATTATGTTTTTGCATTTTGTTAAAGGGTGGAGGTTAATTCTTTAAATAAGGTTGTGGTATCAATGAGAATAACAGGTATTGAAGAACAGAAAAAAAATAATAAAAGATGCAGCATTTATGTAGATGATGAGTATTATTGTTCCGTTGACAAGGACATATTAGAAGAATTGAGCCTTTCTGAAGGAACACAGCTAAATGAAGACGAGTTCAATAATATTATAGAAGCAATACAGTACAAAAGTGCTCTTAGAACAGCCCTTTATATGCTGGCCCGCGCTTCGAAAACCGAGAAGGAGATTAAAAATCGTCTTGCAGAAAAGCAATACCCCGAAAAAACAATAATTCAGGTGTTAAGATATTTAAGAGAAATAAACTACATTAATGATGAAATATATACAGAAAGCTTTATAAGAAGCATGAGGGAACTGGCCGGAGTAAGCAGAAGGTCTCTTTATTACAAGCTTGCTGCCAAAGGAATCGACAATGATATTATACAACAAATGCTCGATGAGGCAGAAATCGACGATTATGATTCAGCTTTGAAGACCGCACGGAAAAAGGCCGCCGGAATGGCTGGCAGCAGGAAGGAAAAGGCATTAAAACTGTTTAGCTATCTTTACAGAAAAGGCTTTGGAATGGAAATATGCAGAAAGGTAATAGATGAGCTTGATCTTGAATAAGTCTTAGTATATGAACCATTTCAGCAAAATTCACCGAATTATTCAAGTCATTCTTAAATTGTTTGAATTGTCTCAATAACTTGACAAAATTATGTATAAGTAATAGAATTATTTTGATGTGGTGTATACATTGTGAGTTTAATGTTCTTATGATTTACTCGTTTATCTGTGAATGATAAGTTACGAAAATAGTTTATGAAGGTCGTTACCGATAGTCAATAGAATATCTTTAATAGGGAGGTGAAATTGTTATCGAACCAGTGAAATATTTGGCAATTGCACTAATTACCTTTGTTATAGGGTATTTAGTTAGAAGATATATTGCTGAATCGAAGATAAAAAACGCTGAGGAGCAGGCTTCAAAGATTTTAAAAGAAGCTGAAAAACAAGGCGAGACCAAGAGGAAGGAAGTCGTACTGGAAGCTAAGGAGGAAGTCCATAAGCTTAGATCAGAGCTGGATAAAGAGGTTCGGGACAGAAGAAACGAAGTCCAGCGGATAGAAAGAAGATTAATTCAAAGAGAAGAGAGTTTAGATAAAAAAGTTGAAGTTCTTGAACAGAGAGAAGAATCCATAACCAAAAGGCAGAAAGAAATACAAAAATCTCATGAAGAAGTACAGGAACTTTATAGAAAACAAGTTGAAGAATTGGAAAGATTATCGGGCTTATCATCAGAAGATGCCAAACAGCTGCTTTTAAACAACATTGAAAAAGAAATAAGACACGAAGCAGCAATAATGATCAAAGAAATTGAATGCAAAGCAAAAGAAGAAGGAGAACGGAAGGCCAGGGAAATAATAGGCAGTTCCATTCAAAAATGCTCTGCCGACCATGTTGCCGAAACAACAGTTTCTGTTGTGCAGCTGCCCAACGATGAAATGAAAGGCAGAATAATAGGTCGTGAAGGCAGAAATATAAGAACGTTGGAAACACTAACAGGTATTGATTTAATCATCGATGATACACCGGAAGCAGTAATACTGTCTGGTTTTGATCCAATTAGAAGAGAAGTTGCAAGAGTTGCCCTTGAAAAGCTTATTGTTGACGGGAGAATTCACCCTGCAAGAATTGAGGAAATGGTTGAAAAGGCCAAAAAGGAAGTTGATAACTATATAAGGGAGCAAGGAGAACAGGCAACCTTCGATACGGGAGTTCATGGATTGCACCCGGAGATTATAAGACTTTTAGGTAGACTTAAATTCAGAACAAGTTATGGGCAAAATGTTCTGAAACACTCAGTAGAAGTGGCCCACCTTGCCGCAGCAATGGCTGCAGAACTTGGTGCCGATATTAAGATAGCAAAAAGAGCCGGTCTTTTACATGACATAGGAAAAGCAGTAGATCATGAGGTTGAAGGCCCCCATGTGCAGATTGGCGCTGATATTGCGAAGAAATACAAGGAATCCGGTGAAATAGTTCATGCCATAGCGGCACATCATGGAGATATTGAGGCTACGACCATCGAAGCCGTTTTGGTTCAGGCAGCCGATGCTATTTCTGCTGCAAGGCCTGGAGCCAGAAGAGAAACTTTGGAATCTTATATTAAACGTTTGGAAAAAATCGAAGAAATAGCTAATTCATTTGATGGAGTTGAAAAATCTTTTGCTATTCAAGCCGGTAGGGAAGTCAGGATTATGGTTAAGCCGGAAGATGTCAGCGACAGCGAGATTATATATATTGCAAAAGACATTGTTAAGAAAATCGAAGATGAACTTGAATATCCCGGTCAGATAAAAGTAAACGTTATCAGGGAAACCAGAGCAATTGAATACGCAAAATAGAAATGTGCGGCGATAATGCAAAATGCATGAAGCCGCCTTTTTTAATAATACTAGTATATATACGGGGTTCGAGGTACGAGGTTCGGGGCGCGAGGTATAAGATTCGATAGTTTGGGAATAACTACGTTTTATGTTTTGGAGGTATATATGAACATATTATTTATTGGGGATGTTGTAGGCAGACCCGGACGAAATTATTTATCCAGAAACCTCCCCAGGCTCATAGAAGAAAATTCTATCGATTTCACTATTGTAAACGGAGAAAACAGTGCAGGCGGAATAGGAATAACCAAGAATACATATGATGAGCTTGTAAGCTTGGGGATTGATATGATCACCCTGGGCAATCATTCCTGGGTAAAAAAAGAGATTCTTGAATTCATAGAAGAATCCGATAAACTTGTAAGGCCTGCCAACTATCCAAATGGTGCTCCCGGCATGGGTTATAGAATAGCCGAAAAGTCAGGGAGAAAAATCGCAGTAATCAACCTATGTGGAAGAGTATATATGGATTGTATTGAATGTCCATTTAAGACAATCGATGCAATACTTTCTGATATCAAAGAAAAGGCCGATATAATAATAGTCGATTTTCATGCTGAGGCTACATCGGAAAAGCTTGCAATGGGGTGGTATCTTGACGGAAAGGTACATGCCGTATTAGGTACCCATACCCACGTGCAGACTTCGGATGAAAGAATATTGCCTTGCGGGACTGCTTACATTACTGATGTAGGAATGACCGGCCCTAAGGAATCGGTATTGGGAGTTGAAAAGGAAACTGTAATTAGAAAATTCATGACCGGTATGCCTGCGCGCTTTGAAGTGGCAGGCGGCGAAGCAGGTATTGGAGCTGCAAAGATACAACTTGATGATAGTAATAAAGTTATTGGTATAAATAGAATAATGGAATAGTTGAAATACGGATTAATTGTCATAATTTCATATTATGCTAAATTGTAGAAGAAAAGAGGATTTATAGAAAACTTGTAGAATAGGTTATAGTATTGTATTTTGAAATTTAGTAATGTATTACATATTAGGGGGGCTATAAATGGATGTTTTAAAGGTATCAGCCAATTCAAAACCAAATTCTGTTGCAGGAGCTTTAGCAGGAGTATTAAGAGAAAAAGGCTCCGCAGAGATACAGACAATAGGTGCAGGAGCATTAAATCAGGCAATCAAGGCTGTAGCCATCGCCAGGGGCTTTGTAGCACCTGGGGGCATTGATCTGGTCTGCATTCCTGCTTTCACCGATATACAGATAGACGGTGAAGAGCGAACGGCAATAAAACTAATTATAGAACCAAGGTAAAGTCTTTAATACCTGCTTTCAAAAAAGCAGGTATTAATTTTTTATCTCATAGGGCGGCAAATGCGGCCAAGGCCGCCTTTAGTAATATATATTAAAAGTGATATAATAAAATGTATACACGGGCAAATATCACAAATTCTTTAGAATTTGTGATATAATACTATTTGTTAATATCGAATATACCGGTTGTATTGTGCTGGAGGAAATATGTTATATGCTGACTTACACGTACATACAAATGCTTCGGATGGACTTATGAGCCCTGATGAAGTGGTATGTTGGTCAAAAAAGAAAAGACTGGCGGCAATAGGGATAACAGATCATGATACAGTCAATGGCATTAGCCTTGCAATAGATGCTTCTTCCAAGTATGGAGTTGAAATAGTACCCGGAATAGAGCTTAGCACCATATTTGAAGATGAAGAAATACATATCCTGGGCTATTTTATTGACTATAAAGCGGAATGGTTTCTTGATATCCTCAAAAAGATACAGAATTCCAGATTTGAAAGGGCTGAGAAGATAGTAACCAAACTTAATGGTCTGGGTTTTGATATAACAATGGAAGAAGTCAGAGCCTTGGCTAACGGTGGGATAGGCAGACCTCATATTGCCAGGGCAATGATTAATAAAGGATATGTAGAAAATATAATCGGAGCTTTCAGGGAATACATCGGAAAGGATTGTCCTGCATATATAGAACGGTATAAGCTAAGCTGCGGAGAGGCAATAGAAATAGTAAAAAAGATCGGGGGAATAGCCGTATTAGCTCACCCTGGTTTAATCAAAAAGAAAGAAAATATCAGTAAAGCAATAGCACTTGGAGTTGATGGTATTGAAGTATATCATCCAAAGCACGATGATGAAATAATTAAATATCTATTTACAATAGCAAATTCAAAAAAACTGTTGATTACAGGAGGCTCCGATTGCCATGGGATGAAATTGAACAATGAACCGATATTGGGAAGCTGTGCAGTTGATTATAAATATGTAAAAATGCTTAAAGCAGCTGCTGAAAAATACTATTAAGCATACCTGTAAGGAGGAGTAAATATGAGTGATGTAATGATTAAAAAATTATACAGAAACACAGGGGAGTACATAAATAATAATATTAGTGTATCCGGGTGGGTAAAAACAGTAAGGTCATCGAAGAACTTTGGTTTTATTGAATTGAATGATGGAAGCTTTTTTAAAAATTTACAAATTGTTTTTGAAGAGGATCTGGAAAATTTCAATGAAATATCAAAGCTTTCCGTAGGTTCTGCCTTGAGCATTGAAGGTTTGCTTGTCGAGTCCCCCGGGGCAAAACAGCCCTTTGAGCTAAAAGCTAAGAAGATAGCAGTGGAGGGGCAGTCATCTTCTGATTATCCTTTACAGAAGAAAAATCATTCCTTCGAATTTTTGAGATCAATAGCGCATCTAAGACCAAGAACAAATACTTTTTCAGCTGTTTTCAGAGTGCGGTCTCTGGTTGCTTATGCAATACACAAGTTCTTTCAAGACCAGGGTTTTGTATATGTTCATGCCCCTATAATAACAGGCAGTGACGCGGAAGGCGCCGGAGAAATGTTCCGTGTTACCACCCTGGATATGGAAAATGTTCCAATTATGAAGGAAGGGGAAGTGGACTACAATAAGGATTTCTTCGGTAAATCAACAAATTTGACAGTTAGCGGACAACTGAATGTAGAATCCTTCTGTATGGCATTTAGGAATGTATATACCTTCGGGCCTACGTTCAGGGCCGAGAACTCAAACACTGCAAGGCATGCCGCAGAATTCTGGATGATAGAACCTGAAATTGCTTTTGCAGAGCTTTCCGATAACATGGTGCTTGCAGAGAGCATGGTTAAATATATAATAAATTATGTATTGGAAAATGCACCTGAAGAGATGGAGTTTTTCAACAAGTTTATCGACAATACACTTCTTAAAAGACTCGACAATGTAGTAAGTTCAGACTTTGGTGTTATTACGTATACCGAAGCGGTGGATATTCTTATTAAATCAGGAGTAGACTTCGAATATCCCGTGGAATGGGGAACCGACCTTCAGACGGAGCATGAAAGGTATCTTACAGAGCAAGTATTTAGTAAACCGATATTTGTAATCGACTACCCAAAAGAAATAAAAGCTTTCTATATGAGAGTTAATGAGGATAATAAAACTGTAGCAGCAATGGATCTTTTGGTTCCGGGGGTAGGAGAGATAATTGGAGGCAGTCAGAGGGAAGAAAGACTCGATGTACTTGAAAAGAAAATGGACGAAATGAGACTTGATAAAGAAAATTATTGGTGGTACCTTGATTTAAGAAAATATGGCGGTGTCAAACACTCAGGATATGGGCTTGGTTTTGAAAGGATACTGATGTATATTACCGGAATAAGCAATATAAGGGACATAATACCCTTCCCAAGGACGGTAAAGTCCGCCGAATTCTAAAGAAGAAAATAATCGCAAACTGATTGCGATTAGTGATTGTAACTATGGCAGGGGTACAGCGACTCGAACGCTGAACCAACGGTTTTGGAGACCGCTACTCTACCAATTGAGCTATACCCCTGTAATACTCATTAATTATATATAAAAAAGCAGCTTTAGTCAATAGATTATTATACCTGCCTTATTCTTATTCTTTAAACAGACCTCCAAACATTCTATTGCTGATTTTGGGGAAAAAGAGAAAGACTATCAGCAGCAAAACCCACCAGTTATCATTCAGCATAAAGCCTTTAACAGTATTGCTTACTCCGCCTACTAATTCCTTTACCGGCAGTGCAGGTATTGTAAAAGGCGCAGAAGCCGCAGAGATAACCGGGAATAGTTTTGAAAGAATACCGCGTGCCGGCGAAGCCACCGGTGTTGATGCAGGCGGTCATGTAGCTGGGGATAAGCCTCTTTGACCCATTAAATAACCCCCTTTCAATACTATACAGAATAAAACAATCCTCTATTTTATATTATGAAGCTTTGTCTTTTTAGTTACATAGTTTTTACTATAAAAGGAGAGTTGCAACTCTCCTTTTATCAGAACCTTGTTCCTGTTGTTCCTGCCATGCTTTTTTCGGCTGTTTCTATTAGCTTTCTTACCATCTGTCCGCCGATTTTCCCTGCGTCTCTCGCTGCTATATCGCCATTGTAGCCTTCTTTTAAGCTGACGCCTACTTCTGTCGCAATTTCATACTTAAACCTATCAAGTGCTGCTGCTGCGTGAGGCACTGCTTTTCTTTTATTGCCCGGCAATTTATTCACCTCCTTGATTGATTGGTATGTATATATAGTTGACAATAATTAATGTACTACTATTTTAAGTAAGCTTTAGAGTTTTAATTCAAGTAATTATTGGTTAATCCATATAACTTTGTATTTCATTAATATACCTTAATATCCATCACAAAAAATTCGATGATAATGCAAATAATAATGATGTCATGTTAAATGACAGTAAACAAAGAAGGGAGATTACCAATGAAAGAAAAAAAACCATCATTAAAAGCATTTTGTACTGTAATAGCAATTTGTATATTTATTGCTTTCAGCAATTCAATTTTTGCTGATAATTATACCGCGCCAGCCCCAGAAACAAATAACAAGACATATGAAGTCAATCACAAACAATACTTGGAAAAAGCTATTGCAGACTTGGTGCAAGAAGGTAAATTATCTAAAGGAAAAGCTGAAAAAATACTGGAATACAAAAGGAAAAAAGAGCATGATCGCAGCGAGCTTACCGGTGATCAGAAGAAACATTCAAATATGAAATTTAAAAAAGGAAGTCTGTTAGGGGATTTAAGAAGGGATAACATACTGACTGATACCGAAGTTCAGCTTATCAGGGAGAAGCTTCGTGAAATGAAGGATGCCAGACTTGCTGACAGAATACAAATCCTTATAGAAAAAAATGTCCTTACGCAAGAAGACGTAAACAATATGAGCACATATATGGCTAAAGTCCGCGAAGAACGAAAAGCACAAATAGAAAAGATGTTAAAGATGAATCCTGACGAAAGAAAAGAGTTTTTTGAGAGCATTAAAAAAGAACGAAAAGACATAATTACCAGAATGGTCGAAGACAAAGTAATAACAAAAGAACAGGCTACAGAAATAAGAAGAGCATTACCTGAATTAAGAAGATCAAGAATTAGAAAACCAGATCGAAAGAGAATGCAATAAATGCTGGTATTAGTGAGGGACCCCTGCATACTTTGCAGGGGCTGTCCATTATATTATTGGAAGTTCAATCTGGAATAGTGCACCCGACTCATAGTTCTCTGCAGTAATTATTCCATTATGCTTCTCTATAACATTCCTGCTTATCGCTAAGCCAAGTCCAAAACTACCCTTTGAGCCTTTAAAGAATCTGTCGAATATATTAGGAAGCTCTGCAGATTCAAAACCTGGGCCGTCATCCGATATCCTTATCCTTACTGTCCTTTCATCAATGAGCTCTGATTTTATCGTTACAATACTTTTCGCATAACGTAAACAGTTGCTAAGAATATTGCTGATTGCTCTTGAAAGCTTTTCCTCATCTGCAGTAATGCTTACATCGTTTTCTATTAAATCAAGAACAATTGTAATATTACTTTTTGATGCTATCCCATTCATTCGATAAGTGCAACTACGAAGCAGTTCATTAATGTCTAGAGTATAGAAATGATAGTTTTCTTCAATTGCATCCAAACGGGACAGGTACAGAAGATTTTCCACAAGCTGAGCCAGACGTTTGGATTCATCTATAATAATATCTGCAGCAGAATCGCTTTCCGTAATACTATATTTTATACCTTCTGCATAGCTTTGAATAGACATAAGCGGGGTTCTAAACTCATGGGATACATTTTGCAGGAATGTTTTTTGCGCTTTGTCATAAGCTTCAAGCTTTTCAGACATCAAATTGATACTATTTACAAATGCGCTGAATTCATCATATACGGGTGTTGTTATCTTCGTTCCGAAGTTTCTTTCAGCTATTGATTGTATATGTTGATTGAGTGTGTTGAAAGGAGCAGATATTTTCTTTGATAAAACAGAAGAAATCAATATAATAATAAAAGCCGACAGCAGAAGAATCATAAGAAGAATTAAGTTAATAGCAAATTGCAGCTTATTTATATTTTGAAGACTGGAATAAATGACTATCCAGCCTAAGCCAAAGTTATTTTTCTGAGATACCGGCTTTATTACCGCAATATATTCTGTACCTGTATAATGGAAGTCAAGATAGCTTTCTTTATTTAAATCTTTTGATTTGTCTATTTCTGCAGAAATTTTATTCAACAGGTCTGTACCCGCAGTTGTATACCATTCAACGGGGGGATCAATGATATTCTTATTATTATCCAGCAAAATGTAATCAGCGTCTAGCACAGAAAGAGGTTCTCTAAGAGACCTATCCAACATAAAATAATACCTGAACACTCTGTTTTCCCTTTCTTCATTAAATGGCCGAGGAATAGGAGTACTATCGCTTCTCTGAAAAATATCAGGACCCCTTCTCAATGCTGTACCTTCAGTACGAGATGCTATCTTATTCAACTGTTCGATTAAATCCCTTTCAAAATAAATACGTATTGCGATATTAAATATAGCAGCTACTAAGGCTATTAGCATAATAATGACAACAAGGTTATACTTAAATATTCTCCATTTTATTGTATTGCTTTTCATATTTATTATTCTCCATCCATTAGCCTGAAACCGAAGCCCCATACAGTCTCAATTTTCAGTGTAGAACCCGATTCCAAAAGCTTCTTTCTAATTCTTTTTACCATATCATCAGTTGCCCTTGTTTCAACTTCATTTTCAAAACCCCAGACCTTATCCAGCAGTTCGCTCCTGCTTACAGCTCTGTCCTTATTTACCGCAAGATAATAGAGCAGGGAGAATTCCATTCCAGTAAGCCCAATGTCCTTTCCATCAAATTCTGCCTTTTTAGTATTATTATTTATAGATATGTCCGATAATTTTATTCCCTCGCCAGTTCCTATATGCATCTTATCCAATTCAATTCTTCTGAAAATGCTTTTGATTCTCGCAATCAACTCCATGGGGCTAAAGGGCTTTGTAAGATAATCATCGCAGCCAAGGGTTAATCCTGCTATTTTATCCGGGTCCGTGTCTTTGGCTGATACTATAATTACCGGCACACCACTCATTTGACGCACTTGGGAACATAGGGAATATCCATCCACTCCAGGCATCATTATATCTATTATAAGCATATCCGCAGGTTTGGCTATAAAAGCTTCGTATATGGATTTTCCATTATTAAATACTTCTACTTCATAACCTTCTTTTATTAAAAAAGATTTTATAATATTGCAGATATTTACCTCATCATCTGCGACATAAATCAGCTTTTTACCCATATAAATTCACCCCATAACTAATTCTATCATATAATTATTAAATTACATTTGATAAAATCTTTTGCTGCAATTCTGCCACAGATTTGCGGAGATTTATTGTTATATGAAGATGTAAAATTATAGAGGAAGCAGTCAGGCTGCATAGGGGCAGTTTATGTGGATAACTAAGCTTATCTGCATTGTATAATAGGATTATATGAAAAAATGTGATAGAAAGGAAAAGTGTAATGAATTTCCCTATGCTTTCATTATACAAGGTAGCATGAATGGACTTAAACACAAGTATAGGCACTAGGTTTAGGAGTAAAGCATTAAAAAAAAGGCTGACAGTAAGCATTTTTATAATCCTTATTATAGCAGCGGCTATACTTGGTGTAAATTATTTTAAAACAAAGAACACCAGAGGGAATGCTGCACAGCAGACAACAGCGATGGTGAGAAGAGGGGATCTGAATGTGCATGTGTCGGGGTCAGGTCCTATAAAGCCGTCATCCAAGTATGCATTAACCTCGAATGTAAGCGGGACCCTCACAAAGATATACTATAAGGACGGAGATAAAGTAAACAGCGGGGATTTAATTTTTGAAATAGATGATAAAGATACACAGCTTCAAATTAAACAATTGCGAAACAGCATAGCCCAGGCGCAGCTTACAAGGGACCGTAATATGAAAGAACTGTTATCCGGAAATATTACTGCCCCTATAGACGGCGAAATTACAAATCTTCAGATAAGAGAGGGTGACAGCATCTCAAATAATAGTATGATGATGACTATTACCGATAAGTCAAAACTAAAGCTGTTGGTTTCATTTAATAATACATATCGAAGTAAATTATCAGTCGGGCAGGTCATAACCGTAAATGTTTTTGATGCGAGCCATGATGAACTGTATGAAACGAATGGAAGTATAATGACGATCAGTACCCCAAGTTTTATTACTGCGAATGGTTCTGAAGCATATAATGTTGGGGTTGAAATAGACAATACAGGGACTATTTCGGAAGGAATGATTGCAAACGTCTCAATTAATGTTGATGGGTCAGTAATAACAAGTAAAGGAAGCAGTACCTTAAGTTTCTTAAAAAGTATGACAATAAAAGCGGCCTCCGGCGGAGTGGTAAGCAAACTTATTGCGGAAAACGGTCAGAATGTCAAACAGGGTGATTTGTTGGCAGAGTTGGATAATAGGGACTTGGAGCTTACCATACAAACAAATGATCTTAAGCTGGAGGATTTAAATTCACAGCTTAAGACAACAGAGGAAAGGTTGAAAGACTATAAAGTATATGCACCCTTTGATGGCACATTTACATTAAATAGTATTGAGCAGGGTAACAGTATAAAACAGGGGGACATTCTAGGAAACCTTGCGAATTACGATATTATGGAGTTCAATATCAACATAGATGAACTTGATATATCAAAGGTAAAAGTTGATCAGGATGCTAAAGTGACAATAGATGCCCTTCCCGAGACAACGGATACACCTCTTCAGGGTAAAGTCACTAAGATTGCAGTGGAGGGTTCTTCTTCAAACGGTGTATCTGTTTATCCTGTTACTGTTCAGATTGAAAAGAATTCAGAATTAAAGGGAAGCATGAGCGCAAACGCTGAAATAATTGTTATTAAGAAGGAAAATGTCCTTTATGTTCCTGTAGGTGCAGTACAAAAAAGAAATGGCAAAAGCTACGTAAATGTTTTAACAGGAGCGGAAAATGTCGGAATGACAAGAAGAAACCGCAGCGCGGAAACGGCTGAAGAAGCTGAAACATATGGGAGATCAGAATCAAACAGCGAAGCAGGAGTAAATAAAAGAACAGAATCAAATAGTGGAGCAGAAACAAGTAGAAGGCCGGAAGCAAGCAACGGAGCAGAAGCAAGGGGAGTAACAGAAGAAAACAACAAGACGGAATCAGACGGAAGGGCGGAAAGAAACAGACAGCAGACTGAACCGACACAAATAGAGACGAGGGAAGTAAAAATTGGAATAAGTACGGAGGAATATATCGAGATAATCAGTGGATTGAAACAAGGAGAATCAGTTGTTGTAACATCTTCTTCAAACTCCAGCAGTAATCGACAGAGAATGTCGGATGGTATGACAATTCCGATGGGTGGCGCCCCTTCAGGCGGCGGCGTGAATTTCAGAACCATACAAAGGCAGTAAGGAGGGGCTGCTATGATAGAAATAAAAAACATGAGTAAAATCTACAGGATAGGCGATGTGGAAGTAACTGCATTAAATAATGTAAGCTTGAACATAAAACAATACGAATATGTGTCGATTATTGGGCCTTCCGGCTCGGGAAAGTCTACACTTATGAATATGATTGGCTGTCTTGATATACCTACAAAAGGAGAATACCGCCTTGATGGTGTTGAAGTGAGCAGACTAAAGGATGAAAAACTTGCAGAAATCAGAAACCGCAAGATAGGGTTTATATTTCAAGGCTTCAATTTGCTTCAAAAACTTAGTGCTTTCGAGAACGTAGAACTTCCCCTTATCTATCAGGGGCTGCACAGCAGAGAAAGAAATGATAAATCAATAGAAGCGCTTCGATTGGTAGGCCTTGAAGACAGAATGCGACATAGGCCTGCGGAGCTTTCGGGAGGCCAGCAGCAGCGGGTTGCTATTGCCAGGGCTTTGGTAGGCAATCCCTCAATAATACTGGCTGATGAGCCTACAGGAAACCTTGATTCAAAATCCGGTAAAGAAATCATAAACTTACTGAAAGAACTACACCGGAAAGGCAGCACAATAGTACTAATAACTCATGACCATGAAGTCGCTGTACAAGCCGAAAGGATCATACACATACAGGATGGGGAAATCTTAGAGGACAAGGCGGTGGTGAGATAGATGGGCTTTATTCAAGCATATAAAATGGCAATTAAAAGTATCCGCAGTAATAAGGTACGTTCCTTTCTAACCATGTTGGGAGTAATAATAGGGGTATCGTCAGTTATAACGGCCGTTGCCTTTGCACAGGGGAGTACAAAGAGGGTGATAGATACAATATCGAGCATGGGTACAAATCTGATTCAGGTTAGTATAACGGGAAGGAACAGCAATAGGAATGTTACATATAATCAAATTAAGGAATTTTCTGAGGAAAACAGTGTTGATATTGCAGCTGTAGCACCCCAGTCCAACTCCACAGCAACAGTCAAGTATAAGACAAAAAACAGGGATACCACAGTGCTGGGAACAAGCCCGGATTACCAGACAATCAGAAGTGTTGGTGCATATATAGGGCGTTTTCTGGTACAAAATGATCTTGACAGCATGCAGAGGGTTGCGATTATTGGTACAGCAGTTGTCAATGACATTTTTGAGGGAACAAACCCTATAGGGCAAAAAATCAAAATCAATGGACAGCTGTTTTCTGTAGCTGGAGTTCTGGAAGAAAAGGATGGGGGGCAGGATAACGGAGCAGACGATATGGTTATTATTCCGGTTACTGTTGCACAGAGGCTTTTTCGTTCTGGGACTATCAGAAATTATGCAATCCAGGCAAAAAGCCCGGAAACAGTAGATAGTGCAATGGAAAAGATAAATGAATTTCTTACAAAAATCTATAAAAATCCTGATGCTTACAGGGTTTTCAACCAGGCAGAGATGCTCGAAAATTTGGATAATATGACTGGAACTATGACAACGGTACTTGCGGGAATTGCAGCGATATCCCTTGTCGTAGGAGGTATAGGGATAATGAATATAATGCTTGTATCCGTTACAGAAAGGACTAAGGAAATTGGTATAAGAAAGGCTATTGGTGCCAAGAAAAAAAATATTCTTTTACAGTTTCTTATAGAGGCAATCATTGTAACAGGTATAGGCGGTCTCTTGGGCATACTCATCGGATTGTCCATTATACACTTTATTATTGGCGGATTTGAACTTGTACCGGAGGTCTATTCCATACTCTGGATAGTTATTTCTTTCGAAATATCACTGGTTGTAGGTATTATTTTCGGACTCTTTCCTGCATATAAAGCAGCAAGTTTGAATCCAATTGAAGCTTTAAGATCAGAATAAGGGAGAAAAAAATGAAAAAAACAAGATATATTATATGTACAATAATATGCCTGGCACTTTTGTTTAATGGCACTGCCGCTTCCGAACCTACGGAAAGCGGAATATTGACCCTAAATGAAGCAAAGGAACTTGCATTAAAAAATAATATGCAGCTTAAGCTTCAGCAAATCTATATACAACAGGCTTCTGACAATTACGATAAAGTATATGAAAATAACAAAAGAACCAGTAAAGGAGATTACACAGATGCTGCAGAAAGGGCTGCCGCCGATGTAGCCCGAAAAATTTCAATAGAAAACGCTGCTTCAAACTTGAGAAAAGCCATATTCAATAGAAACGATCTGAAGAGGGCATCTGACTATAACGTTACTATAGCTTATTACAATATATTAAAATCAATATATTCACTTGAGGATCAGAAAAGAAACGTAGAATTAAAAGAAAAAACTTTGGATGCAGCTGAAATGAAATATAGATTTGATTTAACTGACAAGAACTCTTTAACACAAGCGGAGGATTCCCTTGAGGCTGCAAAAGCATCGTACGATAAAAGTCTTTCCGACGTAAAGGATAATATGGCAGCTTTAAGTAAGCTTATCAAGAGAGATCTTGATTTTTACAGTGATAAGATGGATATGAATATAATACTGCCAAATATAAATGATCTGGATCTTGGTGCAATAAAGAAAGATAATATAATAAATAACCCCAGCTTTTTTACCGCAAAGGAACAATATGATGTAGCAGAATATAAGCTTGAACTTACAGAAGAAAAGTATGATCATTACCGCGGGCTCCCAAACAGAGCATCAGAAATTATGGAAAAGTTCGAAGACATTCTTTATGAAGCACAATGGAATTTTGACGAAATAAAATATAACTATGATGAAAAGGAAAAAGAGTTAGTTATATCGCTAAATAATCAATTTTCCAGCATAAACAGCATGCAGGAAAGCTATAAAAGTCAAAAGAAAAAGATAGAAGAAGGAGAATCTTCGTTACAAAAAGATAAAATTAAGTTTCAGATGGGTCTGATAACAAATTCCGTTTTGGAACAAAATCAGTCAAGCCTTGAAAATCTAAAGAATCAATTGAATATTATTAATATTAACATGAATATTCAATATACCTCTATTACTCAATACAGCCCGTTGCAATAATTTAAACAGTACATATTGAATAATCAATAAATACAATCATTCTCATTTGAAAACTTTTTACATCTACCAATGCTTGTAAACACTATGTTTTTATTATCATTTGTGATTGACAAATGATATTTAATGTTATAACATATCATTAAATAATGTGTAGAATAAAAATAGAACAGGCGAATGTCAGATTATTTAGCCGGGCTGATTCAATTAGCAGCAAGTATAATTAATACTTGTGGGACTATTGTTAACATTGTTGCACAAGTATTGTCTTATTTTTTGAAAGGAGATAATCGTGAATAATCTAATAAGCAAGATAACAGATTGCCTGATCCTCATATTTATTAAAAATGCTAAACCTGAAAAGAAGGTATCTGATCAAGTAACAAGACGAAAGTATGCATATCTGGAAGCTTATGTAAGCATTATTGGAAATTTAGCTCTTGCTGCATTGAAGGTTGTGCTTGGATTAACGCTTAACAGTATTTCTCTGCTTGCCGACGCGGCTCACACCGCGGCGGATGTTCTGACCTCAATCATAGTTCTTCTCGGATTCAAGCTTTCAAGCTCTCCGGCTGATGATAAGCACCCTTACGGCCACGGAAGGGTTGAGTTTATAGCAACATTTGTTATTTCATTAATGCTGCTTGTGGTTGGTGCCGAATTCGCCAAATCATCATATAGCCGTCTGATATCAAATGCTGAGGTAAAGGGAAGCATTGGTGTTGTAGCAGTTATGTTATTTGGAGCAGTGTTTAAGGAGTGGATGGCAAGATTTTCTATAGACTTAGGCAATAGAACAAATTCACCGGCCCTTGTCGCAGACGCATGGCATCACAGAACGGACGGGATTGCCTCCATACTTGTAGCTGTAGCAATTATTGCTTCACAGTACGGATATTATAAGGTGGATGCCATATTCGGACTTTTAGTATCAGCACTGATAATATACACGGGAATCACTATTGCTTTAGGCTCTGTTTCCCAGCTAATGGGAGAGGCACCGGGGGAAAATGAGCTGAACGAAATTGAAAACATTGCGTTATCAGTTTCCGGCGTTTCCGGCGTTCACAAGATAAGTGTTCATAACTATGGGTACCACAATGAAATATCACTCCATATTCAGGTTGATAACGGTATGTCCCTTGTTGAAGCGCACGATTTATCTGAACGTGTTGAAAGAATAATTGAAGAAAATAAGAACTGCAAAGCTATTGTTCATGTAGAACCTATAGTTGAATAATAGTCAAAATAAATATAAAAGTACGTTAATGATGATATGTTTCATTAACGTACTTTTTAATTTATACTCCCAACAACCATGTAGCTAAAGAAAAATAAATGAATAGTGCGAATGCATCAACAATTGTAGTAATCAAAGGACTGGCCATTATTGCAGGGTCAAGCTTCACGCTTTTTGCTGCAATTGGAAGCAATCCTCCTACGACTTTTGCGAGTACGACAGTACAAAATAATGTGATTGAAACTGTGAATGCTATAGGTGTATTTACCTTTTCAAAATAAAGCAATCTCAAGTAATTGATACC
>ERZ795058.2590-NODE-2590-length-20882-cov-4.670236_pt1 | contig 20882 bp, 20 predicted proteins | sample MGYA00375142_ERZ795058 | MGnify/ENA primary metagenome ERZ795058 (study PRJEB30187, sample SAMN05720210) | activated sludge metagenome | isolation source: anaerobic digester from wastewater treatment plant | place: Japan | collected 2015-04-20 ... | reverse complement strand
AAAAGAAATACTTCTATTGCTTACTTTTATGGGGTAAACAAACGAACGCTATACCTTCTGTAGATTTTGTAGTGGTCGCCAGAAGATTGCGCGTTTTCATTGCTGAAGATCATGCACCACGCGTTGGTGCTAGAGTTCTCTGTTGATGACCAGAAATAGCCGTGCGTGCCCACGTTTACGTCGCCTATGCCGGTCGGGTCATTTTTTTTATAACCGCTTGCAGGGAAATAACGAACAACATCGTTCCCTGTATTGGTACTCCAGTAAGCGTCGTTGGCAATATCATTTATAGTCACGGATGGTGCTACAATGCGAGAAGTAATCTTCAAATGAGTGTCATTGCTATTCTTGACATATTCATACTTCCAAGCTGAAACCATATCAGTACCTTTGTAGCGAAGAGCATAGGAAGTAAGGGAAGGACTTTTAGGATTGCGAAAATCGCTGGTCATGGTAATAGGATCACCCTGAACTATGACGTTCTCAGTAATATTATCATAAGAAGTTGTTGCATTGAAGTAAATGTAAGGCTTAACAACATATTGTGGAACGATACCAAACCACTCTTGATTGCTCGGCAGGTGGTAACCGGAAATGTTGATGGCTTTTGCAGCATTCCAATTGAAGTAACCGCTCACATTGCAAGCAGTTAAATCAGTCACAAAACCGTTACCGGCAGGATTGACGTTGGACTCGGCAACGTAGACGAGCGGGGTGATCATTTCACTCCAACCGCCGTTTACGGTTGCAGTGTAGCGATTTCCTACGGCATAGTTCTTCCCGCCCGCAACGTCGATGCTCCACTGGTAAGATTTGTTGCCGAACAGCGTTATTTTAAAATTTCCGTTTGCAGCGATTTTCATCACGGCGGGGTCAAATGCGAGGAAAGCGGTAATGGTGTCGAGAGCAGAGGAGAAAGTAACACCGGTCACACTAAGTGTCATGGCTTTGAATACTCCCGTTGCAGTCTCAACAGTCCAGCTCAGGCTATTGAGCGTTCCCATACCGGCCGGCACGTTTTTGAGTTTAAATTTGATTATGCTATTCTTCAAGGTTAAGTTAAAGGTCTCAGTAAGGAGGTTAGCCTCCTCGTCGAACAGAAGAAGGTGGTTGCGGAGGTGTGCAGTCGAATTCTCTCCGTTCTGTGCCTGATTCCATGAAGTTGCTGAACCGGGTATCACGTTTCCGTTCGCATCCAGCGTGATTTTTTCTCCGGGATAGTAGGCTTTGTAGGTTGTTGCGCCTGTTACCTCTTGTCCCGTAAAAGTGTTGCCTGAATCCCAGTTAAAGATCCGGCTTCCTTTATAGGTTGCGCCGTCATATCCGGCAAGCAGGAGCTTATCGCCATTCTCCCATGAGAGTACGTTATTGCCGACTCCACCGTCATACGCCACACGGGTTTCCGGTGAGATAGTCACACTTATCGTAACAGTTTCTCCAAATCCATTTTCGGGCCCCCCGTATTCGGGAAGATGTTCACGAGTACAGTTCGCCACCAACAGAGCGAGCAGTGTAAAAGTAAATAGTTTAATTTTCATAACAGTGTGTTTTTAAACGGCTGTTGACTGCTGACAGTTGGTTCCCTATTCATTTGATTTGGCGCTTGCCAACAACCTCGGATTAATATATTCTCTTATTTTAAGCTATTGAGTCCTTAAGGGCCGAAGGCCAATAGCCAAGGACTAACAGCCAATAGCCAAAGGCTAACAGCTAACAACTAATGGCTAAAAGCTAATTATACCTACCAAGCACTTTCTCCGTCACCGATAGGAGGTAACTCGGCACCAGAGCTACCCTGGAGGATGTTTTGGCTCAACTCAATGTCAATTACCGTAATGTCAGGTGCGGTGTATTTTTCCGCAGATTTGAATACTGTCGTTTTCATAAAAAATTTAAAAATGTTGTTTTCCACCAAATAGTAAAGATAATATATTTTTTTGGTATAATAAACATTTTTTAAAGCAAATTAATCAATACCGGTAAGAGTGAGTCCCTTATTGAGTAAGTCGAAGGTTAATTTCCTCCCCCTCCCCAAGATTTCGGAATAATGTTGTAATTGGTTACGTTGGCCTTGCCAAAACATTGAGTAGTTGTCCATACTCCGTTACCCTTGTTAAACTCCCATAGTGCGGGGGCTGTACCGGAGGATGTTCTCTGTGCCCCCATATTGTAAAAACTCTGTGTGAAAATCATCGTTTTATCTTTATAAAGGTCCCCGTTTGTAGCCGGATTCGGGAAAATATCTGACGTTAATAGCAACTTATAACAGTTATAGAAACAGTAACCAAAATTGTTTGCTTTAGGGTTGTTCACAAACAATCCTGCCGGAGTACTTCCGGTTAAGTTGGTACAGTTGCTAAAACAGCTATTGAAAGAGTCCGCTTCCACATTGTTGCTGAAAAGTCCTGCCGGAATACTTCCGGTTAATCCGGAGCATTCCTTGAAGCAGTTTCGGAAAGTTGTCGCTACCGTATTGCTGTCAAACAGTCCTGCCGGGATGGAAGTTAGCGCGGTGCATTTTTCGAAACAGCTAAAAAAAGATAACACCAGCGTATTGCTATTGAATAGTGTTGCAGGTATGGAGGTCAGTCCGGTGCAGTAGGAAAAGCTGTTTCTGAAAGATTCTGCTTTCGTATTGTCCCTAAACACTTCTGCCGGGATGGAGGTTAGCCCGGTTTTATTGAAACAATAATCAAAATTTGATGCTTCCGTATTGTTTTTGAATATTCCTGACGGGATAGAGGTTAGTCTTAAGCATGATTTAAAACAGTTCTCGAAACTTGTTGCTCCCATGTTAGGGAATGGGGTAAGTACGGCCGTCAGCAGATTTTCCCCGGTAATATCGTAGTTAAATGTGATTTGCGGCAACTGTATTTGTGAAGAGTTGGCTTGGTCGGAGAAGATGGCGATGGTATAATCACCTGCATTGGTGTAGCTATGCGAAGCCATAGTCTGGTTAAGCGGAGTGTTTTGCGGGATGGATTGCGAGGATCCATCTCCCCAGTCTATCGTAAGAGTAGCAGGGCAGTTGGGTGGGGCGGCAGACATTAGCCGGATATTGTGTGTTGTAGGTGATTGAGTGGTTTTGATAGTATAAATAAATGGAACAACTTCGGCCCAATTTGCACTTACTGTGCCTTTGTAGCGATTTCCGACTGCATAGCTCTTACCGCTGTTTGTGGTACTCCATTCGTATGATTTGTCACCGACTTGTGTTATTTTCACCGTTCCATTCGCACCAATACTCATAAATGCCGGGTCAAAAGCGAGGAAGGCTGTCAGTTAGGCACCGGCAGTATGTGTGTAGTTGTTGATGTTGAGGGTCATGGACCGAGCTTCTCCTCCTGCTGTTGTAATAGTCCAAATAATCGATTTGACGGCTCCTATATTGGTCGACATACCGCTGAGTTTAAGCCTGATGATGCTGCTCTTCAATACCAAACTAAATTGCTCAGTGATGAGATTGGCTTCCTCGTCAAATAGGAGCAGAGTGTTGCGGAGGTGGTCGGTAGTGCCGTTCCCGCTCTGTGTCTGTTGCCAGAAGTCGGTGGAAAGAGGTTTTACAATGCCACTACCATCCAGCGTAATTTTATCTCCCGGATAATAAGCTTTGTAAGTTGTGGTAGGGGAGGCACCTTGTATGAGATCTCCTGAAAAACTATTGCCTCCATTCCAGGTAAATAGGGAACTTCCTATGTAAATAGCACCCTCATATCCTGCAAGCAGCAGCTTGTTGCCTTCCTGCCATGCAAGTGTGCTTTGGCCATTGTCCGGACCGTCAGTATACGATACACGTGTTTCCGGTGAGACGGATACATTGATAGTAACCATGCCTCCCTCATTGTCCACAATTAAGGGAAGAGGTTCACGAGTACAACTCGCCATCAACAGAGCGAGCAGTGCGAAAGCAAATGATTTTAATTTCATAGCTGTGTGTTTTTAAACGGCTGTTGACTGCTGACAGTTGGTTCCCTATTCAGTTGATTTGGCGCCTGCCAACAACCTCGGATTTATCTGTTGTTTATTCTCTTTTTAGCCCATTGCACCCGCTTGCTTAGGGTAAGTTGCTCATACCCATACTCCGTAACTCGCAACACGCACCTCAGAACTAAATAGTTCCGTAGATTAGAACTCCTCTAATTTTATAATCATTAAAATTTCTACCAATGCACAAAGTTAGATTTTTTTTCAATGCAACAAAATATCCTAGATCAATAACAATCAATAATCTAATATATGTTTCTGAATCCTTGCATTGACTCTTTACGGATTAATTCTCTTTTCGCGAGCCTGTGCTTCCCTTGTCATCCCCGGAATAAAAGAAAAGAGCATAACAAAACCCTGAAAGTCTTTTGTGCAACTTTCAGGGTTCATCTCAATATATTTCTTTCAAGTTTTGGGTTAAAATCTCTTTAGGTAAGGCTTATCAGTCAAATAATCTACCTATAAAATTAATTCTGGAAGAGACGAACCGAAAATCCGTTAGACTTAAGAGTGGTGTAAGTCCTCGCTTTGTTAGCACCGAAGCCCATGTTCCACGCTATGTCGTTGTTATACTCCGTGGACGCCCAGAATATGCCGTTTGAGCCCACATAGGAGGCCGAGCCCGGAGAGGATTCATAGCCACTAGCGGGGAAATAACGAACAACGTCGTTTCCCTGACCGCTACTCCAGAAGGTTGGATCTGCAACTTGCGAAATGGTTACAGATGGTGCTACAGCGCGGGAAGTAATCTTCATATGACTATTATTGCCATCGCTGACAAACTCATATTTCCAAGCAGACACCCAATCGGTACCTTTGTAACGCAGAGCATAAGAGGGAGATGAATTGCCTGGGCTCCCGGTATTGCGGAAATCGCTGAACATAGTGATGCTCTCATTCTTAACTATTACATTCTCAGTAATACTGTTATAAGAAATTGTATCTAAGAAGGTAATATAACCAGGGTCAACATATTTTGGAACAATACTAAACCACTCTTCACTGCTTGGTAAGTGGTAACCGGCAATGTCATTTCTAGTGTGGAATCTATCAACAGCATCTTGCCAAACGAAGTAACCACTCACATTGCAAGCAGTCAGGTCCGTCACAAAGCCGTCACCCGCAGGATTCACGTTATACTCGGCAACATAGCTTAGCGGGTTTATTCCATAATTGACCGGCATCTCTGTCCAACCGCTGTTCACGGCTGCTTTGTAGCGTTTACCTACTGTATAGTTCTTTTCATCTGCAACAGTGGTGGTCCACTGATATGATTTGCCGCCGTAGAGCGTTATCTTTACCCGTCCGTTTGCAGCGATACCGATTACGGCGGGGTCGAAAGAGAGGAAAGCGGTCAGATTGTCTTTAGCAGCAGAAAAAGTTACGCCGGTCACGTTAAGCGCCATAGACTTGGTCACTCCCGCCGTGGTTTCTACCGACCAAATCAAATTACTGAGCAACCCCACGTCAGCCGGTACTCCTTCGAGATTGAATCTGATGATGCTGCTTTTCGAGATCAACTTGAAGGTCTCAGTGATGGCATTGGCAGTTTCGTCGAACAGGAGCAGGCTGTTGCGAAGGTGTGCAGTCGAATTGTCACCACTCTGTGTCTGTTGCCAGAAGGTACCTGCAAGTTGTACGTTACCGTTGGCATCCAGCATGACTTTTTCTCCCGGATAATAGGCCTTGTAGGTCGTGGCCCCCGATACTGTTGTTCCTGTAAAACGGTCGCCGGCAACCCATTCGAAGATCTCACTCCCCATAAAAGTTGCGCCGTCATAGCCGGCAAGTAAGAGTTTGTCACCTTCCTGCCATGAGAGTGTCCCACCGCTGCCGGGAGTGTCAGAATCTGTGTATAATACGCGGGTCTCCGGTGGAATTGTTGCGCTTATAATAACCATCTTTCCCTCTTCCAGCTCAGGTCAGATAGGATTGATATCGCGCATGCAACTTATCGCCGTCAGGGCGAACAGCGCCAAAGTAAATAGTTTGATTTTCATCTCCGTGTGATTTTAACCGGCTGTTGACTACTGACAGTTGGTTCCCTATTCAGTTGATTTGGCGCCTGCCAACAACCTCGGATTTATCTGTTGTTTATTCTCTTTTTAGCCCATTGCACCCGCTTGCTTAGGGTAAGTTGCTCATACCCATACTCCGTAACTCGCAACACGCACCTCAGAACTAAATAGTTCCGTAGATTAGAACTCCTCTAATTTTATAATCATTAAAATTTCTACCAATGCACAAAGTTAGATTTTTTTTCAATGCAACAAAATATCCTAGATCAATAACAATCAATAATCTAATATATGTTTCTGAATCCTTGCATTGACTCTTTACGGATTAATTCTCTTTTCGCGAGCCTGTGCTTCCCTTGTCATCCCCGGAATAAAAGAAAAGAGCATAACAAAACCCTGAAAGTCTTTTGTGCAACTTTCAGGGTTCATCTCAATATATTTCTTTCAAGTTTTGGGTTAAAATCTCTTTAGGTAAGGCTTATCAGTCAAATAATCTACCTATAAAATTAATTCTGGAAGAGACGAACCGAAAATCCGTTAGACTTAAGAGTGGTGTAAGTCCTCGCTTTGTTAGCACCGAAGCCCATGTTCCACGCTATGTCGTTGTTATACTCCGTGGACGCCCAGAATATGCCGTTTGAGCCCACATAGGAGGCCGAGCCCGGAGAGGATTCATAGCCACTAGCGGGGAAATAACGAACAACGTCGTTTCCCTGACCGCTACTCCAGAAGGTTGGATCTGCAACTTGCGAAATGGTTACAGATGGTGCTACAGCGCGGGAAGTAATCTTCATATGACTATTATTGCCATCGCTGACAAACTCATATTTCCAAGCAGACACCCAATCGGTACCTTTGTAACGCAGAGCATAAGAGGGAGATGAATTGCCTGGGCTCCCGGTATTGCGGAAATCGCTGAACATAGTGATGCTCTCATTCTTAACTATTACATTCTCAGTAATACTGTTATAAGAAATTGTATCTAAGAAGGTAATATAACCAGGGTCAACATATTTTGGAACAATACTAAACCACTCTTCACTGCTTGGTAAGTGGTAACCGGCAATGTCATTTCTAGTGTGGAATCTATCAACAGCATCTTGCCAAACGAAGTAACCACTCACATTGCAAGCAGTCAGGTCCGTCACAAAGCCGTCACCCGCAGGATTCACGTTATACTCGGCAACATAGCTTAGCGGGTTTATTCCATAATTGACCGGCATCTCTGTCCAACCGCTGTTCACGGCTGCTTTGTAGCGTTTACCTACTGTATAGTTCTTTTCATCTGCAACAGTGGTGGTCCACTGATATGATTTGCCGCCGTAGAGCGTTATCTTTACCCGTCCGTTTGCAGCGATACCGATTACGGCGGGGTCGAAAGAGAGGAAAGCGGTCAGATTGTCTTTAGCAGCAGAAAAAGTTACGCCGGTCACGTTAAGCGCCATAGACTTGGTCACTCCCGCCGTGGTTTCTACCGACCAAATCAAATTACTGAGCAACCCCACGTCAGCCGGTACTCCTTCGAGATTGAATCTGATGATGCTGCTTTTCGAGATCAACTTGAAGGTCTCAGTGATGGCATTGGCAGTTTCGTCGAACAGGAGCAGGCTGTTGCGAAGGTGTGCAGTCGAATTGTCACCACTCTGTGTCTGTTGCCAGAAGGTACCTGCAAGTTGTACGTTACCGTTGGCATCCAGCATGACTTTTTCTCCCGGATAATAGGCCTTGTAGGTCGTGGCCCCCGATACTGTTGTTCCTGTAAAACGGTCGCCGGCAACCCATTCGAAGATCTCACTCCCCATAAAAGTTGCGCCGTCATAGCCGGCAAGTAAGAGTTTGTCACCTTCCTGCCATGAGAGTCTGCCACCGCTACCGAGGGTGTCAGAGTCAGTGTATGCAACGCGAGTTTCCGGTGAGATAGATACACTTAATCGTAACAGTTTCTCCCACTCCCTTTTCGAGTTCCCCGTATTCGCGAAAAGTTTCACGAGTGCAACTCGCCCCCAATAAGGCAAGCATTATAATAGCAAATAGTTTGAGTTTCATGCCTGTGTTTGTTTAAGCTGTCGGCTGTCATCATTATGCAGTCGATTATTTTAATATTGAAAATCCGATTATGAAGTCCCCTACGTCAAACGATTGATACTAAACGCCTCAAAATAAGATTTTATTTTCAATAAAAAAAATATTTTTTAGAATTTGAGTATGTAGAGTCGAGTGGAAGGCAGTGCAGCTTGTTTCTGAATAGCGAACAAATTTTGTCTCTATTACTTATTTTTATTGTTTTTATTTCCTTTATTTGCATTATAATTTATTATTTTAGCATTTACAATATATTTTATTTACTTAACATTTAAGTTATCACATTATGAGCAAAGATTCATTGCCACGTGGAGGTAGCGTGTGGTCGGAGGGAATGGTTTTGAATCCCTTTACAGATTTTGGTTTTAAGTACCTTTTTGGAACCGAGAAAAACAAGGATTTGCCGATTGGTTTTATTAACATCATTCTCAAAGAGGAGCTTGAAAGTCCCATAGAGGAGATTGAGTTTTTGGATAAGGAACTGATTCCTTCCGTAGAGACTGCAAAAAGGTCGGTTGTCGACGTTCTATGCAGTACCAAGGATGGAGTACGTTACCTGATAGAAATGCAGAATCAGTATTATAGGCACATGTTTGATAGATTGATCTATTATAACTGCGATCTTATAAGCGATACCGTCAGTCGCGGAGACAAGAAAAAGTATGGCGATATCAAGAAGGTTTTCACCATCTGCCTGAGCAATTTTCAGATTGAAAAAAACGGCCGGATAAAAAACGAGTATAAGATGTGCAACACGAAAACAGGGAAAGTAATAAGCAGCATAATACACATTATAACCCTACAGCTCCCCTGTGTAAATATTAAAAACATTGCCAAAAGTGGGAAAGATTATGAAAGTTTATTAGTTTTGCTAAAACTAATGACTGACAGGAAAATGGGAATCACTTATAAAGAATTTAAGGAAGCAGTAGATAGCATTGACGTATCAGACAAAATCAAGAGATACTTCATGGATCTTATCTGCAAGGCAGCTTTGACGTCACTTACCGAAAAGGAGCGTCAAGAATATCGTGATCATTATTTTGCAGTTACTTATGATGATATTATCGAATCCGCACGTGAAGAGGGATTAGAGGAAGGAATGGAGAAGGGTAAGGCTGAAGGTATTCGTCAAGTTGCAAAGTCATTGTTGTCTCAAGGCATGTCATTGGAGTCAATCTCAAAAGCTACGGGATTATCACAAAACGAAATCAGTAAACTCTCGTAATTGAGTCTCTATACTAAGAACTCCCCCGTAACCCGTAACCCGTAACCCGCACCCCGTACCACTACACACTACACACTACACACTGCCACCAGATCATATTCGTCGGCATTTAAGATGTCTACAGTGACAAACCGGCCGACGGGATTTTTTCCTTTAAAAAGTTTATCCACACTAGAGGCTCCGATGAGTATTTCGCCATCCACCTCCGGAGATTCGCTCATACTGCGTCCCACATAGACTCCATCTGAGAAAGAATCCAAAATCACCTTTTCTTTCGAGCCGATACGCGATCTGTTGTACTCTAAAGAGATTCCTGCCTGAAGCTCCATCAGACGCTCATAACGCTCCTGTTTGACCTTCCGACTGACACTATCCTTATAGTTTTGTGCACCGAAGGTCCCCTCCTCCTCCGAATAGATAAACGCCCCGAGACGCTCAAAGCGAATCTCACTCACAAATTCGAGTAAATCCTCAAATTCGCGCTTACCCTCGCCGGGGTGGCCCACAAGCATGGTGGTACGCAGTACTACTCCGGGCACCATTTGACGCATCTTTTCAATCAGACTGCGGGTTTGGCGGCCATCAATGGAGCGCCTCATCATTTTCAGCACCTTATCAGAAGAGTGCTGGAGCGGAATATCGATATACTTGCAGATCTTGGGATTCTCCGCAATCAGCCGGAGCACGTCTTCTGGGAAACCCGCCGGATAAGAATAATGGAGACGGATCCACTCGATACCCTCAATAAGGGATAATTTCTCGAGGAGAGTAGCAAGAGCGCGCTTTCGGTAGAGATCAAGCCCATAGTAGGTAGTGTCTTGCGCTATCACTATAAGCTCCTTAACCCCCATCTGTGCCAGATTGCGAGCCTCTATCAGCACTTCCTCTTCCGGTATCGAGATATGGGGGCCGCGAATCATCGGTATTGCACAATAAGAGCAACTGCGGTCGCACCCTTCGGAAATTTTCAAATATGCATAGTGAGAAGGTGTAGTCAAAATCCTTTGCTGCAACAATCCTGAGTTGTATTTTACTCCTAGAGCCGAGAGGAGAGTTTCAAAATCAAAAACTCCGAAAAATCCATCCACTTCCGGAATCATCTCCGCCAGAGTCTCCATATAACGCTGCGATAGGCAACCAAACACAAATACCTTATTGGCGAGACCATTGTTCTTAGCATCCACCACCTTAAATATAGTCTCTATGGACTCTTCCTTTGCATCTTGGATAAATCCGCAGGTATTGATTACAACGCAATCTACCGGCTCCACCACAAGATCAACGCTCTCCGACACCAAGGTATAACCCGATGCAGAGAGTTGTTTCATAAGATGCTCCGAATCAACCCTGTTTTTGGAGCAACCGAGTGAAATGAATTGCAGCTTTTTCATTGATTGGGACTCTTCGGCAGGAGTTTACTCCGAAGTAGTCACTTCTGCTTCCTGTTCTTCATCCTCTTCCTCTTCTAAAAATTCGAGGGAGGCAAACTTCTGGAGCAGATTATACCATTCAAGTATCTTCTTCATGTGTGAAACATAGAAGCGGTCCTCGTCATATTCGGGAAGAACCTCTCTGAAGAAGGCTTTGATCTTTTTGGGATCCTCCTTGGAACTCATGGCAGGGCCATTATTGAGTTTTTTAGCCATGTCGGTAAATATCACTTTTAGAGAAACATCTTCTGATGTGGTATATACCGAAATATCTGCCAAAGAGGAGACTTTGGCCGACTCCCCGAAAGTTGTCCTCTGTTTGGTCTCTAATGACTCTACTATCACGCCGTTTCTGGCCTGTGAAAGATACAGGAACAATCCGCGCTGTCCCGATACCGATAAAATCTTTTTTAGATCTGTCTTTTCCATATTATTTATAAAACTATTCGATTTTAATTAATTCCCCGCTCTTTCTTGATAGTTTCGTATGCCTCCTGGATCTTCTTGAACTTCTCTTCCGCACTCTTCTGGATATCCGGACCAAGTGTGGCCACCTTATCGGGGTGATGCTTCATCGCAAGACGTTTGTAAGCCCTCTTGATCTCCTCTTCGGTAGCATTCTTATCTATCTCGAGTACGGTATAGGCGGAATCTATGTTCTTTTCAAACATAGCGAGGATGGAGTTGGCATTCGCTGAAGAGATGCCCATTGCTGATGCTATACTCCTAAGGACATCTATTTCTGCCTGACAAACATTACCGTCACTTTGAGCCAAAGCCACCAGATAGTGAAAAAGCTGCATCCTCTGCGAGTAATTCATATACTGGCGGATTTGACCTCCTACTTCATATATATTGATCTCTTTATCCTTAAGTCCCTTGAGGATCTCCATTGCCTCAGGCACAGCCCTATCTCCAAAATTGGAACGGATAAACTCCCTCACGTAGTCGAGCTCGCTTTTGAGATATTTGCCGTCGGCCTTGATGACGGCAGTTGAGAGAACCAGCAGACTTACAATGAAACTGTTGCGCTGGCCAATGTTGCGCTCCTTGGCAGAGGAGGCAGTACGGGGATCATAACTCTTATCACTCTTATGTGTTCCCGTATATGGCCGTCCCTTATTGACATCCGACTCAATTAATTTTGAGCCCATATCAGCCATGGAACCAATCAAAAAGCCGATCAGTCCGCCAATGGGGCCAAAAATCACCCATCCTAGAAAGCCTCCTATCCACTTACCTCTTCCCATCTCTAATTTTTCTTATAATATCCATTACTTTTTCTATAATAGAATCACGATCATTTGTTTCTATGGAGAAGTCAGCCATTTCGAGTCGGCGACTATCACTCCATTGATTGGAAATACGCTGCAATACCCTTTCTCTTGAGACATTGTCACGTGCCATAACACGTTCTACCCTACACTCGAGAGGAGCGTGAACTACCAGAACATAATCTATCAGCGGGAGCAGCAAAGGTTTTTCGAGTAAAATTGCAGACTCCATCAGTACGATATCGCTCTGTTGCTCCTCTTTCCATTTAAGAAAATCTGTCGCAAAAGCGGGATGTACTACTGATTCTACTCTTGCAAGCATCTCGGGATCTGAAAAAATTTTTGCGGCAAAAGCGGCACGCTGAAGCACGCCATCCTTTACGACATCACCTCCGGCTATGGTGTTAATGCTTTCCAATAGCGCTCTATCTCTATCATAGAGCAGTTTTGTCCTGGAATCGGAGTCATACGAGGGTATATCGAGGGCATTAAAAACCTTGACGACGTAAGACTTTCCGCTGCCTATCCCGCCTGTACACAATATGACACTGCTCTCCTTCATCTTTCCTGTGTAATTACAGCCTCAATCATTGGTGGATCAAGCGAGTAGGAATATATATCCGCATCACCCCTTTCCAGAGTTGGGATTACCTTGGAACTCCTCTGATTTATGAAGAGATTATAGTCCATATTGAGCGATATTTCGTCAAATATATTATCATTCTTCGCCGTAAAGGGTATTCTTGCGGTAAACTTCACTTTTGAAGGGATCAGGACTATAGAATATCCGGAGGGGAGGTTGTTGACCTTAACACTCATCTGACCCGACACTTCTACATATCTATCCACCCTTATGAAGTATCGGACCTCATCACAATCTATACGGACGTCTCGTATGGTTTCAAGGCGAGTTACACCCTGAATAGACTTACCAACATTGGTCAGATTAACAGGAAGTGTGTTTATAGAGCGAATGTTTGCAATATCTTCCGTATTACCGTAAACCAATACCGAGTCGGGAGAAATGACAATATCTCCCACCTTGGTGTATTGCTTCTTATAAACGACGGAAATTAGGGGGTTGATCGGGACCTTACGATGTGACTGCCCGGGAAATGTAAATGTAAGAATACTTGTCTCGATAAAGTCCACTGCAATCTCACCTGAGAGAGCAGCCGAGAGTTTGTCCTTCAGATTGTTCGCTGTCAGGCAGAATCTGTCCGGCAACTCTTTATCGGGAGTAAATAATTCGGGAGGCACTTCCAGTGTTATAAGGGGTACCGACCCTCGGCGGTTGTTGCGGAGAATATAGAAACCGGTAGCCCTTCCTCTTACAAGGAGAATCTCGTCGGCCACCGCTTCCGGCTGATGACCGGTAATATTGGTAACCACCTTTACCTGAAAACGCAGGAAAGCAGAATATTCATTGGAAAGGTTATGGACAAGCCAGATGAAAAAAGCCAGCAGGAGAGAGAGTATCAGAGATACCCACACTCTCCCCTTCCGCTTTTTAAAATCTTTGTTGTCACTACCGGACATAATGGTATTTTATTGCTTGGTATCTGCCGGATCCTTTACAAGAGAGGCCTTGTCAACGAAGATTTTTACATCCTTATCAACCTCGATGAGAATTTTGGTTTCTTTAACTTCGTCTACCGTGCCGTAAATACCTCCCACGGTAATAACTTTATCGCCCTTCTTAAGACTGTTGCGAAACTCGTCAAGTTCTTTCTGTTTTTTCTTCTGTGGACGGATCATGAAGAGCCACATAACCACGAAGATAAGGGCGAGCATAATTAACATTGTGTAACTGCCTCCTGCTTTGGGAGCCGCAGCATCTGCCTGCAAAATAAAAAATGTCAAAACGTTCATATAAAATTGTATTAAATAAATTATTTTTTCAGTTCACTGCCTTCCTGAAGGCCCCTTCCCTTCTTGACAATCTCTCCTTCATTGAGTTTTTTAAGGATAATGGAGTCAAGAATACCGTTGACAAATATTCGGCTATTCGGAGTTCCGAAATATTTGGAAATCTCCACATATTCATTGATGGTCACCTTTACGGGAATAGTCTCGAATACCACTGCCTCCGTGATGCCCATGATGATAATGGTCTTGTCTGTGGAAACAAGACGATCCACATCCCAGTTAACTATATTCTCGCCAATGAGTGCGGAGTATTCCTGATAACGCAAGAAAGACTCCTCAAGCAACTGTAATGCGTATTGGATATCCTCTTCTTTTTGCACCGGAGATATATTCCTTCGGGTAGAGCGCATAACGCCTATATTTCGGATAATCTCGTCCAGTACAAATGTGATGTCATCCAACCAATAAATGGAACGCTCCTCTAATATCCCTGCCAACTCCTCGTTATCTTCGAATTCATTTGAAAAAATATCGATAAAAAGGTTGCAGTCGCGCTCAAAAGAGCTCTCCGTCGAAGCCATATACTCCTTGTAGTAATCGCTGGCAGATATTGACCTGAAAATTCTTTTGACCGTATAGTCATAATCGCTCCAGACAAGACCCCTTTTTTTGCAAAATTTATCCATCTCTTCATCACGGGAGAGCAACTCCACAAAGGAGTTATTCACAAACCTATAATTGGGGTTAGCCTCCTCGGGTGTAGCCTTGTACTTCCTCTTGCCTGCTTCAATCCTCTCCCTGGCCACATTTACCAGCGGCTTGCATATACTTAGAAGAAACCAGTAGAGCTCCCGGGTCTTTTCACAGGAGTAGCGCAATTCTTTCTTCATATTGTCAATGGAGGGAGACTCCTGGGCCATATTGGAAAAAAGAACTTTAAACGCTTTTACACGGAGCAATCTTCTGGTCAGCATTCTTAAATTTCTTAAATATTTTGCAAATATAACCTTTACTATCAAAATAAAAATTTATCTTTGTGAAAGAATTTTAAAAAAATTGATATGTACTACGAAGATTTTGACAACGCAGGACAGAAGGAGCGCCCCGGCGACGATGTTTATTCCAAGCCGGTAAGGGCAGGAAAAAGGACATATTTCTTTGATGTCAAGACCACCAAAGGTAACGACTATTATCTCACTATCACTGAAAGCAAAAGAAGGGTAGAAAAGGATGGAAGGTTTGTTTATGACAAACACAAGATTTTCCTCTATAAGGAAGACTTCGAAAAGTTCTCAGAAGGTCTTCAGGAAGTTGTTGATTTTATCAAGACCAAATGCCCCGTCATTGAGACGCAGAATGAGGCACGCGGCGATGAGTCAGATGAGGAACAACAGTCCGGCCCTGCCTCTTTCACTGATGTGAATTTCGATGAATTGTAGCATATTTCGAACTATCGCATACAAGCCGGTCTTTGTACCGGCTTGTTTTTTAAATTATAGATGACTATTTTTGAAATTAAATAATAGCGGATGAATAAACTCGCAAAATATATCATTATAGCAGTAACCGTAGCACTGGTGGGATTTCTCGTATGGTTCTTTAGCGAGATAGTCTGGTATCTTCTGATTTCTGCGGTTATATTTCTGATAGGTAAGCCCATTACCACAATACTGACCTCCTTTTCCATCAAAAGATTCCGCATTCCAAACTGGCTCGCTTCAGCAATCACTCTGCTTGCCATATTCTCTGCGGTAGGACTCGTTCTTTTCTTTCTGACTCCTATCGTAATAAGGATTATTAGTAATGTCGGCCAGCTGGACTTTGAAAGGGTACTTACCAACATCTCCGAACCTTTTATAAAGTTCAATTACAGATTGACCACACTCTTCCCTTCTCTTGGGGAAGATTTCCGAGTGGAGGTCTATATCCTTGACCAGATCAAGGAGAGTACCAGCATAACTTTCTTTACACGTGCATTCTCCTCGATCGCCTCGTTTACGGTAGATCTGGCTATAGGCATCTTTTCAGTGGTCTTCATCTCCTTCTTCTTCCTACAGGAGCGTAACCTCATGGGTAATATGCTTAATGCGATTGTTCCCGATAAATATGAGGACAACATGAAGCGAGCCCTTTCGTCAGCAGAAAACCTCTTGAGACGCTACTTCACCGGTATTTTTATTGAATCCATTCTGATTACCATACTAAATACCCTCGGCCTCTACTTTATCGTAGGGTTTGACTTCGACCTGGCGGTAATGGTGGCCTTTGCCTCCGGTGTGCTCAATGTCATCCCTTATGTCGGCCCGCTGACCGGCGAATTGTTGGGGGTTTTGGCCGGAATTGTCACCCACTACAGCACGCCTGACGCAGGTCCTGTATTGCCCTTTGTGTTGCTGATTTTTGGAGTAATGCTCACTACCCAGCTGATTGACAATTATCTTTTCCAGCCCTTTATCTACTCGAGCAGTGTCAAAGCACACCCGCTGGAGATTTTTATAGTCATACTTGTAGCAGGTTATGTAGGTGGAGTTATAGGTATGCTGGTTGCAATCCCGGCATATACCGTAATAAGAGTCTTTGCCGGAGAATTTTTATCTCATTTTAAAATAGTCCAACGCCTTACCAGCAGTCTGAAACGTGGCGGGGATAATGTCTCCGACGAGGCAAGTTGATGGCGCCTGGCGGCGATGGAGGTTCGAGTCCTCCTGATAATAAGAAAAGCGCTGATTTTGTCAGCGCTTTATTCTTTGTAGCGGAGGGAGGACTCGGGTGCTGACGCACCCGGAGGGCTATAATCACCCCGTCAGACGAGTCTGACACCCCTCAAGGGGATGGCGCCTGGCGGCGATGGAGGTTCGAGTCCTCCTGATAATAAGAAAAGCGCTGATTTTGTCAGCGCTTTATTCTTTGTAGCGGAGGGAGGACTCGAACCTCCGACCTCCGGGTTATGAGCCCGACGAGCTACCAACTGCTCTACTCCGCGGTGTAATGGGCTACAAAGATAAGCATTTTTTTCAAACATTCAAAACTTGATTTAATTTATCAATGATTTCCGGAATCTTGACAAGTTGCTGTTCTCCGGTTGTCAGGTTTTTCAATGTAACCGAATGTTCGGCAATTTCATTAGCTCCGACAATTGCCAGGTAAGGAATTCCCTTCTTATCAGCATACTCAAACTGTTTGCGGAGCTTGGTATTGTCGGGATAGATCTCACAAGCTATTCCGGCGCGACGAAGTAAAGCTGCCACAGGCACGGAAAAAGCCACCTCATCCTCTCCCATATTGGAGAAGAGAACCGTAGAGGCCGAAGCCATTTCTTGAGGAAAAAGATCCAGCCCCTTGAGCACATCGTAGATGCGGTCAGCTCCAAAGGAGATACCAACTCCCGACATGTTGGGCAGCCCGAAAATACCGGTAAGGTCATCATAGCGGCCGCCACCACAAACGCTGCCAATAGCAAAATCCAGGGCCTTGACCTCAAAAATAGCTCCCGTATAATAGTTGAGTCCGCGAGCAAGCGATAGATCCAATTCCACTCCGGTAGTGACGCCCGCTCCCTCGATTAAGCCGAATAAGGTGCGAATCTCCTCTACTCCCTGCATGCCGATATGCGAGGAGGCAAGTATCTGAGCAATACTTTCGATCTTTTCACTATTGGAACCCTCGAGCAGCAGTACCGGCTTTATAACATCAATAGCCTCACGATCAAGTCCGCGCTCGAGAAGTTCAGCCTCTACCTCTTCCAGACCGATTTTGTCGATCTTATCGATAGCAACAGTAATATCTATCAATTTATCGGGGTGTCCGCAAATCTCCGCAAGGCCTGATAGGATCTTTCTGTTGTTGATCTTAATGCAAACATTAACTTTCAGGCGATTGAAAACCATCTCCACTATTTGTACCAACTCCAGTTCATTGAGTAGCGAATCACTACCAATGACATCTACATCGCACTGGTAAAACTCACGGTAACGTCCCTTCTGCGGTCGGTCAGCTCTCCATACCGGCTGGATCTGATACCTCTTGAAAGGGAATGTCAGCTCATTTTGATGCTGAACCACATACCTTGCAAAAGGCACTGTCAGGTCATAACGCAGCCCTTTTTCACATACTTTCAGCGCAATGGCGTTACTGCTCGAATCCTCAGTAAAATCAATTCCGGAAAATGCATCGCCGGAGTTGAGAACTTTAAATAGCAGTTTATCTCCCTCTTCACCATATTTGCCTAGAAGCGTGGAGAGATTTTCCATTGCAGGAGTCTCTATGCACTGGTATCCGTACTGTTTGAAAACCTCCTTGATGGTATCGAAAATAAAATCTCTGCCTACCATTTCGGAGGGGCCGAAGTCACGTGTTCCTTTTGGAATTGATGGTTTTTTTGCCATATCGGGGGTTATTTTTTCAAATATTCATCTATTGCAGCAGCTGCCTTGCGACCAGCCCCCATAGCGAGGATTACTGTCGCAGCGCCGGTAACGGCATCGCCTCCGGCAAATACGCCCGGACGTCCGGTTGCACCGTGTTCATCAGCCACTATACAACCGTAGCGATCAGTCTCAATGCCGGCAGTGGTATTGGCAATCAGAGGATTTGGGGATGTACCGAGTGCCATGATTACTACATCGGCTTCTATATCAAATTCCGAACCTGCAACAGGTACGGGGCGTCTTCTACCGCTGTCATCTGGCTCTCCAAGCTCCATTTTTATGCATCTGAGACCGGTAACCCAACCCTTTTCATTTCCCAGGATTTCAACCGGATTGGTGAGCATTCTGAAATCTATCCCCTCCTCTTTTGCATGATGCACCTCCTCTACACGTGCAGGAAGTTCCTTTTCCGTACGACGATAGACAATAGTAGTTTCTGCTCCAAGTCTGAGTGCCGTACGTGCAGCATCCATAGCCACATTGCCGCCACCGACAACAGCCACTCTGGTTCCCGTATAGATGGGTGTATCGGACTCACCGGAATAGGCACCCATGAGATTGCTGCGCGTCAGGAATTCATTTGCAGAGAAGACTCCGTTAAGATTTTCACCCGGAATACCCATAAATTTGGGAAGCCCCGCTCCGGAACCGATAAAGACGGCTTTGAAGTTTTCTTTTTCAAAAAGTTCATCAATGGTGATTGTACGACCTACAACCACATTGGTTTCTATTTTTACTCCAAGTGCACGAACATTATCAATTTCCACCTCTACAACCTCCTCTTTAGGAAGCCTAAACTCAGGAATCCCATACTGGAGGACTCCGCCTGCCTTGTGAAGAACCTCAAAAATGGTCACTTCATAGCCTAGTTTTGCAAGGTCGCTTGCACAGGCAAGACCTGCCGGACCGCTACCTACAATCGCAACCTTAATACCATTTGAGGGGGCTTTTTCAGTAAACCTCACACCATTTTCACGACTCCAGTCGGCCACAAAGCGCTCTAACTTTCCTATGGCTATGGGTTCGCCCTTAATTCCAAGTATACAGGCCCCTTCACACTGTACCTCCTGAGGGCAGACACGTCCGCAAACTGCGGGGAGACTATTATCCTCCGCAATGATGCGGGCTGCTTCAGTATAGTTGCCGAGTGTGACCTGCTGGATAAACTGCGGAATCTTTATAGATACCGGGCAGTTGGCTACACACCTGGGATTTTTACAGTTTATACAGCGGGATGCTTCAGCTTGCGCCTCCTCCTCATTATATCCATAAGATACTTCATCAAAGTTGGTAGCCCTTACTTTAGGATCTTGTTCCCTAACGGGTATTCTTGTCATTTTCGATTTCATATTCTCTTCTATTATCTGTGCAACCCAATATTACATTTATGATCGGCCTCCACCTCCAGCTCCTTATACATTGACTGACGACGCATAGCCTCATCAAAGTCAACTTGATAGGCATCAAATTCGGGACCGTCAACGCAGGCGAAACGAGTCTGACCTCCAACAGTCACACGGCAGGCACCGCACATTCCCGTACCATCCACCATAATAGTGTTTAAACTTACGGTCAAAGGAATATTGTACTTCTTCATTGTCAGGGTAGCAAATTTCATCATAATCATAGGACCTATGGCCACAGCATGGTCATAACTCTTGCCCTCAGCCATGAGCTTATCGATAATGTTTGTAACAAGTCCCTTTTCACCTTTTGAACCATCATCGGTACAAATGTAGAGATTGTCGGATACCTCTCCCATCTCTTTTTCAAAAATCAGCAATTCGCTATTTCTGGCACCCATTATTACATCCACATGGGCTCCTTTGGCATGTAAATATTTTGCCTGCGGATAGACGGGAGCCGCACCCAGACCACCCGCAACAAAGAGGAACTTCTTGCCCGCAATCTCCTCATCCGGCCAATGGATAAACTCAGAGGGTTTCCCCAGAGGGCCAACAAAGTCAGTAAAAGAATCACCCTCTTCAAGGTGGCAAATCATACGACTTGAAGCACCTACAGCTTGAGTAACTATAGTTACCGTACCTCTCTCTTTATCATAATCACAAATGGTAAGAGGAATTCTTTCACCCTGCTCATGGGTCCTGACTATTAGAAATTGTCCCGGCTGAGCTGAAGCAGCCATTCTGTGGGCCTCGACATCCATCAGACATATTACAGGAGTCAAAGAGTTCTTTTTAACGATTTTATACATATATTTATATTAGTTTTTAAATGATTCGAATCTATATCCTTTCTTTTTCATTGTTCTGATAATCTCATCCAGACGCTCATAAAGAGGATCAGGACGCTCTACACTTATACCCGGATGAATGAGTATGATAGCTCCTCCGAGACCTTTCTCCTTTTCAAAAGCATAAAGTCCCTCGATCAACTGTTGAGAAGGTTTGTAATTCTTCATGCTTGGAACAGTGTAATCGGCAGGTGTGCCGGTACCAGGGGTATAATTGAATGTTTTAAGGCCGTAGGCATTTAGCAGAGCGACATTCTCCCTATTGTAATGCTCATAAGCGGGAATATACCACAATGCATCTTTAGGTTCTATGCCA
>ERZ795058.2566-NODE-2566-length-21007-cov-5.566867_pt1 | contig 21007 bp, 15 predicted proteins | sample MGYA00375142_ERZ795058 | MGnify/ENA primary metagenome ERZ795058 (study PRJEB30187, sample SAMN05720210) | activated sludge metagenome | isolation source: anaerobic digester from wastewater treatment plant | place: Japan | collected 2015-04-20 ... | reverse complement strand
CCCGGCAGTTGACCATCGGCGTCCAGTCGCCATGGATTCCCGGCACGTAAACCAGCACCGGCGCCTGCTCGGGCCCGGAAATGCGGTGCAGCAGCCGGTCGGACGCGGCGAAATCGGCCAGCAGCGTCATGGTTCAATCCGTCCCGCCCGCGCGCGCAGCAGCGTCGTCTTGCCGCTGGCCGACGGCCCCACCACCCAGACCCACTGGCCGGCGTCGACCGCCAGCGACACGCCCGCCAGCGCCTCAACCTCGTGGGGCGGGCGCCCGAACCGGCGCTGCAGGTTGCGGCACTCAATCAACGGCATGATGCGGGGCCAGTCGCCTCCACAGTTTCAGGCCGGCAACGCTCGCCGCCGCCAGCAGGGCGAGCCCGGCCGCCGTCGTCGCAAGCTGCACCAGGCAGAACGCCGCCACCAGACGGTCGGGGGCGTAGTGCAGCAGCGTCAACGAGCGGATCGCAAGGGTCTCCTGGCCGGGCGCCGCCAGCAGGATCGAGGCATGCACCTCGCTCAGGGCGAGCACGAAGACCAGCCCGGCGGCGAGCGCGCCGGCCACGGCCAGCCGCGGCGCGCTCAGCTCCAGCCAGCGCCGCCCCGGCGCCAGCGGTTGGAGCCGCTCCACTTCGCCCAGCACCGCCGGCGTGGCGCGCAGCCGGCCGTGCAGCAGCAGCCACGCCAGCGGCAGGTGCACCGCCGCCAGCCCCAGCGGCAGCATCAGGCCGCTGTCGTAGAGCGCATGGAAGCACCGGGGCGCCGCGTCGCGATTCCAGAACCGGATCATCGCGATGCCGACGAGCGAGCCCGGCAGCGCGAACAGCAGCAGCATCGCCGCCGCGGTGACCTGCCCCCCCAGCCCGGCCCGCCGCGGCCCGCCGCGCGACGGCTCCCCCAGCCGCTCGAGGGCTCGAAACAACCACGCGGGAATCGGGGGGGTCGCGGTGGACATGGCGCCTACCGCCCAAGCCTAATCGCAAGCCGGCGCAAGAACAACCACTGAGCCGAGCGCGCCGCGGCCGGCTTGTGCCTTGCGTTGCTCTATGCTAGGGTGAGACTCCCCTTCGCGCCGCGTCCTGCGGCGCCGGAGGTTCCCCGCGGTGCATTCCCGGCCGTTGGAGCCGAACCGTCTTGGTGATGATCGACCGACCTTGCCCTTCCTGACGCTCATCTCGCGCTGGTTCGCGCCTGCTGAAACCCGGCGACTGGTGCGGCGCAAGAAACCCTCGCGCACCCGCGGCCTGATCGAGGTGCGCCGCCGCATCGGCGATCTGCGGCCGCTGATCGACGCCCGGCTCGGCCAGGGGCGGCCCGTCCGGATCCTCGAGGTGGGATGCGGCTTCGGCGCCGCGCTGATGGATTTGCGCAAGCTTTACGGCGATCAGGTCGAACTGCACGGCATCAACCGTTACGAACACCACGGCAACTGGCGGCGGATCCGCCGCACGGCGGTCCGCATGGGCCTGTTCAGCGACGAAGAATCGCGCGCCGTGACGCCCCCCGCGGTCGCGTTCTATGACGCCGGCGAGGGTCTGCGCCACGAGACCGGCTATTTTGATCTGGTCTATAGCCAGGCCAGCGTGTTCATGGTGCCCGACAAGATCCGCCTGCTGGAGGAAATCAGCCGGGTGCTGCGGCCCGACGGCATCGCCCGGATCGACGTCTGGGTCCGCCGCAAGCGATTCCCCAAGCCCTATGATTACGTCATCATCATCCGCGAGGGGGACCGCGAAATCCCGTTCTGGGACTACATCAAGCGCTTCCCGACGATGAAACGCCGCAGAACGCAACGTCAGGGGCTGAAGTGGACGCGCTGGCTTAACCGGCTGCGCAAGCCGCTGGGGTTGCCGCGCATCCCGCATCCGAAGAAAAAGCCGTATCTCGAGATGAAGCCCCACCCCGCGCTCGATCTGGGTCTCCGCCTCGTCGAGACGACCAACCTCAACGACCTGAACCCCGACTGGTACGGCGTCCAGAGCGTCTACGAAGTCCGCGGCGACGGGTAAGCAACGCAGAATAGCCAGGCTTTCGGGATCGGCATCGGGATCGTGATCGGTGTCGCCATGGGCATCGTCTAGTCTTCCCGGTCCCGGAAGCTGTAGTACTGCTCGGCGCCCAGGATGATATGATCCAGCACCCGGATGCCGAGGATCTCGCCCGCCTGGCGCAGCCGCGCCGTGACGGCGCGATCCTCCGGGCTGGGCGTCGGGTCGCCGCTGGGATGGTTGTGCAGCAGAATCATCGCCGCGGCCGACCGGCGCACCGCCTGCTGGAAGACTTCGCGCGGGTGCGCATGGCTCCCCGTCAGCGTCCCCTTGCTCACCACATGCTCGTGGATCACGCGGTTCTTCGCGTCCAGCAGGAGCACGACGAAATGCTCCTGCGCCAGGTCGCGGTAGCGCAGGCGGTAGGCCTGCCACACCTCCTCGCTGCACGTGATCGGCGACCCCGGCTGGAGCGCGAGCGCGCCCAGGCGCCGTCCCAGCTCCAGCGCGGCCAGCAGCAGGGCGCAGCGCGCCGGCGTCAGCCCCGGCGACTCGGCCAACTGCGGCGGCGTGGCCTGCGACAATGTCCGCAGGTTCCCATATTGACGCAGCAATTCCGCAGCGGCGCGCGTCGCCGCCCGCCGCGGCATGCCGCCGGCCGCCAGCGTCAGCGCCAGCAGGTCCGCCTCGCCGAGCTCGGCGGCGCGTCCTTCGCGCAGCCGGCGGCCGGCCTCCGCCAGCGCCTCGGCCGCGCCGTCCGCATCCGGCGCGGGCGCCGCCTTGTACCGCGCGAAGGGGCACAGCTCCCCGAACGGACAGCCCGCGCAGCGCGGCCGGGCGCCGCACACGCGCCCACCGGTCAGCTCCCGCTCGCCCCCCGTGTGCCAGCGCAGCAGACAGCGCAGCACCTCCGCCGGCAGGCCGGTCAGTTGCACGATGCGCTCCAGTTCGCCGTGCGCGCGTCGCAGGTGGGCGTCGTCGCCGTCGGCCCGCTCGAGCAGGCCCAGGCGCCACAGGAAGCGCCGCAGCGGCATCTCCGGCTCGATCACCGGCCGGCCCAGGCCGCGCAGGAACCGCCAGGGCCGCACCCCCGTCAGGCCGGGAAGCGCCTCGGCCCACGCGGCGGCCTCCTCGGCCAGACTGCGGTCGGGGGCGTCGTCGGCGAGGGGCCACAGCCGCCGCCGCTGCGCGCGGTCCAGCCCGGCCCGCCATGCCGCGCGGCGCGCCAGCAGGCGCTCGTCGCGCGGTTCGGCCTCATGAACCTCGTCGTCGGCTTCCCCGGTCAGGATCCGCGCCAGCCGGCGCAACCGCCGGCGTTCCGGGGGGGCTGCGTCGCGGGCCGGCGCGAGCGCCCGCAGCCAGGCCAGCGCCACGCGCAGCGCCGCCGGTTCGTCCGCCTCGGGCGCGGCCGGCACCGCGCCGACGCCCGGATTGACCCGCTGGCACGCGTCGCGCAGCCGTTCGAAGCCATCAATCAGCTGGTAATCGCTCGGCATGTTCCCCCCCAAGCGGCGACACCTCCGCGCCCGCGCCAACCCCCGTCCGCGCCCCGTCGCGACGTTCGTTATTGCGCGCGACTATGAGAAAGGCAAGCAAGGACCTGGCCCGGTTTCCAAATCGCAATCGGTATCGTTATCGGCATCGGGGGGGCGAAGATCAGCGACGACGGACGAGGGACGTGCTGGCTGGGGCTTTCCGGCTGGCGCGCGTCCGTTGCGCTGTGCTATGAGAGGAGCATCCACCGCCGATCATGGCCGGAGCCGGGACCCCGCGTATCGGTTCCCGGCCTCCTCCCTCGCCACAGACCATCTCCGAGAGGCCCCGTCCGTGTGTCCCCTGCCGAGTTCCCCCGGTGAAGCTGCCCCTGCTCCGTTGCGGGTGCTGGCCTGCGTGGCCGACTCGCCCCATGCCGGCGTGATCGTCAGCGAAGCGGCGGCGATCGCGCGGACGCTCAGCGCCGAACTGGAGTTGCTGCACGTCGCGCCGGCGGCCGAGGCGACGCAGGCGCGGCTGCAGGCCATCCTGCGCGACCACGGCCTGGAACCCGGGGCCTACCCGCTGGCGGTCCGCGACGGCCGCCCGGCCCACGTGATCCGCGCTCAGGCGCGTCAGGGGCTGATCGATCTGATCGTGATGGGCGCCAACGAACGCGAGGGCCTGCTCGACTCGCTGATGATGGGGTCGATCGCGCGGCGCGTCGCGCTGACCGCACCCTGCTCGGTCCTGCTGCTCAGCCAGGGCCAGGCGCCCGCCCGCACCGGGTTCCGGGAAGTCGTCGTGGCGACGCGGCTGGACGACTATTCGCGCCAGATGCTCGCGCTGATCAGCCGGACCGCCCGCCAGGTCGGGACGCAAACCCTGCACGTCGTGCGCGAACTGAGTGTGCTCGAATTGCGCGCGCTGGAGTACGACATCGGCAGCCCGCGCGAACTGGAGCAGCATCAGCGCCGGCTGCTGTTCGAGATGAACGAGGCGCTGCTCAACTTCATCGAGCCGATCGACTTCGGCGAGCTCAAGCTGCGCGTCCACTGCCTGGAGGCGGGCGAGGGCGTCGGCGCGATGGACTACGCGCGCGGGCACGGCGCCGACCTGCTGGTCTACCCGGCCCCGCCGCGGCCGCTGTCGCTGCTGCACCGGTTCTTCGACAACCGGCGCAGCGTCGTCCTGCAGCAGATCCCATGTGCGCTGCTGTTCTACCGTCCGTCACCTCATCGGCCGCGGGTGGCTCCATGAACGGGCTGTCGCACCACGAAATGACGGTCCTGTTTTTTGCCCTGGCGGTGCTGCTGGGCACGGCGCGGCTGCTGGGCGAGCTGGCCACGCGGTTCCGCCAGCCGGCGATCCTGGGCGAGATCCTCGCCGGGATCCTGCTCGGCCCCACCGTCTTCGGCGCGATTGCGCCCGAATGGAGCCGGCTGCTGTTTCCCACCGACGGGAATTTCCCCGTCGCACTCCATGGGCTGGTGACCGTCTCCATCTCGCTGTTCCTGCTCGTGGCCGGCATGGAGGTGGACCTGTCGACCGTCTTCCGGCAGGGGAAGGCGGCGTTTCACGTCGGCCTGCTGGGGATGGCGTTCCCGTTTAGCGCGGGGCTGGCGCTGGCGTGGTTCTTTCCCCGGTTGGCGGGGGCCGAGGCGGGCTCCGATCCGCTGATCTTCGCGCTCTTTTTCGCCACCGCGATGGCGATCTCGGCGCTGCCGGTCATCGTCAAGATCCTGATCGATTTGAATCTGTTCCGCACCGATCCGGGGATGGTGGTCGTCGCCTCGGCGATCCTGCTCGATCTGCTCGGCTGGAACATCTTCGCGATCATCCTGGGGATGCTCGGCGGCGGCGGCGGCGGCATCAGCCATCTCGGGCGGACCATCGGCCTGACGCTCCTCTTCGTCGCGACGATGCTGACGATCGGCCGCTGGCTCATCGACCGCATCCTGCCCTGGATCCAGGCCCACACGCGCTGGCCGGGGGGCGTCCTCGGCTTCGCGCTGACGGGCGGTTTCCTCTGCGCGGCCGTGACCGAACTGATCGGGATCCATGCGATTTTCGGCGCGTTCATCTTCGGCGTGGCGCTGGGCGACTCGGGCCATCTGCGCGCGCACACCCGCACCATCCTGGAGCAGTTCATCTCGTTCATCTTCGCCCCGATCTTCTTCGCCAGCATCGGCCTGCAGGTCAACTTCGTCGCCAATTTCGACATCGGCCTGATCCTGGTGGTGCTGCTGATCGGCAGCGCCGGGATGATCAGCGGCTGCACACTGGGGGCGCGCATGTCGGGATTCAAGGCGCGCGAGGCCCTGGCGATCGGTTTCGCGATGAACGCCCGCGGCGCGATGGAGATCATCCTGGGCTTGCTCGCCCTGCAGGCCGGGCTGATCCGCGAGCGGTTGTTCGTCGCGCTCGTCACCATGGCGCTGTTCACCTCGCTCACGTCGGGCTCGATCGTCCAGGCGATCCTGCGCCGCAAACGCCCGGTCCAGTTCCAGGACTATGCGACGGGGAAGAAATTCAATGTGGATCTGGGAACGTCCGATCCCAAGACGGCGATCCGGGAACTGGCCAGGCTGGCGTGCGCCGGAACGGAGGTCGACCCGGAAGTCGCGGCCGAGGCGGTCTGGCGCCGCGAACGGGCGATGTCGACCTCGCTCGATCACGGCGTCGCCGTCCCGCACGCGCGGATCGACGGGCTGAAATCGCCCCAGATGGCGATCGGCATCTCGCCGACCGGCGTCGACTTCGATTCGATGGACGGCCGTCCCACCCACCTGATCTTCCTGATGCTGACCCCGCGCGACGATCAGCGGATTCAGCTCGACCTGCTGGCCGATATCGGCCGCACGTTCCGCGACCCGGTCCTCGTCGAGCGCTGCTCGCAGTCGCGCAACTTCACCGAATTCCTGGCATTGATCCGCAGCCACCTGGGCGAGCGCCACGCGAGCGAATAGCCGGGTTCCCTAATCGCAAGCTGCTTTGGGATTCCGTATTCAAGCAGGCGCTTCCTGCTTTTGATTGGTTCAGTCCGCGGAGTGGACGACCGGAATTAAGCGCAGCGTGACGGCCGCGGGCCGGAACCCTGCGTCGCCCCCCCGACGAATCGAATCCCCGCAAGGGGTGGCCGGAACCGGTCTGAATTTGGGGAATGACGAGACACTTCAGTGGCCCGGTCCCGTTATTTCTGACACATGTCCTCCCCGCGGCCGTCTCCCTTTTCCGGAATTGATTTGGAAACCGGTTCGTGCATAATCTCGGGTACTCTCCCACGATTCCGCTTACCCTCCAAGGCCGAAACGATGGGGATGATCAGAGAATGCCTGCCCGCGGGCCTGCTTGTGTCCGGGGCATTGAGATGACGGGAGACAGTCCATGAATATTTATGTCGGGAACCTTTCCTACCAGACGACGGAGCCCGAGTTGCGCGAACTGTTCGAGCAGTTCGGAGAAGTCGCCTCGGTGTCGATCATTCGCGACAAGATGACGGATCGTTCCAAAGGTTTCGGCTTTGTCGAGATGAACAACGAGGAGGAGGGCAACGCGGCGATCGCCGCGCTCAACGAGAAGGAGGTCAAGGGCCGCGCGCTGCGGATCAACGAGGCGCGCCCGCGCGAGGACCGGCCGGCGCGCGGTCCGCGCACCAGCGGGAGCGGCTTCGGCGGCCCCCGGCGCGAAGGGGGCTTCGGCGGCCCGCGCCGCGAGGGCGGTTTCGGCGGCGGGCGCCGCGATGGGGGCAACGGGCCGCGCGGCTGGTAGCGCCCACGTTCCAGTTGCCTTCGATTGAGTCAAGCGCGGGCCGGCGGGAGATCTGGAGGGATCCCGCCGGCCCGTTTCCAAGGGGATGGAACTCTTAAATCGGTTTCGGAATCGAACAAATAGGCGACTGATTGTCCACCGAGGCTTTCACGACGCCTTCGCCGTCACCCTGAACGGATGAATATAGCCGCTATCCGTCCCACACGTTCCACACGTCCCTTGCGTCCCCTACGTCCCTTCTGTCCTTTCTCTCCCTGGCCCCGGCGATGGGTACAATGCTGGCTTCCAACCTCCCCCGCGGCCGGGTGGTTTCCCTTTTGGCGAGACAGCCCGGCCCAGTTGGCCTAAACTAGATACATGAGATGCCGCCCGCGGCGATCGAGCGGAACCCGTCGTATGTCTGCGGGACCCACCGCTTGCAGCCCCTCTCCCCAGCGGCGGCGACGAGGACGACATTCCCATGGAAACCGGGACCGAACCCCGCGCAGACCTCTCCGCAGCTTCCCTGGACCCGCCTCCCGCCCGCACTTTTCCCGAGCCGTCGCTCACGCTCGTTGAGTTTGGCGACGCATTGGGCGTGCTCGTTGCCGCCCGCACTGAGCGCGACACCGACCACCGCCGGATCGTGCTCAAGAAGGTGGGTTATATCCGGCTCGAGCCGGGCGGCTGGGGCGGGACGGCCTACCCCGAGATTCATATCCTGCAGAATGCCGAGGGCCTGTTCGTCGCCGTCGAGCCGCGGACGAACAAGATCCTGCGCCACCCCAGCCGGCGGCGCTATGAAATCGCCTTTATCGGCAAGGACCTGTTCGACTGCGCGATCCAGTGCCTGCGCGAACGCGACGCCGAGCCCCTCGCCGAACTGATCGCGGTCACGTTCGCCGGCCGCGATGGCTTCAGCGTCGAGCACGGCTGCCTGGTCGCGCCCGACGATTACGCCGCCGAGCGGACCGCCGTTTCCGAGGACGGGCTGCTGCCGACACCGCCCAGGTTCGATCAGAATCCATAGGCCAGGGGCAAAAGGGACGTAAATGTCATTCAGGGGCTGCCGCCCCAGTTGCCGCGAGGGAAATCAGGCGAAAAGGCTCAGACGGCGGCCGGGCAGCGGAGCGGCATACACCGGCCGTGCGCCGCGACCCCGCAGCGGCGCGTAGCGTTCCATGCGCGCGGGGGCTTCCAACTCACTGGCGACCTCACCGGTAAGTCGGGTGGGGGCAACCGGCTGGGCCTCAACGTCGATGATCTCCGCCACGGGCGGATCGGACGGCCGGGGGTGCCACATCCGATCGGTTCCCGAGCCGCCGGCGTGGGTCGACGCCCAGTTCAGGGCGACGAACGCGGCGAAACGGGGCGAGGCGGCGGCGACGGCGAGATTCATGCGCAACGGAGCATTCCGGATTCGTTCGGCGGTGTTCGATTTTTTGCTACACCGGCTCAAGTCCGGGTTGATTCTGGTCGATACCGCCTATACGTGTCAATTTTATTTGACACCGAGGTTCGAGTTCAAGGTCATTTAAGTCTCTTAAGTTTTTAATGTTCCTTATATCCGTTACGTCCCTTCTCGCCCTTCGGCGACGGCCAGCCAGGGGTTGGGGCGGGGCAGCGTCTTTGCCCGCTCGATAATGGGCTGGTTCTCCGCGGTCGGGCGGACCCAGATCGCGAACGAGAAGTCTTCCCACACGCGCGCCCAGCCCGCCTCCTCCAGCCGCGCGTTGACCTCGGATTCCACCGGCACGAACACGGTCTGAACCCCCCAGCGGTCGAGCACTTCGTTCCACGGCATGAAGCCGGCCTCGCGCAGCCAGGCCTCGCCGGCCGGGGCGGCCTCCATCCCGGCCTGCGTCAACCCCTCCAGAACCGAATGCTCCTGCTTGACGAACCGGCCGCCGTAGACGTCGTAGCGGTTGTCGGTGAAGACCCGCATCGTTTCGGGGGCCAGCCGCCAGATCAGGTAGCCGGCGTAGTTGCCGCCGTTCCACAGCGGAGCGGGCAGACCGGCGCGCAGCAGGAAATCGACCGCCTTGCGTGGATACGGCTCGACGAGGAAGACCCCCGCCGGCAGCGTCGACTGGACCGGCGTCTCGCGGGCGCGCGCGTCGATCCACTGCGGCTCCCATTCGCTCCCGCGCGCCAGCATCAGATTGCGCTCCAGATAGGAGGCGCGTTCGCGATGGGAGAAGCTCCAGTAACCGCCGAGCAGGGCCAGCGCGAGCAAGGCGATCAGCGCGGGCGTCAGGCGCGTCAGTTCGGTCGGCCGCCGCGCGCCCGCCCGTCCGCGCCACGCCCGCGCCCAGCACGCCAGCCCCCACGCCAGCGGCGGCAGCAGCACCACCGCCAGCAGCGAGAGGTGGCGCACGTGATGGATCCCCTGCTGCCCGAAGAAGCAGGCGAGCAGGAGAAAGGCCAGCCAGCCGGGGCGGCGCGGGCGGCGCGCCAGCGCCAGCGCGATCACCGGCAATGCCAGCGCGGTCTGCAGCCACGGATTGGCCGTCGCGCGCAGCAGGCAGTGCAGCGCGGCGGCCGCCAGCGCGGCGCCGATCCACGCCGGCGGACGGACCGGCCGCACGCCCACGAACAGCAGCAGCAGGATCACCCCTTCAAGGATCCAGACGTAGTGCCAGTCGGGGGGAAGCATCTCACCGATCCGCGGCAGCAGGTAGGGGTCGTTCATGACGCGCCCGGCCAGCGCGTAAAGGTGGACGTGATACGGATTGACCAGCGTCGCGAGCGCGCAAAGCAGTCCCAGCAGGGTCAGGCGGCGGAGGGCCGCCCCCCGCCGGCGCCGGACGGCCCGCGGGCCTTGCCGCGCGGCGGCGAGCGCCCAGTGCGCGGCGGCGTCGGCCCAGAACGCCCCCACAACGACGAGCCCCGCCATCCACCCCCCGTGCAGGTTGGCCCACAGTGCGAAGAGCGGCGGCAGGCCCCACGGGGCGCGGCCGCGCCGCCCGCCGCGCGCCCCGATCAGCACGGCGAGGACGATCGCCAGCAACAGGTAGCTCACGAACGGGGGCCGGGGGTAAAACGTGCGGCGGGCCAGCGCCGCCAGCAGCGCCCCGGTCAGCGCATACAGCGCCGCGTCGGGACGCCGCCGGCCGAGCCACAGCGCCAGGCCGACGAACGCCGCCACGATCGTCAGCGACTTGACCAGGATCACGAGCCGCCAGCCGCCGAAGCCGGAGATCTCGCCTGCCCGATACAGGCCCCACATGCCAAGCTGCGTCAGCCACTCGTGGTTGTGCCAGGGGATGTCCGCGGCGGTGTAGGTGAAGATGTCGGTTTCGGGCAGGCCATGGCGGCTCAGCCAGGCGCCCGTCTTCAGATGCCACCATTCGTCGTGCGACGTGCGCAGCGGCGTAAACCCGAAGCTGAAGGCGATCCAGGCCGCCAGCAGAAAGGAAACCACCGTGAGGATCGCGCCGGGGCGCGGCGCCGGGGCGCCGGTCATGGCTGCGCCGCCAGATCGATCTGGATCGATTCGATCAACAGGGCCCGGTCGCCGCGCGCGAAATCGATCAGGTAGAGCGGGAGGGCAACCCGCGGCGAGTCGTCGTAGCGCGGATTATTCAGACTCAGGTGCAGAAAGTCTTCAGGCCCGCGCAGTTCGAAGCGGAGGTGCAGCGTTCGCGGCCGGCGCGAGTCAAACCGCAGCGTCTGCTCGGACCGCCCGGGTTGTTTGACGCCGAGAACCGGCCAGCGCCGGTCGCCCGGTTCCGCCCCGGCGGGCTCCCCGGCGGCGGTCACGGTCAGGTCATAACGGCCCGGCGGGAGCCCGGGGGCGATCCAGACGTCGCTTTCCGATCCCAGCCGCCAGCGGACGACCGGTTTGCCGCGCCAGGCCGGGCCGACGACCGCCTGCCGCCTGCGCCAGAGGACATCCTCGACGTCGATCGTCAGCGGCAGTTTGGGTTGCACCGGCCGCAGCTCCAGGTCCAGCGGCACGCGAATCGCCTCCCCGTCCGGGGCGTGCTGGCGCCGGTCGCGGAGCAACTGGAGGATCAGATCGTACGGTCCGGCCGGCAGATGGGGCAGCGCGCGAATGTCGTAGCGGACGCGCATCACGTCGGTCACGGGAAATTCAGGCACCTGCAGTTGCGGCTGGCGCCAGGTCCAGAAATCCGCGCCGCCCGCCTCGGCGATCAGCGGCAGCTCCTCGCCGGAGGGCTCGTGCAGGAGGCGTCCGGCGAGAATCAGGCCGGGGTGGAATTCCGGCCCTTTCTGGAACACGACCGACAGTTCCATGTGCCGGCCCGGTTCGGGTCGTGCCGGGTCGACCGTCGCCTCCAGAACCAGCAGCCGGTCGTGCAGATTGAGCGCGGCGCCGCTGGTGATCTCATCGGCCGCCACCGACTCGCCGATCGTCGTCGCCCGTCCCATCTGGAACAGCGCATAGGCCGCCGGGTGAAAGCGGATTAGCGGCCGCGTGTCGAACTGCCAGTCGGTCAGCGCCGAACCGGCCACGTCGGTCGTCAGAAAGTATTGGTAGTAGTCCGAGTTGAGCATGCTCTCGGCGGCCTGGCGCGCCCGATTCTGCAGCGATTGGCCGGGCCGGCGGACGAAAAAGAACAGATCGTCGGGCACCTGGCCGTCGTAGAGCAGACGGCCTCGCTTCGCCAGGCCGGGCACTTCCCGCCCGGCCACCTGGTAGGCCGGCCGCGTGGCCAGGTAGGCGCGGATCTGCTCGCGCGCCGGGTCGATGACGCCCGCTGCCGCTGCCACCAGCGCCAGCGGAACCAGCATCCAGCGGCCGGCGCGCCACAAACGCGCCAGACCGGCGCCGATCGTCAGGCAGGCGACCGGCACGACCGCATAGGCCCAGTAACTGTTGGCTTTCACGGTGATCAGAACGAACGCCAGGCTGACAACCAACCACAGATTCAACCAGGCGCGATGCCCGGGCCGGCCCTGCAGGAAGACCCACGCGAACAGGAGCAACAGCGCGCCGGGGAGCGTCAGCGCCAGCACGACCCGCCCCAGCATGACCATCATCGCCTCGGCGGTCAGCACCTCGGCGGCGGAGGCGAGCGCGTCGTTTGTGCCCCGGCTGATCCGTTCCAGCCCGACCAGCGGATCGCGCGGATCGATCCGGTACCAGCCGCAGATGCCGGCGTAGACCATCAGCGTGATGAACACCAGCGTGATCCAGGCGGTCGGCCGGCGCCAGCCCGCCGCGGCCAGGTAGATCCATGCCGCCGCCGGCGCGAAGAAGACGGCCGGCAGCTTCGCCAGCCCCGCCAGCAGCAGCAGCACCCCCATCGGAAGCGCCATGGCGAGGTTCACGCGGCCCCGGCCGGCGCCGGCCGCGGCCATCGCCCAGACGATCGCCGCCACCATCAGCGTGTCGGGCAGCATGCTGCGGCCCATCAGCACCGCCAGGGGGAGCAGCGCGTAGAGCCAGAGCGCGACCTGCGCGGTCGCGAGCGGGCCGATCCGCGCGCCGAGCAGATAGATCCCCAGGCCCGTGGCGATGGCCGCGGCCAGCGACATCAGGCGCGCCGCCACCACGACATCCACGCCGAAGCGCCCCAGCAGCCAGCTCCCGATCGGGATGAACGGGAACTCCGGCGTCGCGCTGCTGACCCGCGCCAGCTGGTTCTTGTTGCGTTCCAGGCGCAGATCCAGCTCGCGGATGTCGCGGCGCATTACCTGCATCCGCAGCGCCATCGTGATGTTGCGGTCCAGCGGGTAGTCGGTCGGGTCGGGGTGAACCAGCAGCCAGCGCAGGATGATCAGCACGGCCAGCGGAATCAGCAGCGGGAGGTGCGCGCCCGCCGCCGACAGCCAGCGTCGGCGGCGGCGGGGGCCGGGGGTCGGCTCGGGCGTGGGGGCCGGATCGGCCGCCGCCGGCATCGGCGTTTCGGCCGCGGCCGGCGGCGCCGGCGGGCCGGTCTCCGCCTCCGGCTGCTCGGGCGGGTCAGACCGGGGTTCCTGGGACGATTGGTTGTCCATGGCTGTCCTGAAGGAGACCGCGCCCCTCGTGGCGGCGGGCGGCGGCCCCGGCTTGATCCGGGCAATCCCTCATCCTAGAACACCTGCGCTCCGCTGACCATGACGTTGCGCCGGCCGGCGTCGTCGCCGTTGAGCAGCGAGACCGATACCGTCACTGGCCGCGGCCCCGGCGTGGCCGGACCGATCCGGCGCGGCCGGATCAGCAGCGGCTGCGCGCGCGCGCGCGAGTCGCGGGCATAATGCGCAACGCCCCCCAGCGATTCCAGCTCGACGTGGACCAGCGGCCACACCCCGTCGGCGGGGTAACCCTGAAGATTGATGACGACCAGTTCGGCCTCGGGCGGCAGGTTCAAGTCAAAATGCCGCGTGGCGTTGCGCGTCAGCAGCAGGCTCAGGTCCTGGGCGACGCGCGGGCCGCTGGTCGCGCCGTCGGCGCGCGACGCGATCAGCCGCTGGAGCGACCGGCCGAGCGGGACCGACCGGACCGCCGCGGCGGCGCGGCGCGCCAGCTCCGGCTGGTCGCGCTGGAGCGCGAACTGCGCGATCTGGATCGCCTCCGTCTCCGACGCGCCCGGCTCGAGCCACCCCGCGGCCGTCTGCGCCAGCGCGCGCGCCGCGGGCGAATCGCCGTCTGATGCGCGTTCGGCGAACCGCCACAGCATCAGGCCGTCGGCATGGGTTCTCAAGTTGGAGTGCGCCAGCGTCAGAAGCGGGTCGTTTCCGGCCGCGGCGGCAAGCCCCAGGTATTCGGTCAACAGGCGCTCGGCGCCCGCCGCGTCGATCGCGCGGGCCGCGTCGTAGCGCATTGCCGCCCGGTCCGGCTCGCCCAGCGCCAGCCAGGCCTCAACCAGCAGCGCGGCGGCGGTCGGTTCGCTGGCCTCGCGCTGGAGCAGATAGGCGGCGGCCGCGGGCTGACCCGAACGGAGCAGCGCGAGGGCCTGCGGCAGCTCGTCGCCGGCCGTCGACCGCGCCTCCTCCTCACGCGAATCGAGTCGGGCATACTCCTCGAACCGCGCGGCGGCGCTTGCCCAGTCGCGGTCGGCCAGCGCCAGCAGCGCCATCAGGTAGACCTTGCGCTGTTGCTGCTGCGCCGACGGTTGGCGGTCCGGGTGGAGCGGATCGAACGGCGCGCGCGCCTCCAGCGGATCGCGCCACGCCACCAGTTCAGCCGGCAGCGTCAGCGGCCGGCACGGGTCATACTGGCTCCGCACGGCCCACCAGAGGGCTTCCAGATCATAGCCGTCGCGCTCCAGCACGGCGCGGGCGGCCGCCAGCGTGGCGGTGGATGGCCCGTCGCGGCGCGCCGCCAGTTGCAGTTCCAGCCGGCGGCCCAGCGCGGCGAGGTCCCCTTCCTCGCGCACGGCGGCCTGAAAGGCCGCGTAGCGCGCGCGATCGGCGTCGCTCAGCATCCCGCCGTCGCGCAGGAAGTACGCAGACGCATGTTCCACCGTTTCGCGCTCGAAGGCTTGCAGGTTCCGCGGCAGTTCCGGAACGCGGCGCTTGAGTTCGCGAAAGCTCTCCAGCGCCTCGGCGTAGGCGTGCGCATTGCGCAAATAAAGCACGCGGTTCGTGCGCAGGTGGCGCTGGACGGGCGGCGTGAACAGCAACGCGCCTCCCGCCACCCCGACCAGCAGCACCGTCACCAGGATGATCCGGCGAGGCGTCACCGGCGGGGCCCCGGTCGGCGGCGGCTGGCGGCCGGCGGAAGTGGAGTAAGCGCGCCCATGGATCAGACCTTAACCGAGCGGCCCCCCGCTGGCAAGACAGGGGATCACGAACGATCTGCGCAAGATCCCTGGCGGCAAGCCCAGGGAAGTTGGCAGCTCTCGCTCTCGGTATCGCAATCGGGATCGCTATCGCAATCGCAATCGATCCACCCCCCGCCCGCATCCCGCGGGGATGCCAGAATCACCCAACAAGGGCCATGAATTTGTGTCCCTTACGTCCCTCATCTCCCTTCCAATCCCCGATCACAACGACGGACGAGGGACGAGCGACGAATTCAACCGGGGCCCGCTACATCCCCTTCTGCCGATAGAGTTCCAGCGGGTCGTACACCCCGTCGCCGTCGGCATCGATGATGATCGGGAACGTCAACGCGAACGAGGGGGTGTCGCCCGTCAGGTTGTAGTGGGGCAGGTAATCGCCCAGCGTCCGCTCGGCGTAGGTGTCGGCATTGAGCAGCGTGTCCTTGTCGGTCCGGATCCCCAGTTCCTTCTGTGTCCGTTCCGCGTACCGCTGGCCGGTGGCGGGGTCGGGGTAGCGCTGGCCGATTTCGGGATTGCCGTGGAACTGGCGGAACTCCTGGAGGTTCCCCTCCTTGGCGTAGCGCGCCATGGTGACGTCGGCCCAGTTGGGGGCCGTCACCCGTGTCCGGGCGGCCATGGCGGGGTCGTGGGGCGCCAGCCCGCCGGGGCCCGCGTCGCCCAGCGCGTATTCCACGAACGGGCCGGTGGTCAGTTGGACGCGGTGCGCGCGCATCGCGGCGAACAGTTCGGCTTCGGTTGGCAACTGGTCCTGCGCCGCGCCGGTGTGGACCAGCAGGCGCGGGTAGCCCGGCTCGGCGCCCAGCGGAATCCGGCCGGACGCGGAGCTGGCGGGCAGATAGAACCGGCCCGTAATCAGATGATTCGTCCAGAAGCCGATCAGGTCCTTCATCACCTGATTGGGATCGCGCGGCCGGACGAGCGTGATGGCGTCGATCGCCGTCTCAACCTCCGGCTTGGGAGTGAACGAGATCTCATAGGGATTGCGGTTGGGTTCGCCGAAATAGCCCCGCCCCTCTTTGGTATAAATGAGGTCGCACTGGATCAGCGCGCCGGGATAGAGCCGGCGCAACGCGGCGATGAATTCGGCGGCCGTGGTCAGGTCGGCCCAGGCCTCGCGCGCTACGGCCGGGTCGGGGGCGTCGGCCGCCACCGGATAGACGAGGAACTGACCCCAGTCGGGGCGCGCGGGGAGCATCGTCCGGAAGCCGCGGCTGAGGCCCAGTTGCCCTTCCAGCCCGAGGCGCGCCAGCGCCGGCGTCAGGTCGGTCAGATGTTCGAAGTCGCCGGTGATGACCCAGTCCAGGCCTTCGGCCGCCGCCATCAGGACCAGGTCGTCGGCCGTGACTTCCACGCCGGGCGTCTGGTCGGTGCGGGCGCCGATCTCCACGTGGGTCCAGCCGTCGGTCGGACTCGCCCGGTCCAGCGGGATCACGTGCGAGGCGACCTTGCCGTTCTCCACCCAGACTTCGATTTCGTTGCGGTGATACTCGATGCCGTGCGACGCGGCGACGTAGTACCGGCCGTTGGGCAGGTAAATCTCGCCCCCGGCGGGGGGGATGTAGGCGGTGCGGTAGTAACCCCGGGCGCGCAGCGGCGGGCCGAGGTCGACCGGCGGCGCCGGCGGCGTCGACTCGATCCGCAGCCGCGCGGCCAGCGGCGCGGACGTGGCCGCGTCGATCGCCCGCACCCGGATCCCGCTGCGCCCCGGCAGCGTGAAATTAACCTCCTGGGTCTCGCCCGGTTCCAGCCGACCCGAGGTCAGCGTGCCGCGGTTGACGCGCGTTTCGACCTCCGCCCGGGGGATATAGTGCCCCGGCGGCACCTCGACGCGGAAGCGGCCGTCGGCGCCGGTCCGCGCGATCGTATAGACTTCCTCGGCCGTGATCCGCAGCCGCTGGCCCGGGTCTTCCTGATACAGGCGCGTGAAGCGGATCTCCGCGTCGGCGACGGGGGTCGGCTGGCCATTCTCGTCCGCCGCCGTCACCTGCCCTTCGTAGGCTCCGGTTTCGACCCCGCGAAACGCCTGAATCGCTTCGACCAGCTCATTCGGCGCCCCGTGCACGACGAACAGATGCCGCACCAGAGTGCGATCATTGGGCGCCGGCTCCCACCAGCGCGCATCCAGCTCCATCGGGTCAAATGGCAACGTCGCGGTGGTGAAGGCATCGGCCAGGTAGCTTTCATAGCCCCGCTGGGGAGCGGCCTCGGGGGGCAGCGGCGCCGCCAGGACGCGCGATACGGAAGGACGCAGGACGAAGACGCCGTCCAGTTCGCCGGCCGGCGCCGTGACGCCCAGGGCCAGCTCGCCCCAGTAGCCCAGGTAGAATTCGACGGCGCGGCGGTGGACGCGCCCGGGTTTGGGCGGGCCGAGGCTTTCGGCCAGCATCGACGCCGCGCCCCAGTTGGTCACGTCGACCAGCGGCGGCAGCGGCTCGTCGGCGGGGAGATCCAGGAACCGGCTTTCCAGCCGGACCTGCGAACTGCCGCCGGCCAGCCAGTAGATCGTCTCGAGCCGGACCAGCGCCGTTTCAAACGGCGACCCCTCCAGCCGCAGGCCGACCTCCCCCTCGCCGCGGACCGGCTCAATCGTGTCGTAGCGCAGGATCGGATCGGTCCCGTTCAGGCCGATGCCCTGGGTGAACGCGCCGAGGAAATCCAGGCTCATGTCGGCCGTGGCCACGTCGATCAGCGCGCCGGGCAGCCGGTTGTCCTCATCCACGTTCCAGCGGTAGCCGGCCACGGGCAGCGAGATGGTGGCGGGCAGGTCGCCGACGCCGGCGAATGTCAGGCTGATGCGGTCGTTGGCGAGGCGCCAGTCCCCCGCGCGCGCGGCGATAAACGGACCAGCCCCATCGACGTAAAATTGATCGAGCTGCTCGACGACCGACGTTCCTTCCTGGAGCCGATTCAGGCCGACGGGCGATTGGGCCGCCGCGGGGGCGGCGAACGCCAATGGCAGGATCAGGCCCAGGCAGGCCAGCAGGGCGCGACGGCGGCTCGGACGACAACTCATGACAACTCTCTTCCGGGTCGGAGTGTGGGATGCGGCGGTCCAGACAGACGGTGCGGCATCGGGTCCGGCGACGCAATCGCCCCCGGACTGAGACACGCCTCAAATGGCTAAGTTTCCCTGTTTTTTGTAGTGGCGTCAAACGGTACGGGGCCGGCGCCAGCAGCCTTCCATCGTGTCCATGGCATCCACGGCGTCCATTCCCGTTCCGGGACGAGTTGCTCATCTACCGGCGGTTCACAACGAGGGATGAAAAGGGGGGTGAACGGCCGACTCGAATGGCCCAGGCCTTGCCGGATACATCAGCAGGGCAGGTCCCGTCAGGGACGGCAGACTTCAGCCCGCTTCTTCAGTGGCGGGAACCGGGATACCCAGCGCGACCGAGTCCCATGGGGACGGCAGAACCAATCCGGCGATCCCGAGATTCGCGGACGAATTTCGAGCGAGCGACGCCGGACGGTTTTTGCTGTATGATCTCATCTGATGGACCGACCCGCCGGCATCTACGTTCATTGGCCATTCTGCGAGCGCAAGTGCCCGTACTGCGACTTCTATACGTTCGGGCGCGAGCACCCGTGGCAGCGGCTCGCCGACGACTATCTGGCGGCCCTGCTGGCGGAGATCCGCGACGCGCCCCGCCGGTTCGGCTGGCCGGATCCCCCCGCCGCCGACACGATCTATTTCGGCGGCGGCACGCCCAGCCTCATGGGCGCCGGGCCGCTCGGCCGCCTTCTGGCGGCGCTCGGCGAGGTCTTCCGGTTCAGCCCCGCCGCCGAGATCACCCTGGAGGTCAATCCGACGACGGTCGAAACCGCCGGCCTGGCCGATCTGCTGGCCGCCGGCGTCAACCGGCTCTCGGTCGGCTGCCAGTCGTTCAACGACCGGCTGCTGGCCGAACTGGGGCGGGTCCACGATGCGGCGACGACGCGCCGCGCGCTGGAGCATATCCGCGCGCTGGGTCCCGTCAATCTGTCGCTCGACCTGATCTTTGGCGCGCCGACGCAGACGACCGCCGATCTGGAGGCCGATCTGGAAGCGATTCTCGGGTTCGAGCCGGATCACGTTTCGGCCTATAACCTGACGGTGCACGAAGGGACGCCCTATGCGCGGCGGCAGCGCGAGCAGCGCCTGCCCTTGCCGCCGGAAGAGACGCAGGCCGCGATGTTCGAAACGATCATCGCGCGGCTGGGCGCGGCCGGGTTGGAGCATTATGAAATCTCCAACTGGGCGCGGCCGGGCCGCCACAGCCGGCACAACAGCAAATACTGGCGGCCGGTCGACGTCTTCGCCTTCGGCGTCTCGGCCCACGGCGTCACGCGCGGGCGGCGCTATGAACACCCGCGCGATCTGCGGGCGTATCTGGCCGCCCCGACCGAATCCGTGGCGTGGTGCGAACCGCCGGCCGACGCGCGCGCGCGCGCCGGCGAGATCCTCATGCTGGCGCTGCGGCGCGTCGGCGGCACACCGTGGGCGGAGATCGACGCCTGGGCCGGCGCCGACCTTCGCCGGTATTACCGCACGGAACTGGAGCGGCTCGAGCGCGACGGGCTGCTCCGGTGGCGCGAGGGCCGGCTGGCGCTCACGCGCCGGGGCTTGCTGCTGGCCGACACCGTGGCCGAGGCGTTCTTTTGAGACGGGGCATCGGTCGTTGTCTTGCAACCCGGCGGGCAAACGAGGCGACTGAAGGGGAAGACGTCCGCTGCGTCCACCGGGTTCGCCGTGAGGGTCCTGAGCGTGTCCAGACCGATTCCCAACGATCCCCGCCTGCCGCCGACGGTATTGCCCGACGAGCGCCGGCACGTCCCCGCCACGCCGGCCGACCCAACGCTGGCGCCCGACGGCCAGGCCCGACTGCCCGAGGATCTGTGGGCGGATTACGAGCAACTGCGCCTGCCGCGCAGCGAGTCGCTCCGTTCGATCCGCGGGCTGCGCACGGTCGGCGAACAACGCGGCGAACGCCGGCCCCGGCGCAGCCCGTGGTGGACCTATCCGGTCGTCTACCTGATGTTCGTCCTCGCCAGCACGCTGTTCATCGGGCTGGTTCTGCCCTTTTATCTGCCGGTGTTCGCCATGCCGGTGCTCGTCCTGCTGATTCCGCTGCTGCTGGTGCTGGGGGGAATCCTCGGGGCGATCAAGGGATTCAAGTGGTTGCGCGAAGCGCGTGAGTGGGAACGGGAACAGGAACGACTGCACCGGCAGCGCGAGGGCCCGATCGACCACCTGCTGGCCGACGTGAAAGAGAAGGAGTGAGGGAAGCGGAATGTAACTGGCGCAAGATCGAAATTAGCCGGGCGATCCGTGAGCCAATTCATGGACTTTTCTCCGCGTCTCGGCGTCTCCGCCTGAGGAGGATTTGACATCGGGCGAGGGGATTTCGTCAGCGCCGCCATTCGGGACTTGAAGGTTGGAACAGGAAGCAGTTCCAGCGGATCTCACGCGCAGACGCCGGGGCGCGGAGATTGGAACTGGGAACGAATTGCGGTGGTCGCATCTACGAACGGCCAAAGCCCGGCAGGTCCGATTACCAGCCGGTCCCCTCAGGCGTGAACGACATATTCGAATGGCCGAGGCCCTGCCGGGCCCACCAGCCCCCCAGTCCCGACAGGGACGGCAGGCGGTGCTGTCTGTCCCCGTGGGGCGCGGAGCTCAGCCGCCCAGTCCCGTAGGGACGGTAGCAGCGGCTCAACCAGGCCGTGCCTGCGGAGCGACAGCCGCCCAGTCCCGTAGGGACGGCAGTCCTCGGCGAGATCCTTGCCCGCCTCGACCGCCACAGCCGCCCAGTCCCGTAGGGACGGCAGACTTCAGCCCGCCACTTCAGTGGCGGGAACCGGGAGACCCAGCGACCGAGTCCCGTAGGGACGGCAGATTTCAGCCCGCCTCTTCAGTGGCGGGAATCGGGAGACCCAGCGACCCAGTCCCGTAGGGACGGTAGACTTCAGCCCGCCCCTTCAGTGGCGGGAACCGGGAGATCCAGCGACCGAGTCCCGTAGGGATGGTAGACTTTAGCCCGCCACTTCAGTGGCGGGAACCGGGAGACCCAGCGACCGAGTCCCGTAGGG
>ERZ795058.2558-NODE-2558-length-21061-cov-7.180853_pt1 | contig 21061 bp, 12 predicted proteins | sample MGYA00375142_ERZ795058 | MGnify/ENA primary metagenome ERZ795058 (study PRJEB30187, sample SAMN05720210) | activated sludge metagenome | isolation source: anaerobic digester from wastewater treatment plant | place: Japan | collected 2015-04-20 ... | reverse complement strand
AATGAAATCAAGAAGAGGCTCATACCATTTAGACTGTATTCTCAGCGTATTGAGATAGTGCCGACTATAGGCTATCTTGTCTGCGCCTCCTGTGGTTGGCTTTACAAACTCCATCAGTATTCGGTCAGGCGATTCAGATAGGAGTTGATCCCCTGTCCCAGAGGTAAGTAATCTATGCCATACAGCATGAAAAAGGCGGTGCTCTTCTTTTATCTTTGAGGTGAAAAGATAGGCATCTAAACCAGTCCGCCCCGTCATCTGGTGATAATGTGCCAGAACACCTGACGTAAGAAGTGACTCCTTGAGCCAAACTGATACATACTGTGGTGCATTGGCACTTTCTACCAAGGGTGCCGTACCAAGTTTTTCAATCAATCCTCTAACAACAACCTCGAGATATGGAGGACCCGGATATGTTTGTTTCCATTTTGTCCAGACGTCGAGCAATACACCCTTTCGGGGTCTCTGAAGAAGCACAGCAGCTGCTTTAACGGACACTACCTGATCGTCCAAGAGATACATGCATGCCCTTATTTCTTCCGGTGTTAACTCAACGGCAAGCTTTTTTAGTTCATCTGCCGGACAAGCCATCAATTTGGTTCTGACCTTATCAATGATGCTCTGAGACAATCCACGAGCACTTTGTCCTAATATTTGGTGTTTTCGCCTTATTTCAGGCAAAATCTTCTCAATTGCCCTTGGGTGGAAATCAAATCTCATCTGTTTTGCCAGAATCGTAACTCGTCAAGAATTCTCGATATCTCTCCAAGTACCTCATCGCTGCGAAGCCTAATGGTTATCTCAACCCGTCTGGCATTGCCGCATTCATCATGGGGGCAAATGTTCGCTGCAGGGTAGCGAGTATCTGCATATCCCACAGTGATAGCATTTTGTTTTAGGAAATTTATATGTGGTGTCATGGCCTGCTCCGTTAGCAGATAGTCGAAAACGGAGGCGGCACGATTTCGAGATATCTGCGGGTTGGCGCCGGAAGCGTCTCTTTTGTCGGTGTGTCCAGCTATTTCAATGACTTCAATAAACTCATCCAATCCCGGTTTACTACGGATAATTTGCAGGTATTTGGGAACGACATCCCTGAGAAGCTGTTTGCCTAGCTCTCCAAGACGACTATCGTTAAACTTAAATTGGAGGTGATCGCTCGATATGACTAATGCACCGGTCTTTTTATCTATGTCCACGCCGGGAATCGACTGCAATGTAGGATCTGTAATGAGTTCCTGAATGGCCTTATGCCATTTTCTTATAATTTCTGTAGGTTTTGCAAAGCTATAACCAATGCCTGCCATCATGGCAACAGTGCTCAAAGCAAAGATCAACAACAACCCTGCCATCAAGTCGCTATATGAAACCCAGAAAGATTCAGGCTCGTTTCTTTCTTTATTTGACCAATCATCCTTGCGATTGGAAAAGATATGCCTCATCGACTGAATAATCCTCCAAATACACCTTTCCTTTCAGCAGGTTCCCGTCTCTTGAAGTCTGTTAATGCCTTTGAAATATTTTCAGCAGAACCTTCGATCTTCCCTAACAGTGTGCGGACGTACTTCATTTCCTCCAACGTTCGTCCATGGGACGTCTCGATTTTCTGAAATACATCATCTACCAGCCTGCGTCCTACGTCATTGAGATTCCCGTTTAATATCTTAACACCTTCCAATAAGGATGAAAGCTCGTTCTTCAATGATAGCACTTCGACTTCCCAATCAATTTTGGAAGCCGTACTCTCGACATCGAGTTGCATTTCCCTCTCGTTTTTCTCGGTAAGTTGATTGAGATTCTCTGTTATTTTAATCGTTTCACTGAATTTTTCCATAAAACTGCGCAAAGATTCTGCTACGGCCCCCATTCTCTCAACTGATGATGACAATGCAGATGCGGCCTCAACGGCTTTTTCGATATTCTCCGAAACGAGCCCTTTGGTCGTCCCCTTGATTTCTTCGAGGATCTCTTTCTGGGTTTCCATCTTTGTCGCAATGGCATCAAAACTTCCGGAAAGATCACCAAGAAAAGAAGGAAGCTCGCCTATGGTGTCCTTTGTCTCTCCAAGCGTGCCGCTGAAGCGGCTTAAGACCTCAGCTAGTTTGTCATCGAATGAATTCAATGCACCGGTAAGCTGCTCACTCAAGGCTGTTGACATTCTATTGATGAGCTTTTCAACGTACTCCGTGAGTTCCCTGATATCCTTAGATAGCGCCGTTGTCAGGCCGGAAAGATTCTCTTTGATATATTTGATTCCCTCCATTGCTTTTGCAGCTTCAGAAAATAGCGCAGACATTTCGTGCGACGTGCTTGCCGCCTCTTTCAAGTCTGATGCACAGTCGCCAAGGTTACCCAAAATATCGTCAAAATATTTTACGGTCTGTGTAGTTTTCGCCAGCAACTCACTTTGAACGCTAAACTGATCCTGAAGTCTCTTGCTGAAGTCAATGATGGCCTCTCTCATCTGTTCTTGAGCAGCCGACGTTTCCTCTATCATCTTCATAATCTTGCTGATCTGATCTGCGAAAGATCCTTGAAGCATATTGACATACTGCTGAAGCATCTCCTCAACAGCTTTTGTTTGGCTTTCATCCGCCTTCTGAAAGAATCGGTTCATGATCTCCTGCATTTCACCAATGATTGGAACCAAGTGTTTTGAAACAGCCGTGTCCAAAGCCGGCGCCATGCTATCTGATATTTTCAGCGCAATATCAGTCGCGAGAGTTTGAAATTGCGCCTTGATATCCATGAGGTTCTCGAGACATTGTCTTGCATAGTACTCTTCAGTTATGCACGGATATAGATCACTTATATCATCATCGATTTCTGCGATGACCATTTCCAGACGACGTACTATGCCACGATGCCACCATGAAAAAGCAACAGACGATATGATACCGATAAGAGAGGTAATAAATGCTAATTTCATTCCTTCAACTATGCCGCGGACTCCTTGAAGTAGTACTCCTGCTTCGGCTGATTGTGTTAGATTAACACCGGCAAGGCCGAACACAATGCCTAGGAATGTGCCAAATATTCCACCTGCGAGGAAAAATCCCGGTATAGCTTCTGCAGTTTTTTGGTTTGCCGCCGCATTGATAACAATCTGGGGGGTTAAGAAGTACTTAAGAGACACCGTACAGGCGGCTCTTTCTTCACTATGAAATCGGGCATCTCGCCAAGCCGCCGTATAATGCTGAAATTGATGCTTAGCCCACGCCACTCCTTTGAACAGCTCTGCTTCTAATTCGTTCCGCTTTAAATTGATTTCAGCATTAGATGACAATAAATTACTGATAAGAATTTTGTTTTTTTTCAATTCCGCAAGGCGCTTGGAAAGAGGTCTTATGTATCGAACGATTGATGCCAAGAAAAATAAAACCTGAATGGTACAATATAGGTAGGTAGTGGTACTTGCGATTAAAACCCAATTCATAATGAGTTCCTCACATTATATATGTTCCCGACAATTCTCCCCCGTTTCGCAAACAACCGGTCGAGTTCTCGAAGCAATTCGGCAAGGCCCACTGGTCCTACGGAAGCAGTTATTGTCCTGGCCTTCATTTGCATTGCTTATGCAGCGGTCCTAACGGGTAGAATATGTCTAAACCCTGATTCCCGTTTCTGCTTCACCTCCGTCCATACGCCAGACCATTTCAGCCCGCTTGCGGCTCAGCTCCTCTTTGCGTTCCTTCCAGTCCGGGAGCACACGTCCCAGTATCCGCCAGAATTCCGGGGTATGGTTACGTTCGCGAAGATGGACAAGTTCATGGGCTATCACATAATCAACCAGACTTACCGGCAACTGAAGGAGACGCCAATTGAAGTAGAGGCTTCCATTTTTTCCGCACGAACCCCAACGAAAACCGAGGTCGTTGACGGTTATCCTTGAGGCGGAAATGCCTGCCTTGGGCTCCCAGAACCGGACGCGCTCCTTGAGCCATTCGGTGCCCGTATCTTGATACCAAGCCTGAAAATGTCTCGGCGCTTCCAGTCGATCCCGCTCTCGCAGGGAGAACCATTGTCCGTCGAATCGTAATGGTACAGATTGTTTCTTCACAATTCTTAGACGATAATTCTGGCCGAGGTACGCAATATTTTCACCGCTTACCATCTCGAGCCTGCTGCTTCCGCGGCTGAATTCCTCCTTGCGAAGCAGTTTCTGATGGACCCAGAGAAGCTTTTGTTCAACCCAGTTGTGAAGTTCGGTTTTACTCGTCGTTACCGGTGAGTGCACGACAAGCTCGCCCGCGCGATCAACCGTGAGCCCCAGCGTCTTACGGCGCGGGCTCCGTCGCACTTCAAATTCCAGGTTATCTACAACCAGCACCTCGTTCATTTTCTTACCAGGTTCTCGTGGTTCTCCTTTGCGAGGGCCACCAGCCTCTGCGCGATGTCTCGTTCTTTTCCCGGCGGGCAGACGCCCGATGCATCGAGGTCCCGCACAAGTTGTTTGGTGAGCAGTTCACGACGGTCTGCGTTCTTCCAGAAACCCACCTTGGCGATCTCCTGCCGGATTCGCTCCACAATATCGAGAGCTGTGCTTATGGCGGTTCTTCTCTGACTCTCGTCCAATTGACGACCCTCCGAGCAAACTTCAAGGATCAGTCGCACAAAGGGGACCTGCACACGCGGGTCGAGGTCCGGGAAGTCGTTGCGATCACCCCGTCGCAGTTCGTCCATAAATTTCCGCAACTCCCTTTCCAGGGCGTCCCAGTCATCCTTGAACCGCTGGAGAATCTCCTCCAGCTTCTCGCTCATCTTGCGGGCAAAAAGAGGATTTTGATTGCTGAAACCGATGATGTGATATCGCATAGCGTACTGCATCTGAGCCGCCCTTGCCCGGCTGCTGCTCTGGGCTTGTAGGACCTTCTCAAACTCGGCGTCCGTAATCGTCGTGGGAGGTATCTTAGGGTCAACGCCCCGTGCCGATATGTGCGCATCGATCAGCGCTTTCACCTTTTCCGCGACACCCAGAAGATTCAAGGACGGATCGCGGTACAGGTTCGCCGCCACCTTATTGATGAAGCCAAGGAGTTTTGCATCGCGGAACACATCGTTAGGCACTTCCGGACGATGCTCCAAGATATTCAGCGTCTCATAGAACATGCGCAGTTTATTGATAAATTCCGCACGGATTTTCAGGTCTGCCAACAGATCAACACACGCCTCAACCTCGGCCTGGAGATCCGCAATGCCTCTATCGGTAAAAACCGCCACGGCCCGATTTCTGCGATCGAGAAGCTTTGGCAGTTCAACATTGATATCAATGAGCGTGCCGGTGATATCCTCACCGTCATAGTCCTTTAGGGCATCGTTCAGATGCCGTGCAACGCCGATATAATCAACGACATATCCACATTTTTTCCGACCACAGGTTCTGTTGACACGGGCAATGGCCTGCAGAAGGTCATGCGCCACCACCTTCCGATCCAGGTACATCGCCTGCTCAATCGGGGCGTCAAAACCGGTCAGCAACATGTTATTCACAACCATCATGGCCAGCGGATCAGTCTTTTCCGTACGCTCGATCGCCAATTTACGCTTGAAGCGTTTGGTATATTCGTCCTGCTTCTCTTTATTCGACCAATCCCACCACGATTCTGGATCGTTATGATCTCCAGAAATGACAACCGCCGCATCCAGCGCTCGGATCAGAGGCAGCAACGCGTGCGCCCTCACAAGGAATTGTGTTTGTGGGTCGAGCCGTTCGATCTCATAGTCTGGGAGTGCCAGGATCGCGGCGGGAAGAGCCTCCAGATCTCTGACAAGTTCATCCCTGGCCGCCAGGAGTTTATTGCGAAAAACGACGGCGGCGCGGCGGCTGGTGGTGACGACCTGGGCCTTGAAGCCCTCGGGCAACACAACCCCCACATAGTGGCGCAGCATGTCCCTGGCCTTCTGTTCGATCAGCAAAGGCGCTTCGAGTACATCGCCCTCCGTCCCATACTTCGCTTTGATGATCGCCAGTTCTTTCTGGGTATAGGTCCGGAACATATCCTCGAACAGTTTGTCGAGGCTTGGCGCATCTTTGACGAGGCCGTCTGCTGTGCGGCCTTCGTAAAGGATGGGTACCGTGGCCCCGTCCAATTCGGCATCCTGAAGGAGATACTTGTCGATGAAATCGCCGAAGATTTCCCTGGTCTCTGTCTTTTCTTTGCTCAGGATCGGCGTGCCGGTAAAGCCGATGATCGCCGCATTGGGCAGGGCGCGTCTCAGATTGCGGTGCAGGGACCTGGTGTGGGAACGGTGGGCCTCGTCCACCAGTACCAGGATTTCAGCGGATTCATTGAGAACGGGAAACTCCGCGAACCTTATATTTTCTTCAAAGGTGACCTCTTTCGTCACCACCGGCTCGTCCTTGCCGGGCTTCTTCTCCTTGCGGAAGATGGTCATGGCGACCTTCGCATCGTTCGCAGCCAGCCGGTCAACATCCTGATACTTCTGCAACATGGCAAAGACGATGTCCGGCGTCGTCTCGGATAAAATGCGCTGGGTCAGGGCCGTGGAAGATTCCCGGGTACGCAGGTCTTGATCTGTGGGACGAACGGCTTCCCCGGAAAGTCTCGCCGTCTCTCGCAATTGAATTTCCAGATCGGTCCGATCGGTTACTGTCACGATCTTGTACTGTTTGAGCCCCTCAAGGGTCCGCATTTTACGAACCAGGAACACCATGCTGAGGCTCTTCCCAGATCCCTGCGTGTGCCAGATGATACCGCCTCTTTCGTCCTGCTCGGCCCCTTGCGGCTTTGTGCGGCCTTCCTGGAGCCTGAGTACGGCTTTTTGAATGGCTCGGAACTGCTGATAACGGGCGACCACTTTGCGGGTCTTGCCATCCACCTGCTGAAAGACGGTAAAATTGTGCATCATGTCCAACAAATGCGCTGGACGGAGCATTCCCGCCGTCAAAACCTGCTGGCTGTGCAGGGCCGCCCCCTGCACGCTTCGCAATGCCTCGGGGCGTTGCTCTGTCTTGCGGAAAAAAATCGGCGTGCCGACGCGTTCGGTCTGTTCAGGTCCGACCGCCAGCATCTCGCCCTTGGCCTCTTCGAAATCCTCATTGGCGAAGAAGAGCTTCAGCTCTTCAGCCACCGTGCTCATGGGAACCGGGCTTGTGTCGGACCATTCCAGGTAGGCTTCCGGTGGTGCGCCGATGGTCGCCGCCCGGGCCTCGAAAAAGTAGCTCGCGATCAGCAGCTGGTTGGTGTGAAACAGCTTTTCGACGCCTTCGTTGTCGGTATAAAGGGTCGGGAAAAGTTCTCGGCGCTGGTTCGAGTAGCGGAGCAATTGGTTGATGGCCTCATGCATGGGATTTTCAATGCCGGGGCTCTTGAACTCGGCCACCACAATCGGGATGCCGTTGATGAACAACACGGCATCGGGGATGACATGCCCGCGGCCGCTCGTCAATTCCACCTTAAACTGGTTGATCACCAGAAAATCGTTGTTCTCGGGATGGTCAAAGTCGATATAGCGGATCGGCTGCGGCCTGCCGTTGTCCCAATCCGGCAGGCCATCGACCACGGTCCCCTTGAGCAAGAGTTCCGTCGCGGCCTGGTTGACCTCCATTAGTCGATGACCTGGGGCTCGCTCCAGATCCAGGATTGATCTGGTGATGCGTGTTTCGTCGAGCCAGGGCCGCCCGCTGCGGAGATTGATCCGCACCAGTGCAGCTGCCAACCGTCCCGCAAGTAAGACCTCCCGGAAACTCTCGCGCTCCGTCAGCTCCGGTACATCAACGTCGCCTTCGATCCATGACCAGCCCATCGTTTTGAGCTGTTCGCAGAAAGGACGCTCGACCAGGTCATATTCCCATTGGATCTTGCTCATTTGCTTCCCTTTTTGCCCTTGGGTTTCCCTTCAGTGAGTTGCCGCGCTGCTGTTTCCAGTTGCTTGATCGCTTCCGCCTCGCCAAGGGTCTCCTTATATTTCCTGCGGCGCACCTCGAACTTTTCGTATTCCCCCTTGGCGTGGTCTTCGGCGGCCTGCTTACTGACTTTGCCTGCGGTAAGGAGCACCCGTCGCTCATTGAAACGCAAAAACTCATCGAGCTTCCGCTCCCAGTCCCTCATAAACACCTGCTTGCGCCGTTTGGCCTGATCCTCGGCAAAGTCCAGCCACATGGTCACAATGCGGTTCAGTTCCTCAATTTCCTTTTCATTCAGGTAATTCTTGGCGGTGCTCACATCGGTTTTACGGACTTCGCCGCCTTTCCAGGCGGTCAGACCCATGTTGGGCAAGAGATGATCGGCCCGGGATTGAATCAGCTCGGCGGCAGTCATGCCGGTGGCTGCAAAATGCAGTTTGTTCTGGATCACACTGAAGAATTTGGTGGTTTCGCTCCAGGTCGGCTCATAATCCGCCGCCATGGCAAATATTTCGCGCACCCGGAGGTACATGCGCCGTTCACTGGCGCGGATATCGCGGATGCGGGCCAGCATCTCGTCGAAATAGTCAGGGACGACGGAACCCTTTACCGGCGGGTTTTTTAGCCGTTCATCGTCCATGGTAAAGCCTTTGACGATATACTCCTTCAGCCGCTGGGTGGCCCAGATGCGAAAACGAGTGGCGATCAGGCTCTTTACCCGGTAACCCACCGAAATGATAAGGTCCAGATTGTAGAAATCCAACTCCCGGCGCACATCCCGACGGCCTTCACGGCGAACTGTTAAGAATTTCTTAATAGTTGCCTCCGGTGTCAGTTCGCCTTCCTCGTATATGTTGCGGATGTGCATGCTGATATTGGGAACGGTGGTCTGAAACAGCTCGGCGATCAACTGCTGCGTCAGCCATACGGTTTCATCCTGCAGCCGGACCTCCAGCTTCACCCGTCCGTCCTCAGTCTGATAGAGGACGACCTCGCCCTTTCGGAGTTCGTCGTGAGGGTCTGAATCTTCTTTGCTCATTTTTCCCTCCGGATCAGCCGTTTTTTCGCATAGTGCTTGTCGAGTTCATTCATAATATTGGGATTGAAGAAGGGCTTTTTAGCACTCTTAGGGTTCCCTGGATCAAGAAAACGAATCGCTCCGAAGCGAAAGTCGGTTTGGAGTCCTTTTCGGATGGTGTGATAAGCTTTATCCTGTTTGAAATCGCTATATCGCTTTACGCATTCGCCAGTCAGCTTCTGGTAGTTCCACGGATACCTCTCACGGATCTGCTCATCGGTGAGCCGCACGGCCGGGGCATTGGGATCGTTGGTAAGCTGGGCGGTCAACGCATCCTTGGCCTTGGACCGGGTAAACTTGAGCTCAATGTTCACCGTTACCGAATAAGGTGATTCCGGGTCAGCCTGGTTCTTGTCGAGTTCCTCAAGGAAGGATAGAAAGTTCTTCTCCTCCGCATTGAGCAGAAAGCCATCCATGTTGGATGGTAGATCGACAAAGGCCAGCGGCATCAGGTGCAATTCAAACTCCGTCAACTCCCTGTCGAACCAGTCGTGAACGGCGGTGGCGAAGTTCTTGGCACAGGCCGCTCCAATCTCCTGCAGACGCACCCGAAACGCCGGAGACTGATTATAGAAATGCACGGCGGAATCTCGAAGTTCCAAAAGAAGCTGGATGTTTTGCCAAGCTCGGGAATCGAGCTTTTCTTCTTCGACTAATTTTTTTGCCAAGCGGCTAAGGCTGTGCGTGAATGGATTTCCGGCATCGGTTCGCTTCACATATTTCTTCTTGCTCTTTTTCCCGTCGGCGTTCTCCCGGGTTTCACGGACATACAGACTGCGCTCCTGGTTCCGGTGATCGGCAAGCCACTTGGCTTTCAAGAGGAGTTCCCACCCATTGATGGCCAGAATCGTGAACGACTCTGTTCGATAAGGGAATCCGGGCTTGTTGTAAATTTCGATAGCGGCCACCATTGCCGATATCGCCCGGTCTAGCAATTCCTTTGACCGCGACTTCATGCCACAGCAGCTCCTTCCATGATGGTTTCCGGAACACGAACTCGACCGGTGAGCAGTTCGTCTAGGAGGCCGGATTTTAGCTGGTGCAACTTTTCCAACTCGTTTGTCGCTGATAATTCGTTTTCGATGTGGTGGTCTAAAATCTGTGCGATAGCCCGTTGCTCATCACGTTCGGGCAATGGTGTCCAGAACACTTCGACATCCTGAAGATTTAACCCAGGCTGTGCTGAGCCCTTAACATAGCGGCGGACCTGCTTTTGCCCAAGCTCTGAGCGAAGGACATGTAGCGCAAACCGCGCTACTAGCTTCTCTGGGTCACAAGCTACTCTTGCGGTTGTCTGCGTGATGTTCGCCTCTTCAATCCATGCCGGAACTTGAGCCACCGCACCAGTGGTAGCACCGACGATGCAAATCAGAAGATCACCGGCCTTTGTGAGTGAGCGTCGGTAGGCTTCGTGGCGGGAAGGGGCTACTTTGAAGAACGAATCGCGTAATGCCCATCCTTTAATGTAGTCTTGTCCCCTTATCAATAAGACTCCATTTGGATTGAACTCGCCAGGTTGGACTATGCCGTAAGTAATACGACGATTTGCAGGGACAAGGTCTTTCAACTGCTTAAATTCCCATTGGCGGGGTATGTAGCCATGGGGGGAATCTTTAAATTCCTCTCGATGAGCGATGGGATCCCGGAGTTGGCCGTTTTCATCAAGGCCATAGCTCAACAGGTCGTGCAGCATACCCGCCCGCGCTTGCTTGAGCTTCGCGATCACTGCTTCGGTCGCGGCAATGGCTTTGTCGATGGTGTCCAGAACGTGGGCGACATTCTGTCTATTACATTCCTCAGAAAACCACGGTATTTCTAAGCATTCTACATCATGGCGATTTACGGCAACAAATGTTGATCCTTGGGCTAATCGGTCTAACTTGTGAACGGCTGATTTTAATGAGTGCCAAGCGAACCGCTGATCGTAATCAGAAAAACGAATAGCTGAAAGACCACGCCCGATAACCATTTTCAGATTTGATTGATTTAATTCCCCGACCGGGGCACGGACGCTGAGCAGATAGTCACCCTTCTCACAAATCCGTGTTGGTACAGAACATCTTAACCTTGGCGTAGGGTAACGAGTGCCGAATTCAGCATTACCTTGGATAAAAGGAAGCCCTGAACCATCTTCAGAGCATGCGCTTGATGAAGGGGATTGTCCCATCAGAATCGTTGCTACTTGATTCAGTTGTTTTAATTGACGCATAGTTATCGGTATCCTATCCGTCGTATAATGTTTTCCATTCTGCTTACAACGCTATTACGGTCTGCTTGTATGGAATCAAGTGCCACCCGATACTTGTCCCACAGGTTTTCAACAAACCTCACCAATTCCTGCTGTCTATCCTTGACCGCGCCATCGAGGCCGGCGTGAAGGTCTTGGGCAAAGAGTTCGAGCACTAATGCCTGCTTCTCATCCTCGCTGAGTGCCGCACAGCGTCTCTTTAACTCATCCACAAAGGCGTTGGAGAGGGTCCGGAATGTGGCCCTGGCGGCGGCAAGGTCCCTCTTGATCTGCTCGTAAGGCACACGCTCCGCCTCAAGGGCCGCCATTTGGTCAAAATAGGGTTGCAGGTCAAGCTGGGCAGTTTCTGCGTTGCTACGGTCGGCGGCGGTGGCTTTCTTTTTGTTGGCCCCTCTTTCGAGCTTGGTCAGCCTTTTCAAAGCATCCTTGAATTCCGTCTTTAGCTCCTTGACCTGGCGATCGAGGTCCTTGGCGTAATTCCAGGATGCCAACTCCTCATCGTCGGCATCGTCCGGCGGATTGCTTTGCTCGAAGGCCTCTTTTTCACCCTTCAGGCGGGCGATCTCGGCCTTGGCATCGTCGATTTGCTGGAGATAATCGGCCATGGTCCGTTTGACCAGCTTATGGCTAAAGGGATCAAAGGCCGGACCCACGCTGTCGTCATCTTCCACCGCGTCGGCAATGGCGTCGATCCAGCCGTCGACCACGCCGCAAAAGCCGTTTTCCATCAGGGTCTTGAAATCCGGCAAGCTGTCGGTCCACCAGGCGGCGACCACGCCGGATAATTTGAAATTGCCCAGCACCCCGAGCGGGAGCAGTGCTGCAGCAAACCCCTGGAGGAATGCCGAGCGCACCGCATTGAGGTTGCGGCCTTGCGGCAGAGCGACCAGACTCCCAGTGTGGGAGGCCCACCACCCGGTCAGCGCGTCTTTGATCGCTCCTGTCCGCGCCTGCAACCCGGCATCTGTTTCTATGATCCTGGCAACGGCGGGTCGTTCCGTGATTACCGCATTGAAATCACGGTAACGGTCATCATCGGGCCTGCGGGCGAATAGCACGTCCGGCGCAAACCCAAGGGATTCGAAGAGCGAAGTCCGGGCTTCAATCTCGGAGACAGGGATGCCGCCGGCGAGATGCGCCCGCACATCATGCGGCTCTGGCGGCGGGGAATTATCCACATAGCGGCGAACATTGAGGTTGTAGTCATTGGCAGCATCCGCGATCTCGTCGAGCGCCACAACTCTGGAGTAATTGGGAACTTCAGCATATCGCTCATAGGTGGAGGCGATTTTTTCAATGTCTTCCGGGCGCAGGTAATTCTGCGCCCGACCGGCCAGATACTCATCGTCCGCATTGATAAACAGCACCCGGCCGCGCCGATTCTCCGGCTTGTTGGGGTTCGGAGTCCGGCCGGTGATATTGGAGCGCATGATCAGGATACAGGCCGGAATACTTGCCCCATAAAAGAGGTTTTGCGGCAGGCTGATGATCGCTTCGATCAGATCCTGCTGCAGAAATTTCTTGCGGATCTCCTTTTCCGCCCCGCCGCGGAATAACACGCCGTGGGGCATGACGGTCGCCACCATGCCGCCCGGTTTGCAGACCGCCAGCATGTGTTGAGCAAACATCAAATCCGCTTTTTTGCCCGACGTCGGACACCAGCCCCAGCGATAGCGCTCCGGAAACTCCATATTGCTCTTCGTATAGTTCTGACTGAACGGCGGATTGGCAATGACCCGATCAAACCGTTCGAGTTCGCCGCCCTCCCGGTGGAGGGGGTGCAGGAGCGTGTCTTCCAGTTTGATGTCCGCACCGCGTACGCCGTGCAAGAGCATATTGATTTTGCAGATGGACCATGCAGAAGGATCATTCACCTGGCCGCAGAGGCGCAGGTTGGTAGGGTCGCCGCCGGACTGCTCGATATATTCGCGGCTGATGATCAGCATGCCGCCGGAACCGCATGTGGGGTCGTAGATGCTCATCCCCGGGGTGGGGTTCAGAACGCGGACCATCATTCGGATGACATCGCGGGGGGTATAGAAATCTCCACCTTTCTTACCGGCTGATTCGGCAAACATATTGATGAGGAATTCGTAGGCGGAGCCGAGAAGGTCGGAAAACTGAAAGTCCTCATTACGAAGGCGGTATCGGTTGAAGTGGCGAACCAGATCCTTGCAGGCTTCATCGGAAACAATGCGTTTGTTGCTCTGAACCTTCATGAATTGGATGTGGTCCAGAACATGCTGAAGCCTCTCATTCGCTTCACTTAAAGCGGCAAGCGCCTTGTCCAGGACGGCGCCAAAGGGCTCCGAGGCATCGTTCAGCTTGCTTTGCAGATATGACCAGCGGGCGCGAAGAGGGACAAAGAAGTCATCATAATAGTCGGGATTTTCACCATAATGGGCCTGGGCCTCATGGATATCAACACCCCGGGCGGTCTTTTTCTGCACGATTTTTTCGTAGTCCGCTTCGAAGACATCCGAGCATCGCTTCAGAAACAGCATCCCGAAGATGAAATCCTTGTAGGTAGATGCATCCATGCCTTCCCGGCGAAGGATATCCGCAGCGCCATAGAGGTGGCGTTCCAGTTTTGCTAAAGAAAGCTTAGGCACTTGGCGCCTCGTAACTCCTTATACGAATGGTTTGATCTTGTTCGTTCAGAAGAATCATTTCCGCTTCTCTTTTGCCGCAGCACCTTTGGGCTTTGCTTTGCCCTGCTTCGAAGCGCCGCCAGCCTTAACCCAGCTATCGATTTCATCTTTCTTAAACTTCCAAAGCCGCCCCAGTCTGTGCGCCGGCATGCTGTGTTTTTCAATCCACCGATACACGGTGTCGCTGCTGACACCGAGGTGCTTGGATATTTCATCCACGGAGAGCCATCGGTCTTCCATCTCGGCCATGTCTCTAACCCCACAAGGTGCTGTTTGATCGCCGTTGCCCGAAGACGAGAATCGAAGCGGGCGAAAGACAATGAGTTTTTCTCAAGAATACGCGAACAATAGGGCGATTCTTGCCGATTGTCAACCGCTTTTGCCGGCAAATGTACGCAAAAATAGGCAATTATTGGCTCATATATGCACGGTCATCGCGATGAAAATGCCGATTGCACTTAGAGATTCTTTATCATTATCCCCGGTCTCTCTTTTACAATCTCAGTTGCCATATCAACTATATGACGATGGTGCGTAAATAGTATCACCTGGGTTCGCTCCGCCATTTCCTGAAGCACACGCAGGGTTGCAGCAGCCCGTGCCTCGTCGAAATTGACCAGGACGTCATCCACGATGAAAGGCATAGGCTCCCCGTGCAGGTATGTTTCCGCCGTCGCTAACCGCAGCGAGAGGTACAGCTGATCTCGTGTCCCCGAGCTCATGCCTTCGACTCCCAGGCGCGCGCCATCATTTCTCAGAGCTGTGAGAACAGGTTCATCTTCCGATCCGATATCCGTCGTAAGCTTTGGGAAAGCCCCGGCAGTCAATCGAGAAAAGATTTCACCGGCTCTGATCAGCAAAGGTGCCTGGTTCTTCTCACGATAGCGGTCCATGGCATTTTTCAGAAGAAAGAAAGCCGTCCTGGCGCGATGATATTTTTCAACATCAGTACAAAGCAAGGCAAGAATGGCCTGTGCCTGTTCTTCTGCATCGGCGGCAATTGATAAGCCGTCCATTCTGCGTAGCTCGGCGTTCTCTTCTCCGATTTTCGTGTTCAGTTCCTGTCTGTAGGATATACGCTCATCCACGTTTTCATTGACCTTGGCCAGGGCAGTCGGTATTTCATCCGTAGGTATGGAAGCAGCTTCAGCTTGGAGGCTTTGTATGGACAGTCCATCACCGTTTTCCAAAAGAAACTGCTCCACGGTTTCAAGACGATTCTTATGCCGCAGATAATCCAACGATCTGTTTTCCGCTCCTTCAAATTCCGATGGATCATGACATAATGCTTCTTTGAGCAGATCCGAAACTTTCCGTTCCATGAGCTTATATGTCACCTCAGCGGTGCCCAAGTCATCTTCCATTTCTTTGATGCGCTGGACATAGTTCTGGCGCTCTTCCTGCAAGATTCTGGCATTATCCACCTCTTCCTTTAAGCGCAAGACAATCTCTTGAGTTGGATACGCTGCATACTCTGGGACCTTACTGTGGGCAAATTCTCTGACTTTCTCTTCAAAGCGCGTGACCTCTTCATTAATGGCCCAGATGCGGCGTTCCATATCGGTGATGCTTTTTACCTGTCCGAACAGATCGGTGTACTGTTCTAATACGGACATTGCCTGGGCGGGAAGGGTGTATGGCGCCAGTCCAAGCCCTGTCATGGCTGTATGCCATTTTTCCTGCCAGTCAAGAAGTTCAGCAGCGGCTGTTTCTTTTTCTTTCAAGGCCTCTTGAATCTGCTGAGCATGCTTCCCTATTTGTTTCTTTAGTTCCTGATGTTTTCTAATATTCTCAAGGATGCTTTCCCGATCGCGGTCAGCTTCCTGAAGGAGGTCCTGAAACAACCATTTTTTTTGATCCACGTCCGATCTGAAAGCCCGCATGGCTTCTTTAAGGCTTTGCACAGAGGATTCATATTTCGTTTCCAATTCATTCAGATCATCAACTGCGGAATTCATCTGACCGATTGCGTCCCGGAGTTCTCGCAAGGATACCAGCCAAGCCCGCATTTCCTTTGGAGACAGGGGTTTGATGATACATGGCGCCCATAAAGCCTGCCATTCATTTACCACGCTGGTTTCCTTTTCCATCTGAATTGTCAGTTCCGTTTCCATATTCTTACGACGCTCTGCCAGTGAACTTTCAGCGGCCTGAAGGTCTGCAAGAACATGGACGCGCTGCGCTTCTCTACGAAGTCGATCGGCAACGTCGTCTGCATTGGCAACAGATTCTTCGTAGGCATTTGGCAATGGCAATTCGGGATTAAAGGCGCGGTTTGCTTCCTCGTCATTGATTCCGTCCACCAACACCCGGCGAATCAGCGTCCATCCGGATTGCCGCCTGTTGCGTGATTCATCAAGATCAGCCTCGGTTGGGACCATGCCAGTCCGGGTAAAGCTGTCGAGCTTTTTTTGTACCTCAAGGCTTTCCGCAGTGATTTCCCTATTGTCTCTTTCGATTTCCTTACGATTTTCGATAAGGGATTGAAATTCCCCCTCGAAGCGATCAAGAGATTCTTTTGCCGGCACAGGGAGAAGGAGGGCGTTGACCATATCACCGCTCCACAGCCCAAGATTCGCCAGCAAAGACTGCGCTTTCTTTTCCGTTGCCTTGGCTCCTTTACGGGCTTTGGTAAGTTCACTATCCAAGTCGCCGGCCCTTCGGGCCTTACTTACCGCTTCCTGCAAGGGCGATGGATCAAGTATCTCCGGCAGCTCTTGATATTCCTTTTGCATCCCTTCCTGTTCACGGATTTTTCGTTCCCATGCCTTCTCCGCCTTCTTTCCCGTGGTCAGGACAGCTTCATAGAGTCGGGCCAACTCAAGCACCAACGCACGGTTTCTTTCTACACGAGTCACCACCTCGCCTATAGAATCAAGACCGGTGTCGATACCGATGGTTTCCATCAGGCGGCGGGCCTCGTTTTTCATTTGCCTCAGACGACCATCCAGATCGGGCCTATCTTTCAGCGCCTTCAGATGACTGCCGAGGTCCTGTTGAAGATCATCTATGGTTACCGCTTCATTGAGCAACGGAGACGGCGTCTTCAATTCACCGAAAGATACTCGCAGTTGCTCAAGTTTCTTCTTTGTTCTCTCCACCTCGTCTCTGGCATTTTCCCAGTCCTTTAAACAAGAGGCACGCCGCATGGGGAAATCGGCGGCCAGGACATGAACCGTCCCCATAGCGGAGAGCTTGGCGAATAGATCTTGCCTTTCCGCCAGGCCTTTCGAAACCCTCTGAATCCTGGCCAGGCGATGTTGCTCAATCTGCAATTCCTTGATCTTCGCATCCATCTGGCGCAGTTCCAGTTCCAAATCTTGACGCCTTCTCCAGTGCTGGTCCCATTCCCGAGCCGGCAAGGACTCTTTCCGGGCTTTTTCCCGGAGCACCTTGAATTCCGAGATACTCGCGTTGATGCGTGGTTTGCTCGCTTGTGGTCGAAAGAGTTCATGAGATGCGCTTTCCAGTTCTTCCAACAGGGCGCGGAATTTCTCCGTACCGATGGCCGCGGTCAATAGCGCCTCGCCGACCCTTCCTCTGTTGGCCAGGATATCGTTACCACCGCGGACGAGTTCATCATGGTCAATGCCGAACATTGTAGTGAACATATCCCGGCTGATACCTGCCCGATAAGGTGTCAGTTCATCGTCCCCCACGGGATGCCCATCGGCAGTCAATAATGTATTCTTACGACCCTTGCGACGGAGAAAGCTTCTCTCTCGACCCTCCCGCAGACAGATTCGCCCGCCAATCCGCAGTTCATCATTGCCGTGCAGAAAACCGTCACGAGTGCGTTCGGGAATGCCGTATAAGAAATCTGTCAGTGCGCGCAAGGCAGAGCTCTTTCCCGCTTCATTCCCACCATAAATGATATAAAGGCCGGACAGCGATTCTTCAAAAGAAATCCCTACGTCCGTAAAAGGACCATATGCTTTTAAATAAAGCTCCAGAATCCTCATGTTTGTATGCCTCCTTTCAGCAACCGTGATTCAAGAAATTCACGCGCCTCGGAAAGCATACGGGCCATGACTTGCGGATCCGTGGGATCAGCGCTGTTTGGTCCCAGCAGAATATCTGCCGGTAATCTCTGTTTCAATTGATTAAGATCATCCAGCAGACCGACTACCTGTGTAGGATCGGCAGTGAGCAGACGCAGTTCATTCAAAATAGCCGTAATGGCCTCGTCGCCGACCCGCTCTTCGATATCGGCTTCCGGTCGAGTGTGAAACAGTACCTTTTCGATCCATAAACGACCGTTGCCGTGCTCTTGGGCTGCAGCACGGAACTGTGCTTCCCAGTGATCGGGATTTGCTCTAAAAACATCATGGACGGCAGAGGAACCGATGATTCGTAAACGGGCGATTACCGGCATACCACCGTGCTTGCTCCATTCCTGATCAAGTGCTTTCGCCGCCAGATCCATAATATCCGACGCATCCTTCGTTCCGGATGCATCTACCTCGGCCACGGTCCAGCGAAGAATGTCCACACTCTCATGACGAATATCTGTAACCTCCGAATCATCGACTTGGACAATGACGCAACCTTTGGCACCCGTTTCCCTGATATGCCTGCCCTGCAGGTTGCCTGGATAAACTACCCACGGATCAGACGATATGACTTCATGACGGTGAACATGTCCCAGAGCCCAATACTGATATCCCTTCGCCTTCAAACCGTCGATGGTGCAGGGGGCATAAACATCATGTCCCTCACGGCCATTCAAGCTCGTGTGCAGAACACCAATGTTAAAGACTCCTTCCTGTGCCGGAGGATATTGCTTCGAAATGTCATCGGATACTATCCTGTCGGTAAATCCCCGTCCGTGAATGATCACGTTTAACTCGGGCAAAGGCACACTTTCAGCTCTGCGGGTAGAAAAAAGATGGACGTTATCGGGTAATTTCAGGGATCGGGTTATCTGGCTTGCTGCATCGTGATTGCCGGCGGTTATGAAGACGCGGATGTTCGCGTCCTTCAAACGGGACATTTGGCGAGCAATAAAAATTCCCGTATTATAATCCTTCCAGTCTCCGTCATAGAGATCACCTGCCAGGATGAGAAATGCAACACCTTCTCGTAGCGCCAATTCAACGAGATTTTCAAAAGCTCGCCGGGATGCACCTCGGATTTCATCAACAGGTACATCACCATATCTCGCCAACCCAATCAGAGGGCTGTCCAAGTGAACATCAGCAGCATGGATGAAATGGATCATGCTTCCTCCTGTTTTGATTTATGTGATTTCTTCCACTCGTTAAGGAAGAAGCAATACGTCTTTCTTCCCCACATTCAGCATACGCCCCACCTTAGGCTTGGTGAAGATGAGCGTCCAGCTCATCTATCCCGATCGTCCCTCTTTTCCGCCCATGAAAACGACTGTTCTGTTCTTAACCATCAGTGCGTGGCCACCACATCTGCCTCCGAATTTCCTGAAAATCATTTCCTACTCGGATCGACCTTTGTGTTCCGAGTAGGCCCATCGAAACGGGCCAATGCTAATTTCCGCAGAAATTCCGGAGTCTCTCAACAACCTTCACCATGGCAAGGGTATCGAGCCCACAGTAATCCAGGAGAGCTTTTCGTATCTCCTCAATTTCCTTCCGGTCCGTGGCATTACACATATTGAAGTAGGCCTGTGACGCCATGCCTCCATCGCTGATCGACATATCGTCATAACTGAGTTCCGGAACGAGGGCAGGAAGAACCGCTTTTATGGAGTATGAACCGTTCATCTGCCAAAGGTAGCAGTCCCTGCTTTTGAAGGGACTGGCAAGATCCACCATGTTGCCCATGATCCGCTCGATTCTTTTCCTGTGCTCAGGGAACCACCCGGCGAGATCGGACAGCCTCGTTTTCTCGAACGCGGTATAGTGAACGACGCAGGCGCCGGACGGGATCGCATCAAGGAGCGTTTCAACGAGTTCCCGTCTCGGATCCGCGTTGGGTGACGCCAGGTATTCAAGGTGCCTTAATTTCCCCCTCTCTTTCTCAAGAATATGGAGTGAGTACTGGAAGGGGACCTGCTGCCAGGGCCTGATTCCGTCCCATAATGGAATCGGGGAAGACAGTGTTTCGAAATCCAGGAAATAGAGCGGATACGAGAGGGGTTTAAGAAAAGTCCTCACTCCGTCTGGATCGATGTAATCCTTTTTGTTCAAATATGACTCAACCTGCATCCTCTGGGATGGGGTCAGGATGTCCAACGGGATATCCTGAAACCGGATGATCCCATTTCTGTACAGATCAAATGCCTTCGCGCCTTTCCCCCGAAGGTCAAATACAGAGTATTCCGGTATGTGCTCCCAGCAATGCTCCTTGAAATCGCATTCATAGGGATTGCCGCAATGCTCGCCGATATCGATCGCCGGCATCGCCCCCTCAAGCATCTTCTTCTGACGTTTGATTTCCTCTGTAACCAATGCCTGGTCTTCTCTGACGGATGCAGTCAAATCGACAATGGTAAAGAGCTTCTCAGGTTCTATATCGCCCTGTCTTACGTATTCGTTGTTGATATGAACGATGTAGACTTTGGAAATGGTCAGACCCAGGCCGGTCACGACATAATACTGGACTGCCGCATCGTGCAGATAGACATCCTTGACTTCCGTGGCGCTCTTGACCTCGTATATTTCCCATCCCCTTCTGCCTCGATGGAGAATGTCCAGCTTTACGAAGATGCCATCGTAGCTGAATGCCGCCTCGTAAAGATCTTGGGTTCCGCCCGAAATCTCGTCACGAGTCATCGACAACTGTTCTGCGTGGGTTTTCCCATCGTAGGGGATCTCAACACCTCCAGGAAATAACTGCTGGGCGAGTTTTCCCACCTCATGACCGGATGCAAAGAGTGCTTCTTGCTGCTCGGAAATCGGCGGCTTCAGTTCAGGATGATATTTTTCAAGGTACAGGGACTTGTGGCATTGAAGCCCACGAATAAAAAGAGACTTGCTCAGGTACTGCGAACGGTTGCCTTTCTTCAAGGTTTTGTCTCCTCCGGAACAACGATACAGGCTGACAGTTTTTCGATCAGACTCGTCTTCTGACTGTACAGTATGAAGAGTCTTTCCCGCGCCCGTGTGATTCCTACGTATGCCAGATTCTTCAGCTGATCTTCCGTCCATTCCTCTTTTCCAGGCTGGTCGAGACCTACGAGATAGGCTGGTGGGCGATGCTGATAGGCATACAGGTCGTCTGGTTCCTCCTGGGCTGCGTCA
>ERZ795058.2553-NODE-2553-length-21115-cov-19.391833_pt1 | contig 21115 bp, 16 predicted proteins | sample MGYA00375142_ERZ795058 | MGnify/ENA primary metagenome ERZ795058 (study PRJEB30187, sample SAMN05720210) | activated sludge metagenome | isolation source: anaerobic digester from wastewater treatment plant | place: Japan | collected 2015-04-20 ... | reverse complement strand
GCCGGAGCAGGCCGCGGCGATTGGCCGGCTGCACGCGGCGTACGCGTTGCGTTGCGCGGAGCATTGTATGGCCATCGGGGAGGCTCGAGACGCGGTGGCCCAGGCCGAGCGTGACGGTCGCCCTGCGAGCGAGCTCGCGGCGGCGAGAGACCGGGTGGCCGCGCGCGAGCGCGTCTGTCGCGAGGCGATCGAGCTGCACTTGCGGGAGGTCGCGTCGCAAATGTCGCCGGAGGATGGCGCCAGGTATCTGGGCGAATTTCTGCCGCGGGTCGCCGCGTACCGGCATGAGGGGACGCCCACGGTGCGGCTCAACCAATGAACCCGCCGCCGGAGCCAATCGCCGACGAGGTGCTGATGGGCCGGTTGCAAGCCGGCGACGAGGCGGCGTTGAACGAGCTGATGGTGCGTTGGGAGGTGCCGATCAAACGCTACCTCGGGCGCATCGTGCAAAACGCGCACGAGGCCGAGGACCTGGCGCAGGAGTGTTTCGCGCGGGTGTTTCAACATCGCGCGCGGTTTCGGCCGGGGGCGCGGTTTTCGCCGTGGTTGTATGCGATCGCGGCGAACCTTGCCCGCAACCGGCTGCGGTGGTGGCGGCGCAGGCCGGCCATCTCGCTGGAGGCTTGGACGGAGGCGGGTGGTTTCGCCGCGGAGAGTGGGGCGGACGCATCGGGCCAGGCTGAGACGGCCGAGCGTGCCGAGGCGGTGCGCGCGGCGGTGGCGGAGCTGCCGCTGGAGTTGCGCGAGGCGTTGGTGCTTTGCGTTTACGAGGGGCAGTCGCAGGTGGACGCGGCGACGGCGCTCGGCACGACGGTCAAGACCGTGGAGATGCGGCTGTATCGCGCCCGGGCACGGTTGCGCGAGCGGTTGAGCTGGCTCGGTCGCTAGGCCGGCGGGGCGGTCAGGCTTCGTCTTCGCCGGGCTCGGTGCGCGGCGGGCGGTCGATGGGGTGCATCAGGATCGCGATGGCCCCGGAGGATCCGTTGTCGGTCATGGTGACTTCGCCGCCGAGATTGCGGAGCGCATGGCGGGCGACGGTCAGGCCCATGCCGATGCCGACGGTGTGCTTGGAGCTCACGAAGGGTTCGAAAATCTGATCGCGGATTTCCGGGTCGATGCCGTGGCCCTGATCGATGACGCGGATCTCGACGTACTTGATGCCGTCCTTTTTCTCGATGGCCTGGGTGGCAATGGAGATGGGGCGCTGCGTGGGTGGAAGCTCGTCGTAGGATTCCCACGCGTTGATGAGGACTTTGGAGATGACCTCTTCGATGACTTCGACGTTGGTCTCGATCTGCAGATCGCCGAGGGGGTTGTCGATTTTGACGGAGTAGGGGATCCCGTAGTCGGCCTGGTAGCGCGCGACGCCAAGCTCGAGGACGCGCTGCAGGGGCATGCGGACGACGGGCGGGCGCGAGCGGACCATGAGGGTGCTGAGCTGGCGGATGATGCCGACGATGCGGTGGACGGCGTCTTCGACGTGCTGGGCGTTCTTTTTGACCTGTTCGGGCTTGTCGTAGAAGGCTTTTACGAGGTCGAGGTAGCCGATGACGATGCCGAGGAGGTTGTTGAGATTGTGGGCGATGCCCTGGGTGACGGCGCCGATGGTGGCGATGCGGCGGGACTCGGCGAGGCGGCTCTGGAGGTCGGCGAGTTCGCGGTTGATGGAGACGAAGCGCAGGTGCGTCTGGACGCGTGCGAGGGTTTCGTCGAGGTCGATGGGCTTGGTGATGTAGTCGACGGCGCCGGCGCCGAGGCCCTCAAGTTTGCCCTCCTTGGAGGTGCGCGCGGTGATGAAGATGACCGGGATGGTGCGGGTGTCTTCGTTGGCCTGGAGGCGTTGGCAGACCTCGATGCCGTCCATGTCTGGCATCATGACGTCGAGGAGGATCAGGTCGGGTTTTTCCCGGAGGGTGACGTCGATGGCCTCAAGGCCGCTGTAGGCTTCGAGTACGTGGATGCCCTCGCGCTCAAGTTTGCGTTTGAGGAGCTGGACGTTGATGGGTTGGTCGTCGACGACCAGAAGTTTGGGGGCATCCATGGGGGATATTAAGGGTAACAGGGATGAAGCTCAGGAGGCGGTGGCGAGGCGGTGGGCTTTGACCGTGTTTTTCATGAGCATGGCGACGGTCATGGGGCCGACGCCGCCGGGGACCGGGGTGATTTTTGAGCAGAGGGGGGAAACGCTCGGGAAATGGACGTCGCCGGTGAGGCGGTAGCCGGTTTTCTTCGAGGCATCGGGCACGCGGTTGATGCCGACGTCGATGACGACGGCGCCGGGCTTGACCATGTCGGCGGTGACGAATTCAGGGCGCCCGATGGCGGCGATGAGCACGTCGGCCTGGCGGGTGATCGCGGGCAGATTGGAGGTGCCGGAGTGGCAGATGGTGACGGTGCCGTTGGCGCCGGCTTTTTTCTGGAGGGCGAGGAGGGCGACGGGCTTGCCGACGATGAGGCTGCGGCCGAGGACGACGACGTGTTTGCCCTTGAGGTCAGTGCCGCTGCGGGCGAGGAGCTCCATGATGCCTGCGGGGGTGCAGGCGACGAAGCCGGTGTCGTCTTCCTGGGCGACTTTGCCGAGGTTGATGGTGTTGAAGCCATCGACGTCCTTGGCGGCGGAGACGCGGCGGAAGACGGCGACTTCGTCGATATGCTTGGGCAGGGGGGCCTGGACGAGGATGCCGTCCACGGTGGGATCGGCATTGAGATCGTCGAGGATCTTGAAGAGCTCGTCCTGGGTGATGGAGATCGGGGGAAGGATGATGCGGCTTTCGATGCCGATCTCCGCGGCGGTCTTCTCCTTTTTCTTCACATAGGAAACCGAGGCGGGGTCGTCGCCGACGCGCACGAGGGCGATGCAGGGCTTGCGGCCGGGCAGGGCGGCGACTTCGGCTTTGAGTTCCGCGACGATGTCGGCGGCGGTTTTGTTTCCGTCGATGAGTTCCATGGAGAAAAAGGCGGGGGCGGTTTTAGCGGAGCTGGAGGGTTTCAACCTCGATGACGACGTCCTTGGTGCCTGGGAGCGTGCGTGCGGTGCCGTAGACGATGACGAGGCGGTCGATGTACTTTTCGGGCGCTTCGGTCAGGAGGAGTTTGCTGAGGTCGAGGTAGGCGTAGCGGACGCCGGCATCGTCGTTGATCTGGTAGTCAAAGGGGCGGCGCGGGGCGAAGGGGCGCTTGCTGGAGACGAAGCGGCCTTGGATGGCACGGGGGAGGGAGGCAGAGCCGCCGTCGCCGAGGTTGACCATGGGGGCGGGTTTACCGGGGCCGGCGAAGCCGTGGGCGGAAGTGGGGACGGGAGCTGGATCGAGGGGGGCGGCGGGCGCGGGGGCCACGGTGTCGGTGAGGACGGGGGCGAGCACGGCGGAGTTGCCGACGTGGATGTAGCCGACGATTTTTTTGGTCAGGTTGATCTGGGTCCACTTGCCGCGGAATTGGCCGGTGATGTCGGCTTTGTCGCCTTTTTCGGCGACGGTGAGGACGGGCGAGGCGGGATCGGGGAGGAGGTGGATCTCGGCGCCTGGGCGAGGATCAAGGCTCTTGTTGAGATCCTTGCGCATGATGTAGGACTCAAAGGGGCCTTCGAGCTCGACGGCGGCCCAGCCAGCGGGGGCGGGGGTGGCGGTGGCGAACACGGGGGAGCTGCCGGCTTTGAGGTAGGAGATGACGGGGGCGTTGTCCGAGGGGCGTGCGTGGACCGCAGTGGTGGCCGGGACGGAGGCGGCGGAGAGGCTGGCCAGCGAGGCGAGCCATGCGAGGAAGAGGATAAACTTAGTCTTCATGAGTATCGGTAGAGTAGTCGGCCGCGCGGTAGTGCGTGGGCGGTGCTTGGAAGAGTGATTCGATTTCTTTGCTAGAAAGTTGTTTCGCGCCGCGCAACGGGATTCCCTTCAGGCGGAGGGCGCCGATCTGGTAACGGCGGAGGCGTTTGACCTCGTAGCCGAGGGCCAGGAAGAGCTGGCGGATTTCTCGTTTTTTGCCGTGGTGGAGGTGGACGTCGAGGGACTTGGAGGTCTTGTCGGACTTGGGGTTGACGAGGGCGGCGTACTCGACCTTGAGGCGGTCGCCTTCGGAGAGGATGCCGTTGGTGAGGGCATTGAGGCGGCCGGCCGGGAAGGGTTGCTCAAGGAGCACGTAGTAGCGCTTCACGACGATGCTGGAGGGGTGCATCAACCGGTGCGCGAGGTCGCCGTCGGTGGTGAGGATGACGAGGCCCTCGCTGTCCTTGTCGAGGCGGCCCGCACAGAAGAAGCGGTACTTGGCCCAGATGCGCGGGAGTAGTTGGAAGACGGTTTCTGGGTTGTGGGGGTCGTCGTTGGAGCAGATCAGGCCGCGGGGTTTATGGGCGACGAGGGTGATGCGGGGTTGCTCGGCGGACCGGATGGGCGTGCCGTTGACGGTGACCTTGTCGGCTCCGGGTACGATCTTCTGGCCGAGGGTGGCGACCTGTCCGTTGACCCAGACTTCGCCATTGGTGATGGCGGCTTCGGCGGCGCGGCGGGAGCAGACTCCGGCGTCGGCGAGGAATTTTTGCAGGCGAATGGGTTCGTCGGACATGAAAAGACCATGGAGGTAAATTCCACGGCGAAGCAAGCGCCCGCTCTCGCAGATCGTGTGGAGTTTGCGGGGCGGTGGGCTCGGGGGCGAGGGGCGGGTTCAAAAATTTGTCGAAGTTTTGCGGTTGCCATGTGGGTGCGGAGGTTTCTTTCCATGCGCACTTAACATTCAATCGCATGCTCACGTTTACCAATCGTACTGCTCTCGTCACCGGCGCCGGCCGGGGCATCGGCAAGGCCATCGCCGAGGCGCTGGCTCGCCAGGGTGTCACCGTCATTTGTGTTTCCAAGTCGGCCGATTCCTGCGGTGCGACGGCGGCGGCGATCGTCGCCGCGGGCGGTAAGGCCAAGGCCCTCGCGGTCGATGTGGCCGATGGCGCGGCGGTGGCCAAGGCGTGCGAGCAGATCCTCGCCGAGCACCCCACGGTGGACATCCTCGTCAACAACGCCGGCATCACTCGCGACGGCTTGGTCTTCCGCATGAGCGAGGACGACTGGAGCTCCGTGATCGAAACCAATCTCTCCAGCTGCTTCCACTGGACGAAGAACCTCGCCCGCCCGATGACTCGCTCGCGCTGGGGCCGCATCGTCAACATCGCCTCGGTCAGCGGCATCATGGGCAACGCCGGACAGGCCAACTACTCGGCAGCCAAGGCCGGCATGATCGGCCTGACGAAGGCGCTGGCGAAGGAGTTCGCCTCGCGCAGCATCACCGTCAACGCCGTCGCCCCCGGTTTCATCAAGACCGATATGACGACGGACTTCGTCAACAACCCCGAGGTGGCCGGCAAAGTGCTCGATGCGGTGCCGCTGAAACGCTTTGGCGAGGCCACGGAAATTGCGGCGATGGTCGCGTTCCTCTGCTCTGAGGAAGCGGGTTACATCACCGGTCAGGTTTTTGCCGTTGACGGCGGCATGGCAATGTGAAGCCTCCAACACTCACCCTATTTTCTATCTATCATGGCTGAACAGAAAACCATCGAACAACGCGTCAAGGAAATCATCGTCAATCAGCTCAACGTAAATGAAGAGCAGATCACCCCGACGGCTTCGTTCCTCGACGATCTCGGCGCAGATTCCCTCGACACCGTCGAGTTGATCATGGCCTTCGAAGAAGAGTTCAAGGACGAGATCAAGGGTGAGATTCCCGAGGCCGATGCCGAGAAGCTCACGACGGTCGGCCAGGTGGTCGATTACATCAAGGGCAAGTCCGGTCAGAGCTAATCTCCGACCTTTCCGCTTTGGGCGTTCTGCCGAGTTCCTCTGCGAATTCACGGGTGGAACGCCCTTTTTGTTGTCCTCGGTCGATGCCGGCCTGCGCCGACTGATCGTTTGGACGGACTCTCTTTTTCGAAAACTTCCCCCCTTCTTTTATGGATCAATACGCTTCCTCTCCCCGCCGCGTCGTTGTCACCGGCCTGGGTGCCATCACCCCGATCGGCCACACGGTGGACGATTTTTGGGCCGGCCTGATGGCCGGCAAGTGCGGCATCGATCGTGTGACCCTGTTTGACCCCACCGATTTCGCCACGCAGATCGGCGCCGAGGTGCGTGGGTGGGATGCCGCCCAACACATGGATCCCAAGGAGGCGCGCCGCAACGACCGCTATACGCATCTGGGTTTCTGCGCCGCCAAGCAGGCCGTGAAAGACGCCGGCCTCGACATGACGAAGGAGGATGCCGACCGCGTGGGCGTGATCGTCGGTTCGGGTATCGGCGGCATGAGCACCTTTGAAACGCAGTACGCGACCCTGCGCGAACGCGGCCCCCGCAAGGTTTTCCCGTTCACCATTACCTCGCTGATCGGCAACATCTGCTCCGGCATGATCGGCATCGAGCTGGGGGCCCGTGGCCCGAACTACTGTGTGGTTTCCGCCTGCGCGACGGCCACGCATGCCCTCGGCGATGCCTACCACGCCATCCGCCGCGGCGAAGCCGACGTCATGATCGCCGGCGGCACGGAGGCTCCGGTCACCCCATTTGCCTTTGCCAGCTTCTGCTCGATGAAGGCGATGAGCACGCGCAACGACGACCCGCAGCACGCCTGCCGCCCGTTCGACGTCGATCGCGACGGCTTCATCATGGGTGAGGGCGCCGGCATCCTCGTGCTGGAAACCCTTGAACACGCCCAGGCACGCGGTGCCCGCATCTATTGCGAGATCGCAGGTTATGGTGCCAGCTGCGACGCCTTTCACATCACCCAGCCCGATCCCGAAGGTCGCGGCCTCATGCTCGCCATGCGTCGCGCGCTCGATTTCGGCGGCATCAAGCCGGAAGAGGTGGACTACATCAACGCCCACGGCACGAGCACGCCGTATAACGACAAGTTTGAGACGGCCGCGATCAAGAAGGTCTTTGGCGACCACGCTCGCAAGCTCGCGATCAGCTCGACGAAGTCGATGACGGGTCACCTGCTCGGCGCCGCCGGCGGCATCGAGTCGATCGCCTGCGTTAAGACCATTCAGACCGGCATGATTCCTCCGACGATCAATCTGGAGAAGCCCGATCCGGAGTGCGATCTCGACTACGTGCCCAACGTGGCGCGTCAGGCCAAGGTCCGCGTGGTGCTCAACAACAACCTCGGCTTCGGCGGCCAGAACGCCGCGATCGCCTTCCGGGCGTTGTAATCGCACGGCACCGTTTCGCCTTTCAGCGCGGAGTCTTCCCGACTCCGCGCTTTTTATTGCCCTGTGCCGAGATGGCGTCGACCCGCAGCGTCTGGCGCATGCACGGGCGGCCCACGCGGGCACTTTCGTCCTTTTCAACGGCGGACGATTTGGCTCAGTTTCGGCGCGCGCGCAGGCCGTGGCACACGGGGCGCGCTCAATCCCCACACCCTACACATGAGCACTCTGGACATTATTCTATTTACGGCCGCAGTCGTGGCCGTGATCGCCTTTGGCATCTGGAAAGGCACCTCGGGCACGAGCCAAGGCTCCGGCGCGAGTGGCTACTTTCTCGCTGGCCGAGGCTTAACCTGGTGGCTGGTCGGCTTTTCGCTGATCGCTGCCAACATCTCGACGGAGCAATTCGTCGGCATGTCGGGACAAGCCGCGGACTGGCTCGGCATGGCTATCGCCTCCTATGAATGGATGGCGGCGATCACACTCGTGGTCGTGGCGTTTGTCTTTCTGCCGAAACTGCTGCGCTGCGGCATCTATACGGTCCCCGAATTTTTGGAGCATCGTTTCGGTCCATTTTCGCGCACGATCATGGCGGTGGCCACGATGGTGATTCTGGTCGGTGTACCGACGGCGTCCGTGATCTACTCCGGCGCCAAGGTCATCACCGTGTTCTTCCAAGGAACGACGGTCCTGGGGCTTGATCTGGGCAACATCACGGTGGCGTCGTGGATCATCGGTCTGTGCGCTGCGGTTTATGTGTACGTCGGCGGTTTGAAAGCCTGCGCCTGGACGGATCTGATCTGGGGCGCCGCACTGATCGTCGGTGGTGGCGTGGTGCTCTATCTCGCGATGAAGGAACTTGGCCAAGTGCCGGCGATCGACCTCATCGGGACGAAAGTCGCGACCTCAAATGCGACGGTTGATCAGATCTCGAGTGCGGGCGCGTGGGAGCGGTTCAGTCTGCTCAATGCGGGTCCCGCGGTCGAAGGCGCCAATGGCGTCGGAGGCAAGCTCCACATGGTGCGCCCGCTTTCCGATTCCGCGATTCCGTGGTCGGCGCTGATCGTCGGCCTTTGGATTCCCAACTTTTTCTACTGGGGTCTCAACCAGTACATCATGCAGCGCACGCTCGCCTCAAAATCGCTGGCCGAGGGCCAGCTCGGCATCGTGTTTGCCGCGTTTCTCAAGCTGCTCATTCCGTTTGTCGTGGTGATCCCCGGCATCCTGGCCTTCAACCTTTACAGCAATGACCTGCGCAATGAGGGCGCGAAGAAAAACGAGGTGGTGATCGCCGAGTTTTCCTCCGGGGCGGCCAAGGTGTTCCCGTTCACGCAGAACTTTGCGGCGCTCAATCCCGAGCTTTGCAGCAAGCTCGTCGCGCACAATTCGGCGCAGGTTGGACTCACTGCCGAGCTGGGCGCCGCGCCCACGGCCGAGGCCCTTTTCAAGGCCAACGATGCCGCCGTCGCCGCGGCTCCGGCCAAGGGCGTGGCGGTCGGCCAGCGCTTGATCGGCTACGATTACGACGCGGCGTTCCCGACGCTGCTGCGCCGCCTGCTCAAGCCGGGCGTCACGTGGTTCGTGCTCGCAGCGCTTTTTGGCGCGGTCGTGAGCTCGCTCGCCTCGATGCTCAACTCGGCCTCGACCATCTTCACGATGGATATTTTCGCGAAGCTGAAGAAGGGCACGCCGGATGCGACGCTGGTCCGGGTGGGCCGCATCAGCATGCTCGTGTTTGTGGGCATCGCGTGCGGCATCGCACCGTTCCTGGGACGGCCCGAGTTTGGTGGCATTTTCACCTTCATCCAGGAGTTCCAGGGCTTCATCAGTCCGGGCGTGCTGGCGGTCTTCCTCTTCGGCTTCCTGGTGAGCAAGGCACCGCGCTATCTCGGCTGGCTCGGCATTGTGATCAACGCGGCGCTTTACGGCACGCTCAAGGTGGCGCTGCCAAGCGTCGCGTTCCTCGACCGCATGGCCATCTGCTTCGGCGTCGTGCTTGCGGTGCTCGCCGTGCTCACGTTGATCAATCCGCTCAAGGAGCCCGTGAAGCTCCCCGTCAATCACGAGATTGCGCTGGAAAGCTCCCCGGCGGCCAAGCTCTTCGGCTGGGTCGTCGTTGCGCTGACCCTCGTGCTCTACGTCATTTTCTGGTAACCGCGTTACCCGTGCATGAAAAAGCCCCCGAGTGCATCGGGGGCTTTTTTCTGTCGCTCGAAAGAGGCGAAGGCGCCGGTCAGGGCGTCATCGGGCGGATGGAGCCATCGGCCTCGTAGAAGAGTTCCTGGACCTTCACACAGCGACGGTGGCTGACGCCGCCGGAGAGCGTGGAGTCGTGGTAGTAGAGGAACCAGCGGCCCTTGAACTCGACGATCGAGTGGTGTGTGGTCCAGCCGAGCACGGGCGGCAGGAAGGAACCGCGGAAGGTGAAGGGGCCCATCGGGCTCTTGCCGGTCGCGTAGCAGAGCAGGTGGGTGTCGCCGGTGGAGTACGAGAAATAATAGGTATCCTTGTACTTGTGCATCCAGGGGCCCTCGAAGTAGCGGCGGCTCGTGTCGCCGGATTTCAGGGGCGCACCCTTTTCGTCAACGATCACGGCATCCTGGGGCGTCGTGGCAAACTGGAGCATGTCGCCGGTGAGCTTGGCGACCTTGGGGCAAAGGGCTTTCTGGTCGACGGGCGGCGTCTCGGCATCGGCGATGAACTTGCCGGTGGGCCAGCACTGGAGTTGGCCGCCCCAGAGGCCGCCGAAGTAGATGTAGAACTGGCCGTCGTCGTCGCGGAAGACGCACGGATCGATGCTGAAGCTGCCCTTGATGGGCTCGGGCTCGGCCTTGAAGGGACCTTCCGGGCGGGTGCCTGTGGCGACGCCGATGCGGAAGATGCCTTCCTTGTCGCGGGCCGGGAAATAGAGGTAGTAGCGGTTGTTGGCGTAGGCGGCGTCGGGCGCCCACATCTGCTTGGATGCCCAAGGCACCTGGCTCACATGGAGGGCTTCGCCGTGATCGGTGGCCGGGCTGTCGGGCGTCTCTTGCGACAGGATGTGATAATCGGTCATCCGGTACTGATCGCCCAGATCGTTATCTTCCACCTCCAGATTCAGGTCGTGGGAAGGGTAGATGAAGAGCTTTCCCTCGAAGACGTGAGCGGATGGATCCGCCGTGTAGATGTGAGTGACGAGTGGCTGACGTGCCATGGTTTTGTGAGAGTATAAAGACGTCGCCGGGACAAACAAAAGAGCTCCGGCCGGAACGGCATCGTGTGTGGCTTTTACTTTTCGCAAGGGCCACGCCAAGCTTGTGCTAACGGTAGTATTTACGCGCCGAATGGCCCGGATTCACCCCCTCGATGGAGGTGGCCCGGATGGCGTTTACGGCGAGCCCGGGCGGAGCCAGGCAAGCGCCTCGGCCCGATCGGTGAAGCAGCGCAACGCGATTGCCTGAAATCCCTGTTTTCGAGCAATTTCCTCTGCAAGCGTACTCGATGACGGGTCGGGCCAGACCATCGCCCACTTCGAGCCGCTTCGGTACTCGCTCCACATGTGCAAAAGTCCTGCCAGCAGTTTGCGGTGAGCGGCGTTTTTCAACGCACTGGCGTCCGAGATATCGACGAGCGTGTCGAGCCTGGGATGAAAATCCGGGTCGTGGGTGAGCCGCTCGAAGTAGTTGGAGAGGGCCAGCGGATTGACCATGCCGCTCACCCGGCAGTGGACGATCTGAGCGCGTATATCGATGTGATATTCAATCATGCCGCACCTCCTTTACGGAGGTTAACGCGAGGTGCGGGCTTCGCAAGGGGGGGCCGAGATCGGCCCCGGTGGCTCAGCCCTTTCGCGTGTGGTGCCGGTAGAGCCAGCGGGCCATCGCCGGCAGCAGCAGCAGCGCGCCGAGCATGTTGACGAGGAACATGAACGTGAGCAGCACGCCCATGTCGGCCTGGAACTTCAGCGCGGAGAAGTACCACAGGCTCACGCCGATGGCCAGCGTGAGGCCGGTGAAGAGGATGGCGCTGCCGGTCTCTTGAAACGCCGCGTACATCGCGTCTTCGAAATACTCGCCGCGGCGCAGTGCGTTTTGCAGCCGGGCGAAAAGGTAGATGCCGTAGTCCACGCCGATGCCCACGCCGAGCGCGACGACGGGCAACGTGGAGGTTTTCAAGCCGATCTTCAGATAAACCATGAGCGCGTAGCCGAGGTAGCTCACGATGAGCAGCGGCAGCACGATGCACAGCGTGGCGCGCACCGAGCGGAACGTCACCAGGCACAGCGCGATCACCGCGCCAAACACCCACACGACGATGGGAAACTGCGCGGCCTCGACGACCTCGTTGGTCGCCGCCATCACGCCGGCGTTTCCGCCCGCGAGGCGCAGCTTCACCTTGTCCGAAGGATGCGCGGCGGCGAACTCCTCGACGGCGGCCGTCACACGGCGCAGCGTGTCGGCCTTGTGGTCGGCGAGAAACACGATCACGGGCAGCACGCTGCCGTCGGGATTGAGCAACCCCGTGGCGGTCTCGATGGGCGAGACGGCCTGGGCGAGCGCCTGCGGGTGGCGCGGCAGGATGCGCCATTTCAACGAGCCTTCGTTCCAGCCCGCGTTGACGATCTTGGCGGCGGCGGCGATCGACATCACCGATTGCACGCCCGGCACGGCGCGCAGGTGGCCGTCGAGCTGGTCCATCAGCGTGACGACCTCGTGGTCGACGCAGCCGTTGGGCACCGTTTCCACGATCACGGAGAGCTGGTCGACGCCGATGCTGAACTTCGAGGTGATCGTGCGCGTGTCGCGATTGTAGCGCGACTCCGGCCAGAGCTCGGGCACGCCGGCGTGGATGTCGCCGATCTGCACCTGCTGGGACTTGGCCCAGCCCCAGACGCCGAGGCCGAGGCACACGGCGATGATCAGCAGCGAGGGCACCGGCTTCATCTCCGAGGCGAGGCGCGCCCAGAAACGGTTGGTCCGGCCCTGGCGCGTGCGCACCCACACGTGGTACGACTCCGGCAGGTGCAGGAACGACAGCAGAATCGGCAGCAGGAAAAGATTGGTGATGATGATCACGCCCACGCCCAGGCTCGCCGAGATCGCGAGCTCGCGGATCGACTGGATCTTGATGACGAGGATCGTGAGGAATCCGACGGTGTCGGCCAGCAGCGCGACGCCGCCGGGCACCAGCAGTTGGAGAAACGCCTTGCGGCCCGCCTCGCGCTCCTCGGCGCCCGTCATCATCTCCGATCGAAACGCGCGCACCATCTGCACGCCGTGGCTCACGCCGATGGCAAACACGAGGAACGGCACGAGCAGCGAGAGCGGCTCGACGCCGTAGCCAAGCGCGGAGAGCGAGCCGATCTGCCAGACGACGGCCACCAGCGAGCACACGATGGGCATCGCGGCGAGTTTCCACCGCCCGGCGTACGACCAGACCAGCAGCGCCGTCACCAGAATCGAGATGCCGAAAAGTAGCAGCACGCCGCGCGCGCCGGTGCCGACGTCGCCCATGACCTTTGCGAAACCGATGATGTGCACCTGCACGGCGCCGCCGCTCTCGCGCTCGATGCGCTGGCGCATCGACTCCAGCGCATCGGCCACGCGCAGGTAGTCGAGCTTCGCGCCGGTTGAGGGATCGACCTCCAGCAACTGCGCGCTGATCATCGCGCCGCTGAAATCGTTGGCGACGAGCATACCGATCTTACCGGACTTGATGACGTTTTCGCGGACCTTGGCGAAGCCCTCGGGCGTCGGTTCGAAACCGGCCGGGATGACGTTGCCGCCGGCCAGTCCGTCCTCGACCACCTCGACGAAGCGGACGTTGGGCGTGTAGAGCGACTGCACCTGCGCGCGATCGACACCGGGCAGGAAGAACACCTCGTCGGTGGTATGCTTGAGCGTGGCGAAGAAGGGCGCGTTGAAGATGTCGCCGTCGCGGGCCATCAGCGCGATGAGCACGCGGTTGGCCCCGCCAAACTCGCCCTGGTACTTCGTGAAAACCTGGATGTACGGGTGCTCGGTGGGCAGCGATTTGTTGAAACTGGCATCGACGCGCACGCGCGTCGCAAACCACGTCATCACTCCGGTCAGGAGCAGGAAGACCAGCACCAGCGCCAGGCGGCGGCGGAAAACCCAGTTGGCAAAACGTTCGAGCAGGGCAGGCATGGCGGAGCGGAAAAAGTTAGGGCGCGGGCAGGCGGGTGACGCCGGCTTCACCGAAGGCAAACAGCGCGCCGTCGGGCGCGACGAGGAGCTTGGAGACGGCGGTTGTCAGGTCCGGCGACCATGCGGTGAAGGTTCGGCCGCCGTCGCGGCTCGCGAGAAACGCGCGGGCTTGGCCGGCGAGCACGAGCGTGCCGTCGGGCAGACGCGCGGCGGTGGCGAGCAGCGCGGTGGACGCGTTGGCGACCGGTTGCCAGGTCTGGCCCGAGTCGTCGCTGGCCACGATGCGGCCGCGCAGTCCGACGGCGAGCAGCCGGCCTTCGCCGAGGGCGAGCAGGCCGTAGAAGGAGCTTTCGTAGGGCGACTCGGCGGGTTGCCACGTGGCGCCGCGGTCGGAGGAGCGCAGGAGCAGGCCGCGTTCGCCGGCGAGCACGAGCGTGCCGTCGGGCGTGAGCGCGAGCGTGTTGAGATGAAGATCTTCTTCGCTGGGGCGGAAGGGCGTCCAAGTCTGGCCGGCGTCGTGCGTGGCGAAACTTTGCCCGAAGGCGCCGACGACGAGCGCGGTCTGCGGGTCGAGCGCGAGCACGGCGAGAAACGAAGTGCCGATGTCGTCGGTGGGGCGCTGCGCGGTCCAGGTGGCGCCGCCGTCGGTGGTGTGCAGGACGGTGGCGTCGTGGCCTACGACCCAGCCGTGCGCGGAGTGCGGCGCGAAGGAGACGCCGGTCAGCATGGCGGTGGCCGGCGCGGGGACGCGTTGCCAGGTGCCACCTTTGTCGGTGGAGCGGAGGACGGCGCCGCGCTCGCCCACGGCGACGAGGGACGACTCCGGGCCGCTGGCGACGAGGGTCGCATCGATCAGGAGCGTGCGCGCGGCGGGATCGCTTTGCGCGAGCAGCCCGAGCGGGCCAAACAGCAGGAAGCACAGACTCGGGAGAAGGACGCGGAGTTTCATGGGAAAACGCGGGGACAGGTGAACAGAGTTTGGCCCGGATAGGGAGCCCGAATCTCGGGTGCGGTTGCGGGCCATTGACGCGAAAAAGCCCGCTCGGCGTGGAGCGGGCTTTGGAAATGATGGGATTATCGGACGCCCTCGCGGCGGAGTGCGTCGGCGCTGTAGTCGGAGGGCGTGCGCTTCACGCCGAATTCGTACATCGGGCGCTCGTTATCGAGGCCGAAGGCGAGGTAGCGGCCGGACTGCAAATCGGTGTGGACTTCGAGGGTGCTCCAGAAGGTCAGTGCGTCGTAGTACTCGATGCAGTGGGCCTCGGAGGCGCGCCAGAGCTGGCCGCGCGTGTCGTACTGATCGACGGCGAGGATCTGCCAGCTATCTTCGTCGATGTAGAAGGTGCGGCGGGCGTAGCGGTGCGAGGTGCCGGGCTTGAGCTTGGCCTCGACGACCCAGACGCGGTGCAGTTCGTAGCGCGCGAGGTCTTGGTTGATGTGGAGCGGCTTGATGATGTCGTCCACTTTCACCTGGTCGCTGTGGAGTTTGTAGGAGTTGTAGGGGACGATCATCTCCCGCTTGCCGACGAGCTCCCATGTGTAGCGGTCGGGCGCGCCGCTGAACATGTCGAACTGGTCGGTGGTGCGCAGGTCGTCGGCGGCGGTGCCGGGGTTGTCGTAGGAAACGTCGGGGGCGCGGCGCACGCGGCGCTGGCCGGGGTTGTAGAGCCAGCCGGCGCGCTTTTCCTTCACCTGGTCGAGCGTCTCGTGGACGACGAGGATCGAGCCGGCGAGGCGCGCGGGGGCGGTGACGGCCTGCTTGTAGTAAACGAGGATGTTCTTCAGCTCGGCCTCGTTGATGTCGGGGCGGGCGTAGTTGAAGAGAAACTCGTCCTCGAAATCGACGAGGGTGTAGCGGCCGTTGCGCTGGGGCGCGGCCTGGCTGACGTGGCGCGTGGCCGAGAGGCCGCGGTAGCGCGTCAGGTGGTTCCAGATCGCCTCAAGCCCGTTTTGCGGGATGGGGAAGGGCGTGCCGATGAGCGACTGGGTGAAGCCGTTGCCCTCGTTGGTGAGGGCGGCGGTGGTGGCGTAGCGTTTCGTGGCCTCGTAGATGCGCTCGGGGTTGGCGGCGGTGCGGTGCGAGGGATAGACGATGAGCTTGTAGTCAGGATACGCCTTGAGGAGCGCGAGCTGGCCGGCGGTGAGCAGGGCCTCGTGCTGGGCGGCATTCTCCGGCGTGATCGTGTAGAGTGGCGCCTCGCCGGCAAACGGGTCCGGGTGGTGCTGGCCGACCTGGTAGCCGGCGGGCGGCGTGGTGAGGCCGCCATCCCACGCGGGGATGGTGCCGGCGGCATTGCCGGCGCGCTCGCCGCCGAGCGGGGTGAGGTCTTTGCCAAGGCGGTCGGCCTGATCGGCGCTGATGGCCGCGACCAGCAGGCTCGGGACAAACAACCCGAGCGCGAGGACGGTGCGTGTAGTGAGGTGCATGGCGGAAAACGGGCTGTGGGTTAGAACGAGTATTTGACGGTCGCCGAAGCGTAGTCGCGGTCGGATAGTAGATTGTAACGGTCGCCGCCAAAGTAGTTGGCGTAGCGGAGCTCCAGCGACCAGCTGTTCTGGTAGAGGAACTCAAGGGCGAAGGTGAGGCTCTTGCGCCCGGCGACGAAGTTGCCCAGCGGGAGCGGCGTGGTGCCGCTGATGTCGTGGCTAAACGCAATGGTGGGCGTGAGGTTCACGCCGGCAAAGACGTCGTTGTATTCGGCGCGGGCGACGATCTGGTAGCCGCAGGAGAAGTTGTCGGCGAAGGCCGAGAGGGGCGTGGCGGCGAAGGCACCGTTGCCGGTGGTGAGCATGGCGCTGGCGTCGCCGCTGGTGTAGGTGCCGGGGGCTTCGTAGCGGAGGATCGATTTGTTCGGAATGTCGGCGTAGAGCCCGCCGATTTCGCCGACGAGGATGACCTGTTGCGCGCCGAAGTGCGGGCCGAAGGATTTGGTGAGCGTGGTCTGCGCGGTCCAGACGTCGTGGCGGCGGTAGCCGTCGATGTCGGTGCCGTAGGCGCCGAGCATGCTGGAGCCGACGAGCTGGTTGTTGGTGCCGCCGAAGGCGTCGTTGAGCACCGCGAGGTTGGCGAAGAGCAGCTCGACGTCGTCGGCCTGGAGCGGCACGTCGTGTTTATAGCTGACCTCGCCCTGCCAGGCGATGCCGGTCTGACCGATGGTGGTGTTGAAACTGACGCCGAGCATGTCGATGGCTTCCGGGTACTCGACGTAGTAGTAACCGGTGGCGCCGGCGGTGAGCAGACCGACTTTTTTCGCGTTGGTGGCGATGGACTGCGCGGCGGGATAGAAAGGCTGGAGGCTGGCCGGCAGGTTGGCCGAGGGCACGCCGGTCAGCGCAGCGCCGAGGAGCGTGGCGAGCGCCTGTTTCACTCCGGCGGCTGGGTAGCCGGCGGCGATCATCGCCGGGGCGAGCCGCTCGGTGGCGAGGGCCTGGGCGGTGGTTTGCACGAGCGTCGCACTGACGGGGCTCGCGGGCGAGTGCGCACTGAGCACCGGCGAGCGGCTGTGGTAGCGGGCGTAGTAGAAACCGAATTCCGTGTCGTGCAGGCCGGGCGCGGTCACGCGCGTGGCGATGCCGAACTGGCCGAGGTCGCCGCCCTCGCGGTCTTCGCCGCGCGGCATGGCGCCGAGCGTGCCGGTGTCGGGCAGCGCGCCGAAACCGAGGAACACGTTGCGCCCGCCGGGCGAGGCAAAGTCGTTGGTCGAAAAATAGGTGCCGGCCGGCTCGATCTCGTTCTGGCGAAACTCCAGCAGCCAGAACGGCTCGACGGTGATGTTTTCCGTCAGGCTGATCGACGCCTTCAGCATGTTGACCGGCAGGAACGCCTCCTTCAGCTCGGCGCCGGGCAGGCGCAGTTTCGAGAGATCGACCGGGTTGACGACGTTGATGCCGTTCGGGATGAACGTGCTCTCGCCGAGGCTGAGCACCTGGCGGCCGATGCGCAGATCGACCGGGCGCTCGGCGACGTCGAATTTGGCGAGCACGTAGGCATCGAGCAGCTCGCCGTTGCGGCCCACGCGGTTGATGGCCTCGCTGGAAAGTGGGGCGCGGTCGCGGGTGCCGTCGACGTTTTCGAAATCGTAGAAATAGTAGCCGCGGACGAACGCGCCGAAGTTGCGGTAGCGTAGTTCGAGCTCGTGGTTGGCCTTGATCAAGGTGGAGGCGGTGCCGCGCCCGTAGTTGAGGTCGCCGTCGTCGGCGTTGACGGAGTTTTGCAGGCCGGCGACGCCGTCGAAGGCGTTGGTGGTGCCGTAGAGGTAGGGGCTCGGATCGCCGAGGCGGTAGAGCGTGCCGGCGGAAAGGGTGGTGTCGAAGCTGCCCTTCAGCTCGCCCTTGCTGAAGGAAAACGCGTGCGCGGAGTGGGCCCAGGCGAGGGCCAGACCGGCCGCACCCCACAGGCGCAGTCGTCGGACGAATAAGGCGGGCGATACGGAGTGGTTCATAGGAGGACGTGTTTGGGTTCTTCTACGCGTGGACAGCCACGGGGTTTCGCACCCAACCGGCCCCATCCGCCCGGGGCAAGGCTCAACTTTGACGCCAGATGCCATCCGTTTGCGGCGGATTTCGCGGTTTGCCTCGCGAAGGTTTCCGTTAAGGTAACCACCCGTTTCCATGGAGGCTGCGACTCACATCCACGTCAAAGGCGCCCGCGAGCACAACTTGAAGAATCTCGAGCTGCGGCTGCCGCGCGGGAAACTCGTGGTCTTCACCGGCCCCAGCGGTTCGGGCAAGTCGTCGCTGGCCTTCGACACGATCTACGCCGAGGGCTACCGCAAGTATATGGAGAGCCTCTCGACGCAGGCGCGCCAGGTGCTCGACCAGCTCAAACGCCCCGACGTCGATTTCATCCACGGACTCTCCCCGGTGCTCGCCATCGAGCAGCGCACGGGCGGCAACTCGCCGCGCAGCACCATCGCCACCGTCACCGAGATCGCCGACTACGCGCAACTGCTCTGGGCGCTCGCCGGCGAGCAGCGTTGCCCGAAGGACGGCGGACGCGTGCTCCAGCGCTCGCTCGACGACAACGTCGCCCACGTGCTCGCCGCCTGCGCGGGCGAACGCATCATGCTGCTGGCGCCCAGTCTGCACGCGCGGCCCAGCGTATTGCGCGAGGAGCTGCCGCGGCTGCGCCAGCGCGGCTTCCAACGCGTACGCCTCGACGGCGAGATCAAGAATCTCGACGACCCGCATCTCGTCCCGCTCGGCCAGGGCACGCGCGAGATCGCCGTCGATCTGGTGGTGGACCGCCTCGTCGCGACGGCCGACCAGCGTGCCCGTCTGGCGGATTCGCTGGAGCTGGCCTTTCGCGAAGGCCGCGACCGCGCGCTCGTCCTCGCGCAAAAGTCGCCCGACGCCCCGTGGCGCGAGCTGCCGCTCAGCCAGCACCTCGCCTGCGAGACCTGCGGCGACGTCTTCGAGAAACTCACGCCGCGCCATTTTTCGTTCAACCACAGCGAGGGCGCGTGCCCGGCGTGCGGCGGGCTCGGGCGGCAACTGCGCTTCGTGCCCGAGCTGCTCGTGCCCGACCCGGAAAAGAGTGTGCGAGAGGGCGCGCTCAAGCCGTGGCGCATCGGCGGAAAAAATCTCATCATCAAACACAACGCCCTGCTCAAGCAGCTCGCCGAGCAGTTGCCCTACGATCCCGACACGCCGTGGCGCGATCTGCCGGAGGCCACGCGGCACGCCATCCTGCACGGCGCCGGCGAGCGCCAGTTTGCGTTTAAACTAAAACGCATGCGCGAGCCGCGCACGATGCCGTTTGCCGGCGTGATCGCCGACCTGATGGAGAGCTTCCGCGAGACCGACAGCGAGGGCTTTCGCGCGCGGCTCACGACCTTCATGGTGAGCGGCGAGTGCCCCGAGTGCCACGGCGCCCGGCTGAGTACACGCAGCGGTGCGGTGCGCGTGCAGAGTGCGTCGTTTCCCGAGTTCATGGCGCTCGACGTCGCCGCCGCGCACGCGTTTTCCGTGAAGCTGGTCGAGTCGCACGCGGGCAATGAGGCGCTGCGCGACATCGTGACCGGCATCGAGCAGCGGCTGCACTTTCTGCTCCAGACCGGGCTCGGCTACCTCTCGCTCGACCGCGACTACGCCACGCTCTCTGGCGGTGAGGCGCAGCGCGTGCGCCTGGCCACGCAGCTCGGCATGGGCCTGATGGGCGTGATCTACGTGCTCGACGAGCCGAGCATCGGCCTGCATCCGGCCGACAACGAGCGCCTGCTCGCGCAGCTCCGGGCGCTGCGCAACCGCGGCAACACCGTGCTCGTGGTCGAGCACGACGAGGACACCATGCTTGCCGCCGACGAGCTCGTGGAGCTCGGGCCCGAGGCTGGCGCCGAGGGCGGCAAACTGCTTTTCCAGGGGCCGCCCGCCGCGTGTCTCAAGTTGCCCGTGGGGCAGTCGGCCACCGGCGCGTACCTTTCGCGGCGGCTGCGCATCACGAAGGATTTTGCCACCAAGCCCGCCGGCGACGCGTGGCTGACCGTGCGCGAGGCGCGCCAGCACAACCTGCGCGGCGTCGATGCGAAGTTTCCCGTCGGCCTGCTCACGTGCGTGACGGGCGTCTCCGGCTCTGGGAAGAGCACGCTCGTCAACGACATCCTGGCGGCGGCCGCCGCCCGCCGGCTCAACGGCGCGCGCACGTTGCCCGGCGAACACCGCGCGATCGAGGGGCTGGAGTTTTTCAACAAGCTCGTGCTCGTGGATCAGGAGCCCATCGGCCGCAGCCCGCGCTCCAATCCTGCGACCTTCGTCGGCCTGCTCGACCTGTTGCGCGACCTGTTTGCGCAGGTGCCGCTGGCCAAGGTGCGCGGCTACAAGGCCAGCCGGTTTTCCTTCAACGTGCGCGGCGGGCGCTGCGAACGCTGCCAGGGCGACGGCGCCATCAAGCTCGACATGCAGTTCATGGCCGACGCCTACGCGCCGTGCCCGAGCTGCGGCGGCCGGCGTTTCAACCGCGAGACGCTGGAGATTCTGTTTCACGGCAAGTCCATCGCCGACGTGCTCGAGATGAGCGTGCGCGAGGCGCTCGCGCTGTTTCGCAATTTCCCGCGCATCGTGGACAAGCTCGGCACGCTCGACGCCGTCGGGCTCGGCTACCTGCAACTCGGCCAGTCGGCGACGACGCTCTCCGGCGGCGAGGCGCAGCGGTTGAAGCTCTCGCTGGAGCTGAGCAAGCGTCAGCAGGGAGAGACGCTCTACATCCTCGACGAGCCGACGACGGGCCTGCACTGGGTGGACATCCAGCGGCTGCTCGACCTGCTCTTCCGACTGCGCGATGCGGGCAACACGGTGATCGTGATCGAGCACAATCTCGACGTGATGCACCACGCCGACTGGCTGATCGATCTCGGCCCCGGCGGGGGCAAGGACGGCGGCGAGATCGTCTATGCCGGCCCGCGCGCGGGCATCGAAAAGGCGGAGCGCTCGCTCACCGGCCAGGCGCTTGCCAGGTGGTGCGCGCGCGGGTGAGGCGGGGCATTCTATTAACAGAAGAGCGCTTGCGTCTGGTGTTAGTCCGACTCTGGCCAGTGGCCCTAGCGGAATCGAGACGCAAGCGCCCTTTGCTCAAGGGCCGGGCTCCCCGGCCAAACGTCAAACCGAGGGGCGAAACGTGGAGCCCCTTGATGTTGGCCATCTGCTCGCCAAAAGCCCGGCGGCGGTTGGTTCACTGGTCACCGGCGGTTTTTTAAGTAATCTCGCACGGCGTCATGGTCCCCCACGAAGTCCATTTTCAGGGCGCGCTCAAGGATGGGAGTGAATGATCAACCAGATACCCACAGCAGAGTAT
>ERZ795058.2547-NODE-2547-length-21160-cov-14.596115_pt1 | contig 21160 bp, 18 predicted proteins | sample MGYA00375142_ERZ795058 | MGnify/ENA primary metagenome ERZ795058 (study PRJEB30187, sample SAMN05720210) | activated sludge metagenome | isolation source: anaerobic digester from wastewater treatment plant | place: Japan | collected 2015-04-20 ... | reverse complement strand
TTTTCACGCGGTGGTGTCCTCCGGGTTACTTCTTGGCGGCGGGAGCGGCTCCTTCAGCTCCCTCTTCCTTCTTGCCCTTGGCGATCACCTCGGGGGCCTCGGCTTCTTCCTTGGCCTCCGTGTCCTCATCCTCAGGCGCGGCGACCGTTGCGATCACGGTGTCCGTGCCGGTGATGAGCGTATAGGCCGCGTCCAGCTTGAGGTCGCGCACGAAAATTGATTGCCCGGTTTTGAGCGCCGAGACATCGACAGTGAAGGCATCGACGATCTCGTTCGGCAGGCATTCGACTTCCACCGTGCGCAGCATCTGCTGCAGGATGCCGCCGCCGATCCTGACACCTTCGGGCTCGCCCGTCAGATGCAGCGGGATCGCGACACGGATCGTCTCGCTCAGCGAGACCTCGCCGAAATCCACGTGGATCGGGGCACCCGTCATCACGTCGTACTGCACTTCGCGCATCAGCGCGGATACCTCTTGGCCGTCGAGGTCGAGCGTCACGAGCACTTGCTCGGCTGCGTGGTGACGCAGCATGTTGGCGAACGCATGCGTGTTGAGTTTCACCAGCGTCGTGTCGCCCCCGATACGGTTCACCGCTGCGGGAATGCTCCCGGCGCGGCGCAGCCGACCCGCAGCCACGGAACCCTGTTCCGTACGCGGCTCGGCCTTTATTCTGATCTGTTCAGTTGCCATTTTTTCCTCTGTCACTCACACCATTACAGCACACGCCAACGCGCGAATCAATCCGCCCCGGAACCGAACACAACCCGAGTTCGGAAGGGGCCCATTCACCGCGTCCGTCGCATGCCGTTCTGGCTTTTCATTCTCTTCCGTGCTGCCGTTCATCAATACCTGAACAGCGAACTCACGGACTGGTCTTGGTGGATTCTGCGGATGGCTTCGCCCAGCAGCTCGGCGACGGAAAGCACCGTCAGCTTCACCGGCAGCTTGTTCGTGGGCAGATCGGCCCGCAAAGGAACCGTATCTGTCACGACCAGCTCGGTGAGCGAGGTGTCCGCCTGCAAGCGTTCAACGCCCTTCTCCGTCAGGGGAATGTGGGTGACCGCCGCCCGGATGGACGCGGCCCCCTTCTCCTTCAAGAGCTTGGCGGCCGCGCACAGCGTACCGCACGTCGTGGTCATGTCATCGACCATGATCACGTCGCACCCTTCAACGTCACCAACGACGCTGAAGGCGTCCACCTCCGCGTCTCCCATGCGCTGCTTCGCCACAATCGCCAGGCCCGTGCCCAGCATTTGTGAGTAAGCGTAAGCCGCTTTTGCCCCTCCGGTATCGGGCGACACGACGAGCGGCTTTTTTAGCTCCATCTCGCGCAGGTATTTCACCATTACCGGCGCGGCGTGCAGGTGGTCGACGGGAATATCAAAAAATCCTTGGATTTGCTGGGCGTGCAGGTCCATGGTCAGCACGCGATTGGCACCAGCGGCCACCAGCAGGTTGGCCACGAGTTTCGCGGTGATCGGCACGCGCGGCTGGTCTTTGCGGTCTTGGCGCGCATAGCCGTAGTAGGGGAGCACAGCGGTGATACGCGCCGCAGAACCCCGGCGCGCGGCATCGATCATGATCAACAGCTCCATCAGCATCTCGTTGGGCTGCGTGCAGATCGGTTGAACGATGAAGACGTCCCTGCCGCGTACATTGTCGACAATCTTGACGTGAATTTCGCCGTCAGGAAAACGACGGATGTTGATGTCGCCCAGCCGGCTGCCGAGGTATGCCATCATCCGCTCGGCCAGCGGTAGGTTTGCGGTTCCTGAAAAAACAATCATGCTCGCCCACACTTTCCCAAACACAAACTGGTTGCCCGGGGTGGATTCGAACCACCTCTGAGAGAGTCAAAGTCTCTTGTGCTGCCATTACACCACCGGGCAGGTTTGTGCCACAACGTGCCACATGCCGGCGCCCAGCCGCCGGCTGATCTCCCGCCCGTGCGCCTCGTCCCTTGCCAGTCCGAACACCGACGCCCCGCTACCGGAAAGCAAAACACCCAAGCAGCCCGCCTCCTGGAGCCGGGCGGCCGTCTGGGCAACACCGGGGTAACTTTCGTAGACCGCCGGTTGCAAACCGTTATGAAGCGCCAGCGCCGCAGCCGAGACGTCGCTGGTACGGATAGAAGAAGCCATATTATGGAGAAGGAGGGGGCTTGCAGTCAAGCCTGCTCTCCATTTTCTGAAAACCTCGGGCGTGGAGCACATGATGCCGGGGTTGGCGATGACCAGCCAGAAGCCTCGACAGGCCGACACTGGCATGTCCTCGAAAAGCCCGCGCACGCGCTCGCCGCGCCCCTCCATCAATACGGCGCCGCCGTGGATCAACGCGGGGATGTCACTGCCCAGTTCCGCGCCCAGCGCCATCAGCTCTGCGCGCGGGCGTCCCAGTTCCCAGAGACGGTTCAGCCCCACGATCACTCCGGCGGCATCCGCACTGCCGCCTCCCAGTCCACCGCCGATCGGGATGCGCTTGTGGATGTGGATGCGTGCACCGGCGTTGACCTGATAGCGGTGCTGCATGAGACGCGCGGCGCGCACCGCCAGATTGCGTTCCATCGAGCCGATTTTGGTAAGGTCCACTCCCGGCCCGGCTGTGATTGTCATCGCGGTCTGTGCGTAGGTGGAGGTGAGCGCGATAGTATCGGACAGCGTCACGGGCATCACGATGCTACGCAACTCGTGGTACCCGTCCGACCGCTTGCCCAAGATCTCCAGCGTCAGGTTGATCTTGGCATACGCTTCCAGTGTGATGACAGACCCTGCTCTGACCATTTGGGCGCGTATTCTGCCATAACGTGCCGTGCGCTTCAAGAGGGAGTAGTTGAATCGCGCCCCGAGAGTCGGTACACTGGTCGGCACATGAGCATACAAGTGAGTCATAGCGAGAGCGGGCATTCGGACGGCGCGCCGCAGCAGGTCGAGTACCCCGCGATCTTTCATTTCCGCGTGATTACAGAGGCGTCGTCCGCTGTGGAGCCGGAACTGACGGCGGTGTTGGCGGCCTACCGCGTGACTGAGTCGCTTGCGGCGTCGCGCGCGTCATCCTCGGGCCGGTTTTGCGCCTATGGTGTTTCGGTCGAGGTGCGGACGCCGGAGGAGCTGCGCGCGCTTGATGCGGCGTTGAAGCGGGTTCCGGGTGTCCGCATGGTGCTGTAGGAGCGATATGGCAGAGGTGGTTTTAGAGAAGGTGTGCAAGGATTACGATGGCGGTGTACGCGCGGTTGACGCATTCAGCCTGGTGATTCACGACGGCGAGTTTCTGGTGCTGGTCGGCCCTTCCGGCTGCGGCAAGTCCACCACGCTGCGCATGGTCGCGGGTCTTGAGACGATCTCCTCTGGTACGATCAGCATCGGCGGCCGCTGCGTGAACACGGTGCCGCCGAAGGATCGCGACATCGCGATGGTCTTTCAGAACTACGCGCTCTATCCGCACATGACGGTCTATGACAACATGGCTTTCGGGCTCAAACTGCGGGGCTTTCACAAGCGTGAAATCGAGAAGCGGGTCGGCGAGGCGGCGGAGATTCTGGGGCTGGGCGACCTGTTGCGGCGTCTGCCCAAACAGCTCTCGGGCGGGCAGCGTCAGCGGGTGGCGCTGGGGCGTGCCATCGTGCGCAAGCCGCAGGTCTTTCTGTTTGACGAGCCGCTCTCCAATCTGGACGCCAAGATGCGCGTGGAGATGCGCAGCGAGTTGAACCGCCTGCACCAGCGGCTGAAAGCCACCATGATCTATGTGACGCACGATCAGATCGAAGCGATGACCATGGGCGACCGCATCGTGGTGATGGCGGACGGCACGATCCAGCAGGTGGCGCCGCCGCTGGAGGTCTATCGTCGACCAGCAAATCTCTTTGTCGCCGGATTTATTGGAACGCCGCCGATGAATGTGTTGCGGGGAAGCTTCGAAGTTCAGGAGGGTGGCGGCAGTTTCCGGCATGCGCAGGGCGCGATCACGCTGCCGGCGCGTTGGAGCAACGCCTTGCAACCGTTTGCCGAACGCGAGCTACTGTTGGGTTTTCGGCCGGAATCGTTGGGGGGCGCAGCGTCGCCGGACACGGTGCGGGATGCTATCTGCGGCACAGTGGATGTTGTCGAGCCGATGGGTGCGGAGACCTTCGTTCAGGTGTTGATGTCCGACGGTACCCGCATCGTGGCACGGGTGGGGGCGGAACGCGCGTTCGTGCCAGGCACGACGGTGGCGCTGCCGCTGGACTGCGGTCAGCTTCGGTTTTTCGACGCGAAGAGCGGGCAGGCCATTTCGGCTGAAGGCGAGGAGGTGCGGTGATGCGGCTCGGCATTCTCGGTGGTAGCTTCAATCCGATCCACATCGGCCATCTTCTGATGGGCAGCGCGGCGGCGGAAGCCTTTCAGCTTGATCGCGTGCTGCTGATGCCTTGTGCGGTGTCGCCATTCAAGGTCGGTGCGGCGGACTTGGCACCGGGCGCGGACCGGCTTGAAATGGTGCGACGCGGCGTGGCGGACGATCCGCTTTTCGAGGCGTCGGACCTCGACCTGACGCGCGGCGGGGTGTCGTACACGGTCGAGTCGTTACGGGCGTTGCACGCACGCTATCCCGATGCACATCTTTTTTTCATTATTGGCGGGGATGCGCTGCGTGAGCTTTCGCGTTGGTACAAGATCGACGAGATTTTGACGCTGTGCGATGTGATCACGGTGTTACGGCCGGGCGTGGCTCTAGCGTTAGACGAGGCGTTGGAACCGTTCCCCGAAGCAGCGCGCGAGCGTCTGCGGCGGCATACGATCCAAGGACGTACCTGCGAGGTTTCTTCTTCGGAGATACGGAGAAGAATTGCCGAGGGGCGTTCAATCCGTTATCTTGTTTGTCCTGAAGTCGAGGCCTATATCCGCGAGCGCGGCCTATACGTTGTCGACAAATGATGAGGAAACATGGCCATTCAACCTGAACAGATCGCACGGGAAGCAGCGGCGGCACTAGACGCCAAGCAGGCGGAGGATATCCGCATCTACGATGTCCGCGGGGTTTCGAACCTGACTGACTTTACGGTCGTGGCGACCGGTACGTCGGAACCGCACCTCAAGGCGTTGATTGCGGAAGTGCAGCGCCGCATGAAGGCGTCGGACGTTGTCAGTTACCGCACATCAGGCACGCCGGACAGCGGCTGGGTGGTGGGGGACTACGTGCATGTTGTGGTGCACGTCTTCTCGCCTGAGGCGCGCGCGTACTACGCCATTGAGAAGCTGTGGGCTACAGCCAAAGAGATTCCGCTTCCTCAGTCCTGAAAAAGCCGTCCTCATTCAAGCCCTGTATCTCCATCAGCAGGCTCGCAAAGCTGGCTGTGGATTCATCCACGCGCACGGCGACGGCCGGTTGCTGTTGTTGCACCAGACCGTGCGTCTCCTGTTCGGCGCGTTGCGACGCGAACCAGAGCGCCGTGCCGCCCAGTAACAGCGCGATCGACGCCGCGGCCGCCAATATGCGTCCCAGCGGCCACGTCAGACGCGCCCGACTGGCGGTCACGCGCCGCGCCTCTTCGCGGATCGTCTGTTCTACCTGCGCGGAAGGTCCGCCGAGACGTTCAAAGCCCTGCCGGATGCGGGGTGCGAGTTCAAGCAGTTCGCGGTCAATGGCCGCGATCTCGTTAAAAGGTGTTTGCGTCTTCATCGTTTAAGCCTCCTCCGCCAACCATTTCTTCAGCTTACCCATCGCGTCGTGCATGCGTCCCAGCGCGGTGTTCAGCGGGATGCCCAGTGTAGTGGCGATCTCGTTGAAGGACAGGTCTCCCTGGACGCGCATCAGAAAGACCTCGCGCTGTACCTCCGGCAGCATCATGACAGCCCGCATCACGTGCCGCGCCATGTCATCCAACTCCGCCCGCTCTGTCGGCCCCGCCTCCATTGCGGCCAGGCGCTCGACCAGCGGGTCATCCTCAGTGTCGGACGTCGCGTCCAAGCTGATGGTCGGCTTGCACTTGCGGCGGAAGTCGATCAACAGGTTGCGCGCGATCTTCCACATCCATGCCCGGAACGACACGTCCTTGAAACGTGCCGCGTGGCGGATCACGCGGAACCAAACCTCCTGAAACAGATCTTCGGCGTCGGCACGGTTCGCGGTCATACCCAGCAGCCAAGCAAACAGAGGTTGCCGGTAACGGTCTACTAGCTTGTCCAAGGCCGTTGCATCGCCCTGCGTAAAGGCTTGGAGCAACTCGGCATCACTGATGTCAGGCTCTGGCATGGTTGTTTTCACATTGTTAAACGATAGACGTTGCGGTTTATTGGCGAAATTCTTATGATTTTGTCCAAAACGATCAAGCAGGAAATTGTAATCGGTGGGAGGCAGGGAGTGCGAGGGGCAAGTATTTTTGGTGAAGAGGGGAGCAGAGGGGCGAGAGCAACAACGCTCAACGTTCAACTTTTAACGCTCGTTTTTCTGCTGTGGGGAGCGGGATGCGCGTCGCTACCGCCAACCGATGGTGGGGTGGCCACAATCGCGCACCATCAAGCGCAGGCCGTCAAAATGCGGGGATTGGCGTTGCAGCGTGAGATTTCGATTGAGCGGGAAACACGTGATCAGATGCGCGTATCGTTCGAAAGGGAACTGGAGAAAAACGACAACCGCGAATTTCTGGCGCAGACTGAGTTGCTGTTGCGCCAGTTCCGTCTGCTCCCGAACGAAACATCGCTTTCAACCCTTTTTCTTGAAATGATGACCGATCAGGTGGCGGCTTATTACGATCCCGAGAAGAAACGACTGGTGGCTGTTGATGGGCTCGTGATGCAAACTGAGGGCGCATCGGGTGTCAGCCGCGAGAGCCACGACATGGAACACTTCGTGTATCTGCATGAGTTCTGCCACGCGCTCGAAGATGACCATTTTGATCTGGAGCGTCTGACGCGTGAGGCTGCGGCCAATCTGGACAGCAGTCTGGCGCTGACGGCCTTCACCGAAGGTAATGCTATGCTGGTCGGCCTGGACGGGTTACTCGACGGTTATGGGGTACCGATGACCACGGCCTCGCCCTTTGCGGCGTGGGCGCTGGGTTTGCTGCGACGGCTCGATCTGGAAGAGGCGTCCGAACAACTTGAAGGAACGCCGCCGTTCCTGATTTCCGCACTGCTGCGCCCGTATCTGGATGGCACTGTCTTTTGCAACCGTCTGCGGCGTGATGCAGGCTGGGGGGCGATTGATCGCGTCTATGCGCAGCGCTTGCCGGCCACCACGGCCGAGATTCTCTATCCGGAGCGCCGTTATCTGGCGGGCTTCCAAGCCGCCACGTTCGAGCCCGCCCCGGGATTGTCACAGGAGGCCGCGCACGGGATTTCGACCAATCGTCTGGGCGCGCTCGGTATCGCTCTGTGGTTGAACGGCGACCGGCTGGATGCACCAGCGAGCTATAGTTTCCTGAGGGGCTGGATGGGGGACTGCGTCTACTTTCTCAAGGGCGAAGGGCAAGCGGTTCAGACGGTCTGGTTGAGCCTCTGGGAGCGTCCGTCCATGGCGCGCGCTTTCTCTCGCGCGGTCCGGCGGCGACTGAAAGAGGAGTTTGAGGGCGAGCCGTATGCCGTACAACGCGATGGCGCACGCGTGACGATCGTCTGGGGTTGCGCCGACGCGGCGGCCTGCGACCGGCTGATGGCCTGTGCGCGGCAGTCGCGCATCGATGCGGAGTGCCCTGGCTGGCTGGCCTCGGTCGTACGCGATCTGCCGTTGCCGTTACGCCTGCCGTACTATCCCGATTTTTCGTCGGGTGTGGAAGTGCTGGGCAGCTGGGCGTTCGATGCGCATGGCGGCGACGGTTTCTTTCACGGTACACTGGCGAGCGGTTTGCTCCGGACAGAATGGAATCCTGACCGTCATACAGTAGGCGCTGCATGGGGGCTCTTGTTGCACACATCCGATGCGCGTGCCGACTATACCTATTGGAAGCTGCCGTTGCTGGCCTCATGGCACCGTCGCGGTTCGGGCGAGACGTTACGTTACCGCTGGCGCGTGCTCGGAGGCGTGCTGGCGGATGGTGATGAACGGTGCGCCCGGTTACTATTTGTGCCGGTTTGGCGCGGGCGTTGAGATTCAGACGATTGAATCGAGGGAATCGAATGATTCGATTCCCTCGATTTTTTCGATTCTATCGACTCACTCACAAGTTTTTGGTATGACTTAAACAAAACGGAGAGAAGGATTATGAAGTACGATAAGAACCATGCGTTGCTTGAGAGTTTTATTCCGGGAGTGCCCGCGCCGAAACGAGGCAAGGTGCGCGACCTGTATGATCTGGGCGATCGTCTGCTACTTGTGGCGACCGACCGCATCAGTGCGTTTGACGTGGTAATGCCGAATGGCATCCCGGACAAGGGGCGGATTCTGAACAGCTTGAGCGTGTTCTGGTTCGGCCTGCTGGATGGCATGCCGAATCATCTTATCACGGCGGATGTCGAGCAGTATCCGACTGAACTCCAAGTGGTGAAAGAGGATCTGCGCGGTCGCTCAATGCTGGTCAAGAAGGTGGCGATCATTCCCTTCGAGTGCATCGTGCGCGGTTACTTGACCGGATCGGGCTGGAAGGAGTATCAGAAGTCCGGCACAGTCAACGGCCTGCCGTTACGGGCGGGCTATCAGAATGCGTCCAAGCTCGACGCAGTGCTATTCACCCCCAGCACCAAGGCGGAGCTGGGCGAGCACGACATGCCGGTGACCGCCGCCGAGTTAGAGCAGGCACTGGGTGCCGAAAAGGCGCACGCGCTGGCCGAGCGTTCGGTGGCCTGTTACACCAAGGCGGCCGATCACGCCGCAGCGCGCGGCGTCATCATCGCGGACACCAAGTTTGAGTTTGGTGAGGACGAGCAGGGACGCTTGGTGCTGGCAGATGAGGTGCTGACGCCCGACTCCAGCCGTTTCTGGCCCAGCGAGAGTTACGCGGTGGGGAGCAATCCGCCCAGTCTCGACAAGCAGTTCGTGCGTGACTGGCTGGACAGCGTCGCTTTCAACCACCAGCCGCCCGCGCCGGTCCTGCCGGATGAGGTGGTCGCCAAGACGCGCGCGAAGTATGTCGAGGCCTATGAGACCTTGACCGGGCAACGCTTCGGGGAATAAAGCCTTCACTCGACCGGCGAAAATTCGTCTTTGCCGACGCCGCACTCGGGGCAGATCCAGTCGTCCGGAATGTCCTCAAAGGGCGTGCCGGGCGCGATGCCGTTGGACGGATCGCCGGTCTCAGGGTCGTACACATAACCACACACATTGCACACGTATTTCTGCATGGAAAGAATCCTTTCTGAATGGCTCCTAAGTAAACTCGGTTTGCGGAAAACGGTCAATCTAAAAGGAACCTCACTCGACCGGCGCGAAGAGCAACCCCTGCAGGTGATAGCGGATCATGCGCGGGGTGGCATCGGGGCATCTGACAAACACCTGTAGCGCCTCGCGGCAGATTGCACGCGCTTGGTGCGGCTGACCGGCCATGGTCTGGCAACGCGCAGCCAGCAGCGGGTTGATGCGCGGGGCGCGCAGATCGTGCTCTTGCAGGTGCGCCATTTCTTCAAGCATGCCCGCCGCATAGCCCCAGGCTTGGTTCGCGATGCAGAATTCAGCACGCAGAGCCAAGTAGGAGGGGGCCGTGGCGTCAGCGTCAAAACTGCGCGCCAGATCATCCGGGTCGAAGGCGGCTTGTTCGCCGTATCCGTTTTCCGAGAGGGCAAGCATGGCATTGGGTTCGGAACGCACGGGCGATACCTGATACGCCTCTAGGGGGATCGTGCGACTGCTTGTAGCGATGCGGGCCGTCAGGCCGCCATAGGCACGAGCCAGTTTGAAGTCGAGCAGCCACATATGGATGTCGCTGCGCATCAACAAGTACCGGCCTTGTTCCAAAAAGGCAATATGGCGGATAGCGTCGCGGATACCGACCTCGTCCAGCGGGATGCTGACGGATGGGCGGTCAGGCTCTTCCGCCGGGCTGACTGTCAGAGCGTTGGCCGTATCGACTGCGAGCACCCAACGGCTGTCAGGGGTTATGGCGCTGCGGGTTTCAGCAACGGTGGGTTTGGCGAAGAGGGCATCGGCGTTAAAACTGCGCGTGATGGTTCCTGCATAGACATCGATGGCAACGCTCCATTCGCGCCGGACTGGCGGCGTGCCATCGAACTCGGTCTGGAGGAAAACCATGAGACCGGAGCCGTCCCCCGTCGCCAGCACACCGGTCACCACCGTATTGGTCGTGTGCGGCCACGCATCGAATGTTTGCAGGAGCGTACCCGTGAGCGCGTCCGACACGGTCACACGGCCTTCGGCTGCACGGAACAACAGCAGCCCGTTCCCCGACAAAACGGTGCCGATATGATACGGCCCGACATCATGCAAGCCGGGCAGCAACGGTGTCTGCGCGTAGCCGCTCAGCTTTCCGGTTTGGGGATCGGCCGCGAAATAAACACCATGACGGATGCCGACGGGCTGTCCCGCAATGTTCGGAAGCGTCGGCATGGGCGCCGGGATCTCGAAGGTCTTTGAGCGCAGTTTGTCGATGCTCACGATCGTGCCGCTGGGATCAATCTCCATCGCGAAGAAGGTTGCGTTTTTCACGTAGCGCAGAATGAGGTTGCGCCCGAAGACATGCGGATTCTCATGGGTTTCCGGCCACGGCAATGTCTTGGTCCACACCCACGTCTCGCGGGTCAGGTCGAAAAGGCCGACGTCACGCCGGTCAAGGTGGTCGATTTGCATTGAGACCGCCAGAGCGAAAAGCCCGTCTTGTGAAAGGTGCCAGCTCCACCGCTTGTCGGGAGCGGGGGGCGGCACGCTGAAGAGCGTTTCGGGTTCCCGTACTCGCGCTGCCCAGAGCCTGATGTCTGCGTCATCCGTTACCATACCGGCCTCGCGGAATTCGCGACGCAGGTTGGCGAGTTGTGCCGCCTGAGTGACGCTGCCGTCGTGGAGCCGGTTGGTGAGTTGGGCGTAGGCGTTTGCGTCCGGTGCGACAGGACGGGGCGAGAGGCGGTGCGAGACCATGACGAAGAGCAGGCCGATCAACACCGGGATCAGAAAAACCGCTCCGGCGAGTAAAACGGTGTTGATTAGCGTCCGCTTTGCGGCGGGTGATGAGACAGCGGGAAAATCAGAGTCGTGTTTGTCTTGCATGGCTTATTGTACCTTGTCGGGGGCATAAAATTCAAGTAGGGCATCAACCTGAAGTGGCGCTGAGTTGGTGCCTCGTTGTTGTTGGATTGTGGGAGTCGCCGATGCAACCACTGTGTTGGACATCACGGTGTTGGATTCGGTCAGCAAAGGCGCAGTGATCGGCGGCGTGATGGCGGCCAACTGACGGGCTTTTCGCGCTTTAGCCTCGGCTGTCCGCGCTTCGGCTTCGGCTGCCTCGCGGGCGGCCTGCTCCGCGAGATGTTTGCGCCAGCGCTCGTTGTTTTCGGCATCACGCGCGCGTTTTTCGGCTACCGCACGATCCAGTGCTTTGACGCTGCGCGCGTAGGCCAGCACGCCCTTGATCACCGCCGCACAACTTTGTGCCTGCCAATCGGCACGCAGCATGCGGCGGGTCTCGTCGGTGTTGGAGAGAAAGCCGAATTCCAGCAGAACAGCCGGGCAACTGGTCTCGCGCAGTACAAAATAGGACTGCCGTTTGAGGCCGCGGTCAATCGTCTCCGGCGTGGCCGCTAGGTGCCGATGGATCGAGAACCCTAACAGGGTGTTGTGAAAATCGTTGCGATTGCCGATTTGCCAGCCACGGACGCGCGAGCCTTCGGCCGTGCCGGGATAACCACTCGGCGGCAATACGTAGGTCTCCACACCAGACGCATTGTTGTTGCTGGCGTGATTGGCGTGGATACTGATAAAAAGATCCGCCTTCTTGGTACGTGCAAGTCGGGCACGGGCTTCAAGCGAGAGGGTGACGTCGCGCGTCCGTGTGTAGTCGACGTGCAGCCCTTCCTTTTTCAATTGCGCGCCGATCCGTTTGGCGAGGGCCAGCGTCAGGTCTTTTTCTTTCACCAAAGGATCGGGACACCGCGCTCCTTCATCATCGCCACCGTGGCCAGGATCAAGCAGGACCCGTAGCGGTTCATGCGCATTGTCTGGAGGCTTCGGCAGAACAGACAATTTCAGGAAGTCGAGATCGATGGCGGCCAGCCCCCAGCTTCCATCGGTGACAGAGCCTTCGGCGGGCACATTGAGCCAGACCACCGTACCGTTCACTTCAGCTTTGCGGCGTCCCGGATAAAACCGGAGCACGTCCTGGTCGTTGGAAAAGCAGATCGTCTCGCCGTTCCACAGGTGATTGGTGACCCCCAGTGAGCGTTGGACCTGCGCCAGTGAACGCCATTGGATCGTCTTGCTGGCGGTGTCACCGCGAACGGTAACGCAAGCGAGGGTGAACAACAGCAAAAAACCAGTAAAGCGAAAGTCAGTCGTCATTGTCTCCTTTTTCCACCTAGCGGATATCGGCATGATAGGCTTGGATGGATTTCACGCCGCCGGCACCGTCACGTGCGACACGGATACCTTGGGCGCTGGCTACGGCGGCGGCGACGGTCGTCAGATACGGCACCTTGTATTTCAGCGCGGCTTTGCGGATCGAGGCATCGTCAGCACGCGCGTCACGACGTCCCGAGGGCGTATTGATCACGAGGCAGACCTGACGATTGACGATAGCATCGAGCACGTTGGGACGTCCTTCGTTGATCTTGTGGATGACCTCGCCCGCGATACCGTGCTCTGCCAGCCAGCGAATGGTGCCCTCGGTACCGATCAAATTGAATCCCAGTTTTATGAACTCCTTAGCCGCTTTGGCGGCGGCGGGGTCTTTTTCCGAAAGGCTGATGAGCACCGTGCCTTCCTCGGTCGGCAGCTTGGCATTGGCACCCTCCTGCGATTTGTAGTAAGCCAGCCCGAAGGTCGAGGCCAGACCAAGAACCTCGCCGGTCGAGCGCATTTCAGGCCCCAGCACCGGATCGACCTCCGGGAACTTGTCGAACGGGAAGACTGCTTCTTTGGCGCCGTAATGTGGGATGACTTTGGGCTTCAGCCCCAGATCGCTTATTTTCGCGCCGAGCATCAGGCGCGTGGCAATACTGGCCATTTGGGTATTGCAGACTTTTGAGACCAACGGGACCGTGCGTGATGCGCGCGGGTTGGCTTCGAGCACATAGACCGTGTCGTTCGCGATCGCGTACTGCATGTTCATGAGTCCGATTACATGCAGCTCTCGCGCGATGCGGCGCGTGTAATCCTCGATGGTTTTCAGATGCTTCTCTGGGATGGACACCGGCGGGATGACGCAGGCTGAATCGCCGGAGTGGACGCCGGCCAGCTCGACATGCTCCATGACTGCCGGAATATACACGTCGGTGCCGTCGGACAAGGCGTCCGCCTCGCACTCGAGCGCTTCTTGCAGGAATCGGTCGAGCAGCAGCGGGCGGTCGGGCGTCACATCCACGGCCTTGTCAACATACTCGCGCAGCATCGGCTCGTCGTAGATGACTTCCATGCCGCGTCCGCCCAGCACGAAAGACGGGCGGATCATCAGCGGGTAGCCGATCTGGTTGGCGACTGCGACCGCCTCATCGAAAGTGGCGGCCATGCCGGATTCGGGCATGGGTATTTCCAGCCTGTCCATCATGTGGCGGAAGAGGTCGCGGTCTTCAGCGATATCGATCGAGTCAATGGATGTGCCGAGAATCTTCACGCCGGCCTCCGAAAGCTCGCGGGCGATGTTGAGCGGCGTCTGTCCGCCGAACTGCACGATGACGCCTTCGGGCTTCTCCGCCTCGTAAATCTGTAGCACGTCTTCGAGTGTGACCGGCTCGAAATAGAGCTTGTCGGAGGTGTCGTAGTCGGTTGAGACCGTCTCGGGGTTGCAGTTGACCATGATCGTCTCGTAGCCGGCATCGCGCATCGCGAAGGCGGCGTGGACACAGCAGTAGTCGAACTCAATGCCTTGGCCGATGCGGTTGGGGCCGCCACCGAGGATCATGACCTTCTTGGCGTTGCCGCTTACGGTACATTCGTTGGTTTTGCCGTTATAGGAAGAGTAGTAATAGTTGGCATTTTCCACACCGCTGACCGGCACCGGGTGCCACGTCTCGCGGACATCCAGATCGGTGCGGCGCAGACGGATGCTCTTCTCTTTGATGCCGAGAATTTTAGCCAGGTATTTGTCGGAGAAGCCGTCTTTCTTGGCCTGGATCAACAGGTCGTCGGGCGGCACCGAGCCTTTGTAGTGCAGGATTTTTTCTTCGAGTTCCACGAGTTCGCGCATCTGCCCGACAAACCAAGACTTCACACCGGTCATGGCGAATATCTGTTCGTCGGTGGCACCTTTGCGCAGCGCCTCATACATGATAAAGTGGCGCTCGCTATTGGGAATCCGCAACAGGTCTAACAGTTCGGTGAGGCTTCTACGATTAAAGTCTTTGGCGAAGCCCAATCCGTGCCTGCCGTTCTCGAGGGCGCGGATGGCCTTCTGGAAAGCCTCTTTGTAGGTCTTGCCGATTGCCATCACCTCGCCGACGGCCTTCATCTGGGTGCCCAGTTTGTCCTCAACCCCACGGAATTTCTCGAACGCCCAACGCGCGAATTTGACCACGACGTGATCGCCGCACGGGGTGTATTTGTCCAGCGTGCCGTCGCGCCAGTAGGGGATGTCGCGCAGCGTGTAACCGACGGCCAGTTTGGCGGAGATCAGTGCGATCGGGAACCCTGTCGCTTTGGAAGCCAGCGCGGACGAGCGCGAGGTGCGCGGGTTGATCTCAATGATCACGATGCGACCGGTTTTCGGGTCGTGGGCGAGCTGCACATTGGTGCCGCCGATCACGCCGATAGACTCGACGATCCTGAAGGCATAATCCTTGAGGCGGTCTTGCACAGCCTTGTCAATGGTCAACATGGGCGCGACGCAAAAAGAGTCGCCGGTATGCACGCCCATGGGATCGACGTTCTCGATGAAGCAGACCGCCACCATCTTGTTGTCGGCATCGCGCACGACCTCGACCTCAAGCTCTTCCCAACCCAGCACCGATTCTTCGATCAGGCACTGGTGGGTCAGGGAGGCCTCCAGGCCGCGGTTGACGATCATGCGCAGCTCTTCGATATTGTAGACGAGCCCGCCGCCGGTACCGCCCATGGTGTACGCAGGGCGCACGACCACGGGATAGCCGAGTTTGGCGGCGACGTTTTCGGCGTCCTCCACCGTATAGATGATCTCGCTGCGGGGCGTTTCAATGCCGAGTTTGGCCATCGTGTCCTTGAAAATCTGACGGTCCTCGCCGCGCTCGATCGCGTCGAGATTCACGCCGATGACTTTCACCCCGTATTTTTCGAGGATGCCTTTTTTTGCAAGCTCGATTGAGAGGTTCAGTCCGGTCTGGCCGCCGAGGTTGGGCAGCAACGCATCGGGGCGCTCTTGAGCGATGATCTGCTCCAGGCGTTCGGCGTTCAGCGGCACGATATAAGTGGCGTCAGCCATGACCGGATCGGTCATGATGGTGGCGGGGTTGGAGTTTGCCAGCACGATTTTGTAACCGCACTCACGCAGCGCCTTGCAGGCCTGCGTGCCAGAATAGTCGAATTCGCACGCCTGCCCGATTACGATCGGGCCGGAACCAATGATTAGGATCTTTTCGATGTCGTCACGCCGCATAATATGGAGCCTGGCCTTTCTTCAGCATACGCCATCACCAAACGAGCCAAACTGCTCATGATGCTTATGCATGCAATCGGGCTAACAGGATGGCAGGTTTACGTGTTCCCGTCAAGAAAAAGCCCAGAGAAAGCACGCCTTATCTTGACGCATCCACCCCGCTTTATTTACCATACACACCCATATGACAAGACAAGGAATCGCCGTTGTTGCGGTTGGCGGCAACGCATTGATCAAGCATAAATCCCGCCAGACCATTCAGGATCAGTATGATTGTGCAAAAGACACGATCACGCATATCGTGGATATGATTGAAAACGGCTGGGATGTGGTTGTCACCCATGGCAATGGACCTCAGGTCGGTTTTAATTTGCGCCGCTCTGAACTGGCCAAGACAACCCTGCATGAGGTCCCGCTGGACTACTGTGGCGCGAATACCCAGGGCAATATCGGGTATATGCTCCAAAAGGCTTTGCACAACGAATTCAAACGCCGCGGGATCAACAAAGACGCGATAACGGTCGTTACACAGACGGTTGTTGACGAGCACGACCCGGCATTTGGGCATCCTTCCAAGCCTATCGGCAGTTTCATGGGAGAGCGTGAAGCAAAATCTCGCCAAGCTAAGGACGGCTGGACTGTTGTGGAAGATGCCGGCCGTGGATGGCGCAGGGTTGTGCCCTCACCGCGTCCGATTTCGATTGTCGAAGCAGGAGCAATCCACGACCTGATCAAGGCTGGTTTTACGGTGATCGGTGTGGGGGGGGGCGGCATCCCTGTCATTGAGCGTGAAGATGGCACGCTGGCAGGCATCGAAGCTGTGATTGACAAGGACTTCGGTTCATCATTGCTGGCCAAGCTGATTGGCGCGGATTTGTTTTTGATCAGCACCGCCGTTGAAAAGGTGGCTCTTGATTTCAATACGCCGGCGCAAAAGTGGCTGGATCAAATGACCGTCGCAGAAGCCAAGCAGTACGTTTCAGAGGGGCATTTTGCGGCTGGAAGCATGTTGCCAAAGATTCAAGCATGTATACAGTTCATCGAAAATGGCGGCAAGAAAGCATTGATCACCAACCCTGAGCATATCACTGACGCCCTGGAAGGCAAGACCGGCACCTGGATTGTCCCTTAATTGACGCTTGCTCCTTACGCCGTGTCAGTGTTATCCCCGAAGTCAACCATGAAGCGGCAACTTGTGAAGAAAATCGGTACGGCGATTCTGCTCGCCATCCTTTTTTTAGCGGCGTTGATTTACGCGCCGATCTGGGACATCGCCCCGCCTGATGTCTCCGATTTGGCCGTCGTTCGGACCGAGGTGCCGCCAGAAGAAAATGCTTATATCTGCTTTCTGAATGCGGCTACCAACATGCTGTACGAGCCTCAGGGCTTCGATCCGTCCAAGTATCTTCGTGGACAAACGAACGATGATGTTCTGGTGTCCGCCTTCATTGCGACCAACCAAGCGGCCATCGCTTGGGTCAAGCTTGGTGTTGAGCGTCCCTTCTGCCAGAAGCCGGATATAGCAAGTGACCCTGGCTCGATGTGGACATGGCGTTTTTTTGAAATCGGGTATCATCTGCTTGCGACGCAGGTCCGTTTCGAACGAATGCAGGGGCGGATGCGCGAGGCGACTGACGCCATACTGTTGTTGATACGGTATGGGAGTCAGCTTCATCAGGCATCGGACAACATGATCGACTATCCGGTCGTCAACGGTGTCGTTGACGAGGGGTTGACCCAAGCGACGGCTCTGGCGCGCGACAAGCGGTGCGGCCCAGCGGAAAGAGCGCGTCTGCTCGCCGCACTCGCAGAACTGCGCTTCGCAAATCAAGAACTGGCCAAATCAACGAGGGGTGATTATGCGGTTCAAATGGAATTACTGGAACCAACGCGGAGCGGCAGGGCCTATCAGATCTATGCAGACCGTTTGGGCGTAAGCAAATTTAAACGCACGGTCGTGAGACTTAGGGTTCAATTCGTCTATTTACCGAGCTATTTCATGCAGTACAACCGTACCCGGCATCTGATGGCCGGAGACTACCGATTGTTGATGGCACATGCTGGAACGGCCTATGCTGACCATCCTCTTGGAGGCAGCGATACGACCGGAGTTCTTTCCGGCAATACGAGCCAAAACGACGGCCCGTCGGCCAAGCGCGGTCAGACACACCGCTTACGATGGCCGTCTGCCAACGTTTTGGGGCTGCGCATCTGGCGGTATCAGAGAAAAATGCTGGCTGACAAGGTACGGCGGGCGTGTGGGGATGAGTGCAAGCTTTCCGCTGTGCGGCTGTTGCTGGCGTGCCGGGCGTATGAGGAAACGACGGGGCATCTGCCTGAGACACTGGAGGCGTTGGTACCCGACTACTTGTCCGCCGTGCCACGCGATCCGTTCGACGGACAGCCCTTTCGCTACTCCACCGAACGGCGTATCATCTATTCGGTCGGCGAAGATCTCACGGACGACGGCGGAACGCGCGGTTACGAGCAGGGGCGACGGCAGCGCCAGAAGGATCTGGTCTTCGATCTGTTCACACACGAGCCTAACTCCTAACTCCTAAATCCTAAATCCTAAATTTGTACGATCAGCGTGTTACGCGGTCGTACGTCTTGCGACGTTGTGTGCTTTGTGGTATAAATGGGTTCAAAAGAGCGACACGATGGACGTGGACGCGTTGAGGTAAGTTTGAAAACTTCGTTGAATCTCGTTGTGGCCTGTGCGATGTTGCCCGTGCTGGCCGCGTTTTCGGCGACCGGTGATCGCCCTGACTCTGAAGAGGCCGTCGTCGAGGAAAACCTGACGGCAGCGGAAACTTTAAATGCCTGTACACGGCTGATACCGACCGAGCCGCTTTTGCTGCAGGGGACGATGACCGTCCGTAAACTGCGCGGTATTGTGCTGATGCAGCAGCCGTTTAAGCTTTTGATGGCGTGGGGGGCACAACCGCCGTCAGCCGAGGTGTTGTTGCTGGATCAAAAGGGCACGGGGCTCGTCGAGCGTGCTATGCTGACGCGACCGGAAGGGAAGCCGGCGCAGATCCAACTGTTTGAAGGCCCGGAGCAGAAGCCTGTGCCCGAGCCCTCGTATGCCGGGCGTATCCGGGGGACCGACATGACGTGGATGGACCTGACACTGGATTTTCTCTGGTGGAAGGATGTGCGCTTTGATGACCAGCCGCGTGGCGAAAGCCACAACGGACGCGATTGCGATATCTTGATTGCGGTGCCGCCGAGTCCGATTCCGGGATGTGCCGCCGTGCGTATCTGGGTGGATCGTCAGTTGCGCTGTCTGATGCAGGTGGAGCAACTAGGTCCGCAAGGCGATGCCGTGCGGAGGATGTGGGTGCAGCGTGTCAAAAAAATGGACGACCGCTGGATGATTCGCGATATGGAGATTGAGACCCTTAACAGCGGGCATCGCACCAAACTGTTTGTGGATGACGTTTCTAAACCATGAATCCTACTTTCACGTTGGGCGCCGGTGCCATTCTTGTGTTGTTGCTCTGTCTTTCGGCCTTTTTTTCGGGCTGTGAGACCGTGCTCTTCTCTCTGTCGCCGATTCAGGTTCAGCGCATCCGCAACCGACATGCCGCTGCGGGACGGCGGCTGGAAAGGTTGCTGGCCGATCCGGCGCTGATTCTCTCTACGTTGCTGGTCGGCAATACCTTGGTGAACTTCGCGTTCGCCAGTGTCGGTTACGTGCTGATCGAAAGCCTGATTCCGCGTTGGGGCGAGGCCATCGCCATCCCGCTCATGACCGTGAGCCTGCTTATGTTTGGCGAGGTGACGCCGAAGCGCATTGCCGTCATCCATGCGGAACGGCTCGCGCCGATTTGCAGCAAGTTGCTGCTGTTTTGGCTCTGGCTGCTGCGCCCCTTCAATGCCGCACTAACCGCCGGTTCCCGTATCTTCAAACGAGCACTGCGGCGCGAGCGGCGCACGCTCTCCAATGACGAACTGCTCACCGTCGTTGAGGTCGGAGAAGAGTTGGGCGTGCTCGACGAGGAGGAGGCGTCGATGGTCGATGGCATTCTCCGTTTGTCGGAACTTATGGCCAGCGACGAAATGACGCCGCGCGTGGATATGGTCGGTATTGATCTGGACACGCCGGGTGAAAGGCAGGTGGCGATCGCGCGTGAGGCGGGGCATCGTTTCCTGCCGGTTTATGTGCGCACCCCCGATGCGATCGAGGGGTTTTTGGATACGGTTCAGTTTTTGCTTGATCCCGCGCATGACGTCAAGAAAGCCACGCGCCAAGCGCTGTTCGTGCCGGAGAACGTCTCGCTTGATGATCTGCTCGTGACCTTCCAGCGGAGCGGTAAGCACATTGCGTGCGTGCTGGATGAATATGGCGGCACGGCGGGTTTGATCACGCGCGGCGATATTCTGGAGTTGATCGCAGATCCTGTGGCGTCGACCGCAGAGGATGAGGCCGAGCCGATTCGTCAAATCGCGCCAGATGTGTGGCTGGTGGATGGCACTGTGAGTCTGGAAGAGCTGAACCATGAGCTGGATCTGGATCTTGAAGCCGATGATGCGGATCGGATCGCGGGCTGGGTGACGTTCCACGCGGGACGTCTGCTGCAGGCGGGACAGTCGGTACACGCGCAGGGCTGCCGCGTGACGGTCCGGCGCATGCGCAAGCGGCGTATCGACACCGTTCAGCTCGAAGTGCTGGAACGCCCGAAGGAGGATGAAGAGGCGCTCGAAAACGCGGTGCATGACGACCTGCTTGAGAGCCTTGACGAGGAGGAGGCGCTGTGAAGGCAGGACTCTACATCGTCGGCATTCTGCTGTGCGCTTTGGTCGCTGCATTTCTTTCGGGCACGGAGACGGGCCTGTTGTCGCTCAGTCATGCGCGGCTCATGCACTTGGTTCGCGCGGGCGTGAAGTCGGCGCGGATTTTACACGGATACCTCGGAGATTTGCAGCGTTGTCTGGCCTCGCTGTTGGTCGGACACAACTTGGTAAACGTCATACTGTCTACGCTATCGGCCAGCTTGGCGCAAAGTTGTTTCCCGAGCAACAGTGGTGCCCAGACGTTGTGGGCGGTTGTGATGGCGTTTCTGGTGCTGTTCTTCTGCGAATTTCTGCCCAAGCTGTTTTTCACGACCCGCCCGTTGCGGCGGACGCTGTTGGTGGCGCGCCCCTTCTATGTGATGGATCGCCTGCTGACGCCGCTGACCAACACCATTCTCTTTCTGACGCGCTGGCTGGTGCCCCAATCGGACTCAGGTACCGGTCAACGTTTTCTGATGACGCGCGAATATATCCAAAATGTGGTCAGCGACGCGAAGCACGGCTCGCGTATCACCGCGTTTGAAAGGCTGATGATCAATCGTGTGTTGACGTTACATGCCCAGACGGCCGCACAGATCATGACGCCGCTGAACCGTGTGGTTAAGACATGCGAGACGGCACCGCTACGCGATTGTTTTCAGGCTGTCCGCGATTCCAAGCATGTGCGGCTGCCGGTTTTTAGCGAAGACGGAGCGCGGTGTGTCGGCGTGCTGAATGTCGCGAAAGCG
>ERZ795058.2545-NODE-2545-length-21172-cov-8.292182_pt1 | contig 21172 bp, 28 predicted proteins | sample MGYA00375142_ERZ795058 | MGnify/ENA primary metagenome ERZ795058 (study PRJEB30187, sample SAMN05720210) | activated sludge metagenome | isolation source: anaerobic digester from wastewater treatment plant | place: Japan | collected 2015-04-20 ... | reverse complement strand
TTTTTACTTCTTTATTATTTTTTATATTTAGTTCTGGCAAGTGAATATAGGAGAAAACTCCCTATCTGCCAACAAAAAAAGGCTTGACACTAATTGTATCAAACCTATTTATCTAACTTGGTAAGTGAATATAGGAGAAAATCACCTATTTGCCAACAAAAAAAGGCTATAACTTATTTTATTTCGTTACAGTCTCCCTTGTAATTTATCGTGTTTTTTAACACTAACTATATATTTAGGGGGTGGCTCTCTTAAGGCGTCGCTTTGTGCCTTCTTTTCAAACCTGCTTTGTTTTCCTTTTTTGTTTTGTTACTGAACCACTGATTAAGTTTTATCACCACAAATGTAATAAAAGATAAGAGAGACAAAACTTAAATTTGTATATAAGATTATTAATAACCACTTTCAAAACTCGAAATCCAACGACTTAAAAAGTTGTTGATGAGTATTGAATATTTCTCTATTTTGTCATGTTCCTTACTTCGAAGCAAGTCAATAATAAAATCAATTATACCAAAAGCCACAATTTTCAATTTAATCATATTTACTTGGTTTTGCATATCTAATAACCACAAAAGTATATTGTTTTCCTATCTGTAAATGTTATAAATGATACTATAAGATGTATATAAATGAGGTGCGGACTATTTATTGGACTTTTATTTGCCTAGATTTACTCAACTTTGATTCTACAATTCTACATTATCAAAATTATACACCAATCCTAAATAATTTTTTTATTTTACATTCTTATCTAAAGAGGTGATCATGCAAACTAAACTATACTTTTTTAAGTCGTTTTTTGTTATGTTAAAAAGCACTACTTATATTTTTTAGTGCTAAATAAGTGTAATGATGAAAAAGCATAAAAAAAGGCTCATTAGAGCCGTTAATTTTGTATGGATCATTATAATTTTTATACTCTTCCAATAATGAATCAATAATTTTTACCATCGTATTTCCTCTACTTACTTGTATTATCTACCATTAACTGGAGCAAATCAACATAGTTTTAAGTCTTTATTTACTCTTATTTAATATTTATTTATATTAACCATCTTTTATTAGATTAGTTATATAATTATAACTTGTTATTAGTTAAATTATCATTTAACTTCATTTCAATTTCAATAATATATTTATATGAATCTTTAAAGTTAGGGATTTTATTAAAATATTTTAAAGCACTATTATAATCTTTATCATTGTATAACTTTTTAGCAGCAAAATATATTTTATACTTTGTATCATCACTAAACATTCCTTCATTTTTGTTACTAACTTCTTCTTCTAAATAGTTAAAATCACCTTGATGATAACCTCTTACTACATTAATATCTTTTTTAACATCTTCTTTTTTCTCTATTACATAATTTTTAATTTCTCTAGCTTCTTTTTTAAAATGAGGCTTTAAAAAGATGATTGTTAAAATAACACTTGTAATACTTAAAATAATTGAGATTAAAGAAAATATTACCATAATAAAACCAGAAGAAAGATACATTATAAGTACTAAAATCTCAGCCATATTAACGTCTGACTCTGGCATTAAAGCAAACTTAATTATTAATAAAATAAACCAAGCAATATTTATTATATTAGCAATAATACTATGAAATGAAACTTTAATTAATTTTCTTCTAGTGTTAAATTTAGTTAACATAATAATAGATATTATTAAATAATATAATGCAAAGAAAAATACAATAAATGAAAAATGAGAATATTCTTCAGGTATAAACATCAACATCATTGCTAGGAAAGAAAATAAAGATAAACCAATAAAAATAAATGATGAGAGTAGTGATAATATACCACTAATATTTTTAAGTTTTTTGTTAATCATAATAATCGCCTCTTTCTGCCTATAGTATATCATATAATTTGCAAATAATCATTATTTTTTATTGTCTATTAAAAAAGATGGATATTAGTCTTTATATCCATCTTTTAAAAAGTCTTATTTAATTTAACGGCATTAGTAAGCATATTAACGTTTTATTTTATTATTTATAAATTATAGCTTTATCTTACTTTTTTGCTAATTATTTGGTGTTATTGCTTTTTACTTAAATCTAATAATTTTAATTTTTCTTTATAATTTTGTTAATCTTAAGTGACATTGCTTTAATATTAACTTTAAAAATTATTGATTAAAGAATACAATAAAATTGTTAATAGTTATTTTTAACAGTTTTATTTTTATAAGATTTTTCAAGTTTTATTCAAGAGAGTTTCAAATGATTAAAATTATTATCTTTTATATATTTTATAAAGCATGTTGCAATTTCATTCATTTTTAAATCATTTTGATGAACACCATCGATAGCTCTACCATTATCATCATTATTAAAAAATAATGTCCCGTCTAAATAATTTAGATTATATTTATTTGAGAATTCTCTCAAATATTTTTTATTAGTTTTATTTTTATTACTAATAAGTTCATCAAACTTATCTTGTGCAAAAGGTGTTCTTGAAACTATTATTACAGGTATATCAATACCGTTCTCTTTAATAACTTGATAAAATCTATCTAATCTATTGACTAAGTTGTCACTCATCCCTGCGTTAGCTTCGTCATCGATTATAATTAAGTCTATGTTTTTATTCCTAAAAATAATACGAGCTACCTGGTCTTCTAAATTAGCATTGCCTGAAAAACCATAATTTAATATTTCACAATTTAATTTTCTAGAAATTATATTACTATAAAATAACCCTGGTCTTGAAGCACTGGCTCCTTGGGTAATTGAAGTCCCATAAAGTAATATTGTTTTATTATATTATTATCTAGTAATTTAACTAAATCTCTATTTATTGTTGGTCTAGAATAAAGATTTTCTCCAATCAATATATCACTCGGAGATAAAGAATCGTTTTTTTCTAATATCTTAATTATTTTAGCTTGTCTTTCATTTAATTTCATAAGACGCCCCTCATTTTTATATTTTAATCTTATCGTTTTGATAAGAAAAAGTAAAGAATGCTGATAAGAAAGTGTTTTGTAATGCTGTTTACGTGGTGAATCAATACATAATTTAATTAAAATACCGACCTATTCTATATTTTATTTGTTTTTCACAAGTACATGTAAGGGCAATCTATCAATTTTCTAATTAAAAATCTAACAGATGTTTGTATTGGAGAATTAATTTTTAACGGGTTATAATTATAATCGTGTAAATCCAACTTGTAATCGTGTAAATTAAAAAGTAATCGTGTAAGCTAAACTTTGCTTTTTCCTAAAAAAACTATTTCTATCTATATTTTTAGCCTCTACTTATTTTTTATATTTAGTTTTGGTAAGTGATTATAGGAGAAAACTCCCTATCTGCCAACAAAAAAGGCTTGACACATATTGTATCAAACCAATTCAATCAACTTGTGTGATGCTACCTATTTTGATACAAATTAGCACCCCATGAATTTTTTTAGCACCCTTTGCTTAATTTTAGCACCCCTATAAAAACGGCTTAACAAGGCTGTAAATAACAATCATCTATGTTTTTCGATTGATTCAATGATTAAATCGATAGCAACACCAATATCGATCATGTGGATTAGATTCTTCTCATAAACTCTAAGAGTCATTATTCTATCTTCTATAGTTGCATATCCAACTTCAATCCAATAGAAACAAAACATAAATTCACTAGGCAGTTTATGCTCTTGAGGCATCTCTAACTCAACAAGGATTGGTGTAATTGGCTTCCAATCCTCGATATTCTTATTATCAATATCCTCTTTAATACGTAATGAATAGACTCCATTTCTGAAAAAGTAATCTCTTGACTTTAGTTGGTTCTTTTTGAGATAAGAGATCAATTTGTTGTCATTCGTAATGGTGACAAAGTCTCCTTCTTCTCTATAGAAAACGTCAGTGTACATGCCATTGATTAAATCAACAACATAGTCTCCATCACCATATGGTTCTGGATGTGGGTAAAACTTTCTAATCAAATTTCTTGGTACAATCATTTCTCTAGTTTTCATGAACTAGACCTCCTGGCTTATGCCATTCTATTTACAGGATTTTCCTGCATTACCCTTTGTACCAAGATTTTTTTTATTCTTTATTATATCATTTTTAAATCTCACGACGGATTCTTAAAACACTATTTTCAACATTATCAAGTTCAAACAAGACTATTTTGAATAATACACCTTCACTCTTAAATTGAATGCCATCTTCCAAGTACTTACTCATTTCAAGATCATTCGGATATATGATTAAAACTTTTTGCGAATTATATTTTTTTGCATATGCATACATTTGATACATGTCAGACTGAGATATTCCATAATTTTTACGCTCGTCATCTACTAGCACTTTCCACTTAGTATCAATAACAATAACAGTCCCATCAGTTTTCTTAACAATTATATCTGGTCTTAGTGAAAACTTCATTGGCTCGTCAAATAGGTAAAAACCTTTATCTTGTGTTGTGATATCCCATGGCATATTTCTACAATTCTTTATAAGCTCTGATGCTACATATGCTTCAAATACCTTTTCCATTGGGAAAAGTATAGCTCTCGCTGTTGTTGTACCAGAAAATGTCGTAAAGCTTTTATTGTATAAGAAAACTTTAGACCAATTCATTACAGTCTCATACTCCTGATTATTTCTACTAATTAACACTTTAGAAAAGTCTTGATCATAATTAATGGATTTATCAATATGTTCAAAGCTAATTAGTAAACTCTTAATCTCAGTGATGTTTACAATATAATTTGACAATGATTGTAATTTCAGTAATGTTTATTGTATTTACACTAGGACAAATATTATTTAAAAGGCCTTATGTAACATTTTTATTTAGTTGTCACCAAAATCCAGAGAGATCATTAAAATATTTAGGTAAATATTTGGGCATTTGTGCTAGATGTACAGGAATATTAATAGGCATATTTATTATGCCTTTTATTACAATTATTAATTTCAATTATTTATATTTATTGTTAGGTTTAATTCCTTTAATAGCAGATGGTTCTTTTCAACAATTTACAAAATATAAAAGCAATAATCTTAAAAGAATTATTACCGGCATTTTGTTTGGTTTTGGGATGATTGTTTTTATAAGTTATTATTATTTAGTAATTGCTAAGATAATTATATATTTTATTTAAAAATATTATTCAACACAAAAATTAGAGAGATTCATATATTATTAATAAATTTATTTATTAACTTAAATTTAAAAATATGACAATTTTACTTTTGTAAACTCATCTATAATAATAATTAAAGAGTATATTCTAATTTTTTTTATATTAATAAATATATCTATGTAGATAGCTTGTGTTTTCTAAAGTAATGGTGTATACTACTAATGTGACTAAGGTCATAGATTAAAGTAAAAGGAGTATTTAGTATGTTAGGAAAAGTAAAATGGTTTAATTCTGAAAAGGGATATGGATTTATCACTACAGAAGAAGGCAAGGACATTTTTGTACATTTCAGCGCTATTCAAACTGAAGGTTTCAAAGCACTTGCAGAAGGCGACCAAGTAAAATTTGACGTTACAGACAGCGATCGTGGCGAAACAGCAGTGAACGTTGTAAAATTATAATTTTTCAATGAGTCTTAGAAATTAGGGTTCTCTTACAAGAGAACCCTTTTTGTGTGGAAATAAAATTAACATCAATTTCAATTATTTGAATTTTATTGGTGATATTTATGTAATAGAAACGGAACAAAGAAATAAAGATATAGTTTATTTTTCAGAATTATTTTCAATTAAAAACAATTTGAATGATATGATTTCAACATATTCACATGGAATGAAACAAAAGCTTGCAATTATTTCTGCTTTTATTAGGCATCCAAAATTAATGCTTTTAGATGAACCTTTTGTTGGATTGGATCCTAAGGCAGCATATCTTATGAAAGAAGAGATGAAAAAATTATGTGATAGTGGAACTTCAATCTTTTTTTCTACTCATGTTTTAGAAGTTGCTGAAAAAATTTGTGATCATGTTGCGATTATTAAAAATGGTAAGATTATTGCTAGTGGAACTATGAGTGATGTTAAAGGCGATAAATCACTAGAAGATGTTTTCTTGGAGTTGGAAGGATGAGAAACTTTTTAATTTTACTAAAAGTTAATTTTATTAATAATTTAAGAATAAATAGATTTTTAAAAAAGAAAAAAGGTAAAACAAAAGTAGCTCTTATTAGTTTATTATTTATAGTTGCTTTGTTGTTTTTCATGGGTATTGGGTTTTTGTATTACATGATGTTTGCAGATATTTTAAAAGCTGAAGGTAAAGTTGAATATATTTTACTGATAGCTTCTTCATTTGGAGCTTTCATGTTAGTTATGCAAACAATTGTAAGGGCTGATGGGCATTTATTTAAGGCAAGAGATTATGATATGTTAATGAGTATGCCTATTAATCAAAGAGATGTAGTCTTTAGTAAAGTTCTTTCTTTATTATTTGCTGATTATTTATTTTTCTCGATATTTTTTATTCCTGGGGTAATTGTGTATGGAGTTCATACTGGCTTTACTGCTTGGTTAATAATTTATGGATTAATTAGTTTGGTTGTTACGCCGTTACTTCCAATATCAATTTTTAGTTTTTTATCTTATTTTGTTTCTATAATAACGAGAAATTGGAAATATAAAAATATTTTCAAAATAATTATTATGTTTCTTTTTGTTGTTGGAATTATGATGATAAGTATAACAAGTCAGAACATGGAAGATAATCCTGGTCAATTTGCTGAAAGTATGTTTAATTCAGCAAGAGCTATTTATTATCCAGGCTACCTTAATTATTTAGGATTTATGGGTAATATTGGAGCTGCTTTACTTTACATTGGACTTAATGTTGGATTCTTTTCTATTTTTGTTTTTCTTTTAGGAATAACTTATCAAAAAACAAATTCAAGAACTGAAAAAAGTTTTAAAAAAGAAGAATTTATTTTGGATGATAAAATAACAAGTGATGGTGAAATAAAAACATTATTTAAAAAGGAATTTAAAAGATACATTAGTTCACCAATCTATGTATTAAATAGTGGTGTTGGTGCAGTATTATTACCTATTTTATTAGTTGTGATGTTTTTACAATTAAGATCTGGGACTGAGGCAATTGATAGTTCATTGATCTTTGTGATAATTACGGCAATGGGGTATTTTATTATTACTATTACTTCAACAACTTCTTGTACAATTAGTTTAGAAGGCAAGCAATTTTGGATAATAAAATCAGCTCCTGTAAAAACAGAAAATGTTTTTATTGCAAAAGCATTAATAAATATTGTTTCTGCCCTGCCATTTCTATTGATTGCAATTGTTTTAGCGATTTTTCTAGTTAAATTTAGTTTAATCCAAATATTAATTTACGCGACTGTTGTTTTACTTGGGTTATTACTAATTACAAACTTAGGATTATTAATTAATTTATTTTTACCTAAAATGGTTTGGGATCAAGAAGTTAAAGTTGTTAAACAAAGCGCAAGTGTTGTGGTTTTAATGTTATTATCTTTCATTCTTGATGTTTTACTATTTGGTGCAAGTATAATTGTTGGAGTTTTAAGTTCTGTATTTTTTGGAATAATGACATTTATTATTCTTTCAGTAATAATAAACATTATTGTAATTGTCTTATTAAATACTGTTGGTAAAAATAAATATGAAAGAATGAGTGCATAAATATTAAAAGGTGAGCTTAAATTAGCTCACCTTTTTTGTTTCTACAAACAATTAAGAATCTATCTTCAATAGATTCAAAATATTTATTTTCTTTAATTTGTTTTTCTATATTTTGCAAACCATCAAAAGACTTTTGAGCGGAGAAACCTGGGAATTCCCATTCAATGATTTTGGCCATAAAAATAACGGCATCAATTGATAAATATTTTATTTTTAATAATTTCTTTTTAGTATCTAAAATTTCAAAATTATTAGTAATAAATTTTTCTAATTCTTTATCCAAAGTAAATGTTTCATAGTCTCTTTTAGCCCAAGGGGTTAAAATTTTAGTCATTGGTTCATTATTGAAAGAACCCACTTGTTGAGTAATAAATAAACCGTTTGGTTTTAAAATTCTTTTGATTTCTTTAATATCATATGATTCATGCCGATTAATAATAATATCAAATTGACTATGGGGATATGGAAGGCGAGAATCTTGCGTATAATAGCTGACATTAATTCCTAAAGAAGATAAATTTCTAATAGCCAGTTGATAATTAGGGTAGTAGCCTTCGGTAGCATAAGTGTTTTCATAAGGATGCTTTAATAGTAAAAGTTTTTTCCCATCTGCAGTCCCCATATCTAAGAGAATATCATTATTATTTAGATATTCTTTTACAATGTTCAAATAATTCCATGGAGTTTCTTCTTCAATAATTTTTCCGTCTAAAAAGGAGAAATCCCAACCTATCATTTTGCTTTCTTCTTCAATTTTTTTGTATTTTTTTAAAAGCATTTATATCAACTCATTTTTACGATAAAAATAAATAGCAAGCAGCAATAAAACAAAAGAAGAGATAAGGAAAATAATCAGTGATATATAATTTAATGATTCATTTTCAATAATGTATCTAGAATCTGAAAATTTAAATGGTGTTAAGTATTTAAAAAATTTAGTTTTTTCACTAAACAATGAGAGTATGTTTAAAAAGTAAAAGGCAAAAGGTATTCCAAAAGCTAAACCATTTTTATTATTTATAAAAATTGATATTAAAACTGCTAGTAAATATATAAAAATATTTACGAAAAGTGGAGATAAAGTTAGCATAATCATTAAACTAAAATCTAAATCATTGCTAATAGCTAGACCTGTTATGATTACCGCACTTGTAGTAAGTATTAAAAGAACAATATTAATTAAATTTCCTAATATTTTTGAAATTAGTATTTTATCTCTTGAAATTGGCTTTGTTGCTAGGTATTCAATTGTCATTTCTTCTTTTTCTTTGCCAATAGTTTTAAAGCCCAATAAGGAACTATAAATACTAGTTGCTAAAACTAAAAGGACTATTCCTTCGGATTTAACCCAGCCTGAAGGGCTTGTTATTGAAGCAATATCCATGTTGAATATTTTTAGTAGCTCTTCTGGAAAAACAGTAATGAGTTGATTTAACAATTCAATATTTTCGGATGTCATTAAGCTAGGATATATTACAAAAACTATTAACATAAAGAAGGAAATTACTCCTAGCCAAATAAGTAATGATTTAAAATTTGTTTTTATTTCTCTGATAATCATTTTGGGCCTCTATTTATAATAATGCATGAAGACATCTTCTAGAGATGGTTCTTCAATTAGTATTCTTTCTATGTTGTGTTTTGATAAGTCTTCGATTAGGTTATTGATATTACCTTCATATAAAAAAGTTGTAAATTCATTAGTTTTGGGAATTATATTATAACCATTGGTTAATTCATCTTTTGTTTTTATTTTTATCATATAAATGGAATTTGATATTAAATCATTGATTGAAGCAACTTTTATTATTTTCCCATCTTTTATAATAGCTACACGATCACATATTTTTCTGACTTCAGCTAAATTGTGAGAAGAAAGTAAAATGGTTTTACCATTTTCTTTTTCTTCTTTTAAAATTGCATAAAATTCTTCTTTCATTAAAGGATCAAGTTCAGACGATGCTTCATCCATAATGATTAATTTTGGTGAATGTGCAAGTGTAAGAATAATTCCAATTTTTTTAAGATTACCTAAGGATAAATCACCAATTCTTTTAAAAAGGTCTACTTTCAATCTTCCGGCTAAAAGAATTGCTTTTTTTGTTGTATCAAAGGGATAAAAAGAATTATTAAATTTTATGATTTCTTTACCAGTCATTTCTTTGTATAAATTTATTTCGCTAGGTAGATATCCGATGTCGACATTTTCTTTAAAAGAAAGGCGATCGAGTTCCTTCCCCATAAAATTTATTGTTCCTTCGGTTTTATTAATTAGCCTCATGATACAACGAATTGTTGTTGATTTACCAGCTCCGTTGGGTCCGATAAAACCAAAGATTTCCCCTTCGTCAATAGACATAGTGACATTGCTAATACCTACTTCCTTCCCATAATATTTAACTAGGTTTTTAATTTCTAAAAAGTTTTGCATTTTTATCTCCTTTTGTAATAATTAATTCTGTAAATATATTTTAACATAAAATTAAAATAAATTATAAAAAAAAGGAATGTTTTTACATTCCTAAAAAAGTGTTGCTAGAATAGTACTAATTTTTTCTAATAATAATTGATCTTGTTTTGTATAGTTGTTGAAAAGATCACTATCTAAATCAATAACAGCAACAACTTTATTATTTTTAATAATGGGTGTAACTATTTCACTTCTTGATGTTGAAGAACAAGCAATGTGACCTTTAAATTCTAAAACATTTTCAACAATGATTGTTTCTTTTGTTTCAAAAGCTGTTCCACAGACACCTTTGCCTATTTCAATTACTGAGCATGCAACCTCACCTTGGAAAGGACCTAAAAATAATGTGTTATCCTTAACAAGATAAAATCCTGCCCAAGAAGTATTTTTAAAACTTGTTTTTAAGATTGCTGAAACATTAGCTAAATTAGTAACTAATGGGTACTTTTTATCAATTATTGATAATATTATTTGGTCTAAATTGTTATTCATATGTATTAACTCCTTTATATTTTATATTCTTATTATATAAAAAAAATCTAGTTAAAACCAGGTTTTTAAATCTGGGTTACTTGATATAAAATGATATAATAGCGCACCCCTGTTAAAAATTAGCGCACCCTAAATTGATGGCTTTATTAAAGCAATTTTATTCTTCTGATCTTTTGTTTCTTTTTTCACTTTTTAGAAATATAAGATACTTTCTATTTGCAAACTATCCATTTAAATGTTTTTTTATTTACTAATATTTACCCAGGAAAGTATACTTGTTTATTTTTAAGGTGTATTATTTTTTTATTTAAGACATCATAAATATTGCATATTGAATCGATTACTTTGTTGGTATTGCAATACTAACATTCATCTAATTATACCCTAATTACTTCAATACCTTTTTTCTCTAAATCTATAACTAAGCTCTTATTATATCCGAAAAAATAAACTGGTATTCGCTCAATTTTACACACTTTTATTAGTGCCATCATTGGAATATCATCCTCTACTTCTGGATTTCTATCAAGAGTCACTAATATTTGATCAAATGAATATCTAGATCTGCTTTTGTATAATCTAAGACTTGTAATATCTTCGAATCTTATTTTCTTTTTTAATCGTGCAAAAGAAATGTGTAGCTCGTTATCTTTAATGTAAATCTTATTAATGTTAAAAATGAATCCCAATCCAAAAAATAATAATGCTACTAAAATAAGGATAAATCCTTCATTTCCGACATTAATAACCATTAACACACCCATTACCTGAAAGTAGCCAAACTAAGTATTTAAATTCTGATTGCATATAGTATTTCTTCATAAAAACATCCTTTTTTAATTTACTCATATTTACTTGATTTTGGATGCCTATTATCCATAAAAGCATATCAATTTTCTTATTTAAGACATCATAAACCACTATTATTGCATTAATAAATTTAGTTCTAAATTATAGTAAGTTTTTCCTTTTTCCAAATGATACAGTAGCAATTCTTCAGTTGTTTTAATTTGTATATTGATTACTTCGGTATCACCAAAATACTCTAATGTCTCCAAACGAATTATTAAATAATTAATCTCTGTCCAAAAATCATTTAATGAAGCACTAAATTTTTTGGGAAAGATAATACCAATTATTTCTTCTGTTAAATCCGAAGATGCATCAAATTCAATATATTTATTATTAATTACAATCTTGTCACCAAATTCAAAGGAAACTGTTTTATTGATGCTATCATTAACTTGAACAACTATTTGAATTAGATCATTACGCAAATCTCTTCTCAGTTCATTATTCCATATATAAACATGTTGTACCCATTGATTTTCTTCTTTATTGATTTCAACAGCATACTTTGCTTCGCTACTTTTAAAATCATCAACTACTTCTTGAACGTTATACAAACTTGATTCAATTGACCATGTACTATTTAAATTTCGATCACATCCAACCAGATAAAACACTGTAGCTATCAGTAAGACAATAGTAAACAACTTTTTATTCATAATTTTCACCTTCTTTAAACTAGTTTTTTTATTTACTCAATTTAACCACTATTTGCCCATCTATTACCCATACAAGTATATCATTTTCTCATTTAAGACATCATAAACCACTATTATTGAATTGATTATTTTAAGGATTTAAAATCTAGATCATCTTCAAAATCTTTCAATTCATTTTTAATTTCATCCATTAGCGAGTTTATGTTTTCAAAATATGAATTATTTGAATCGATACTTTCCCAAAATCCGTAAGCTGATGCCCAATATAATTCATCTTCTTCAAAAATCTCTAAACGTTCAATAGAATATGAATAAGAACCCCAATTATTTATATATATTTCAATTCTCCTCATAAAATCTTTTGAAAAATAAAGGTGAACTGTATTATTTGATAACCCACTATATTTTAATAGTCTTATTTTTTCTTCATATTCTAAATATGGCAGTCGTTTATGATGTTTATAATTGTCACTCTTGCACCCCATATAAGCAACCATAAAGTTATCCAATAAATCGGCTCTTCTTGTTTTTGCATCAGATTGAACAAACACATTTTTGACTATTACTATCAAAAGCAAAATTACAGTAATTGGTAACAGAATAATTGAAAGAATTATAAGTCCTGTTAGTTCCCTTCTTCTTTCTTTCTTTGATGTTTCTCTATATTCTATGAAATCTATAGAACCTGAAAAATGAACTTCTTTTGTATTGGCATTAATATTGGCTATGTAGTACCAGTTGCCGCCCGAGTGACCTCCACGCTCAATACCAATTTTTATTTTATCGTTTTCAATGAAAACGGACAAATCTTCATAATTTCCATGATCAGCAATAAATGAACTGTTTTCTCCCTTAAATTTCTCTATGAATTGCTTAAGATCACCATAGTAAATATAGTTTAATTTATTCACTTTTTTCTTCATATATATTAACCTCTTAGCACAATTTCTAGTTTACTCACATTTACTCGATTTTACTAATTATTCCTTCGCTATACCTTTTTATTTCATAAAGTATAAAAGCTTGTCCGACAAAAGAGGAGGCAGATTTTTGAAATTCAGTAAATTCCTGTGAAATAAAAATAATCCTAGTTTGCGTCCAATCAAAGTCCTTAACTTCTTTCTTCTCATTTGTTTTCTTTTGATATAATAACACAAAATCCGCTTTTCTATCTAAAAGAGTATACAAATATGTTACACCCTGATCAACTAAGCTTTTGTTTTGCCCTCTTTTATATTCTATTATAATAAAAGAATTTGATTCCTTATCGAAAGCGACAGTATCAAACCTATAATTTTCAATTGAAAACTCTGAGGCTATAAATTCCAATCCAAACAATTCCTTCAAATTATTTTCTGTTAATGTTTGCAGTTCTTTTTCTAACTTAAAATCATTAACCTGTATTTCCTTTAATCGATTATTTTCATTCTTAAAAATCATAAGCTACACCTCTATTCTAATTATCATTATACCATTATAATAGTCCTTACACAAGACCTATTAAATGGTAAATTATTCACAGAAACAAATGTCTATTGTTTTCAATATATTTTGTTATTATTTTTTCATATAATTTATTGGGATGAACAACTGTCATATCCTCATAATTATCAAGATAATACTTTGTAAATGCAAAAGCGTCTATTTCTAGTTCTTGATACGCATAATTTGCATGTTCCTCATCATCATTTATTATATCTGCATTCTCTGATGACTTCATAGTTTGAAGTGCCCTTTTCCAGTTAGTTGCTATCTCATCATCATAATAGTATGAGTATACAATTTGAAATAAATGTCTATATTCGTGTGTTATAGCTTTAGCACATTCAAAATAATCATTTTTAAATTTCCTGTTTATTACAATACTAAATTTAGGTTTTATATTCAATCTACTGTCATCTAAAATAGTATCCTCAAATGATATTGGTATTTGTTCTATGTTAAAGTACTCTGATACTTTTTGAGAGAGTAATTCTATCTTTTTTTGCATTTTTATATCAGGCATTTTATAGTCCTCTTTCTTAAGTTTCGTTTTCTGTATTATAACATAAAAGCATTTAAAAAGGCCTTAGAACTTTATTCTTTAGCCTTAAAGTTTAACCCATTATTAAATTTAAATCTTATATTCTTGTTACGATGCACTGTTCCTGATTCAACCATCAACATCCATATTCGTTCATCCCATTTATCAATCTCACTTCCAGATTTGCGTAGTGCTTATAAATGGTTAAATAGTCCGCACCTCCTCTTTTGTCCATTCTTAGCTTGACATTTATAAATACCGTTATTTGTGAGTTGTCTTCACCTTTTTTAAGCTTTATAAAACTATTTTAATATATACAGATTATTAAAGAAAATTGATGATTTATATAAAACAAATAAAACAATTTATAATTATTAAAAAAACTCAATTAAATCTTTGCATTATCGATACCTAATGTTTATAATTGTTTAGAGGTGAGCTTAGAATGAAAATTAACATTGATATTAAAAATAAAGTAGAAAAGATATTGGAGGATTCTAAAAATATTTTTTCTATATTAAACGAATTTTGTGAATATAATGATAACAATAACATTCCTATTGAACATTCTCTGCTAATTAAATTAGCTATCTGTTGTGATACATATAATGAACTTCTTTCTAATTTAGAAATCAAAGATTAATTAATTTTTCTAACCATTCTTTAGATTCTAAAACATCAACATTGTTAGTTTTCCTTTTCAAAACATTGTCTATGGTATTACCTGAGAACTGAGCAACTCCTCGTGAATTTCTTCCTGACCAATGAAATTGAATGTGTGTTCCTTTTAGTAATTCTTTATTAAAGACTGAGCATAAAAAAGTATATATATTTTCATTTGAATCAATCCCAATGAAATATATCAAATATATTGATTTATCTTTTGATAAAAATTCTAAAAGTTTATCAATATTATAGGCTTTTGGAGCAGAATTAAGATATAAAACCTTTGTTTTTATATCTGTTTTCGTTTCATGATTTGTATAATTAATGTTATAGTCACCTAAATCATCTTCATTTTTTATGTAAGGTAAATTTGTATTATTTTGTAAAGCATGAATGATTTCTTTTCTTATACCATCTGATTCCCCTTGAGTTATTAGATACTCTATAACCCTTCCCCTAACATTCACATTATCAATTAATGAAGCAATAACTATTTCGTTTTCAACTTTAGATACTCTATTATTTAAGTCAGTGTTTAGCGTCTCATAATCAGTTGAGTGTAAAAAATTAAATGCCCTATTAGCTGAATTAAGTATTGTAGGTTTATTATCATTTGTAACTTCAAATCTTTTACCTGTTCCTTGAATTTGGTTTGTTGTTTCAACTAATCTCTCTAAATTATCTTCAAAAGAAATTCCTTTATGGAATATAAACATCTCTTCAAAATTTTCTTGAATATTTTCATACGGGCCAAATAATTTAACAATATCAGATCCATTAAAAGATCCTTTTATATTATTCACTCTAAGTTGATGCGATGAATGACTTATTTTTGTAAGAAAACTTGTGTTGGCTAGTCTAAAATAAACGTTATCTTTTGTTGATACACATACAATAAAAGGAATATGGTCATATTTCTGTAAATTTGATAAACTTAACACCGTATTAGAAAATCCTTTACCCTTTGATTCAGAAAATCTAAGGGCATAATACTTATTGTAGAAAACACTTCTATCTTTAGTTAACTTAAACTCAGAGCTAACAATTTTTACTAAATCGGCTTTTGATTTCTCTTTATTTAACTTAATAAAATTTATCATTTCATTAATTTTATCTCGATTATAAATCATAAGTTACCCCCTCCCCTGTTATTTATTTTTTTGATTGTTCATTTAATGTGTTTCTTGCCCAAAAAACTCCATCAACATAACCTTGAATTTCTTTATTTGTTTCTGCTTCTTCAAGTCTATATTCTGCCCATGCACAATATTGTTTATTATATTCAATTCCAATATAATTTCTTTCTAATTTTTTAGAAACCACAGATGTTGTACCGGATCCTAAAAAGGGATCAAGAATAATATCTCCTTTATTACTACTAGCTAAAATTAATTTTGCAATAAGTTTTTCTGATTTTTGTGTTGGGTGAGCTGTATTTTCAGACATTGACCAAAATGGAATTGTTATATCATCCCAAAAATTACTTGGATAAGAATTCCTAAAATTCCCATCATTTGTTTCATCCCAGTCTTTGGGTATCCCGTCAACTTTATAGGGTGCAATAACTTTCCTTCTAACTTTTACATCTTCAACATTAAATGTATATTCATTACTTTTTGTTGCAAACCAAATATCTTCCATAGCATTTTTCCAGTTAGTTTTTGCGCCTCTCCCTTTTTCCCTTTGCCATGTAATACGATTTCTTACCTTGAAATATTCTTTAAGAACTTTTCCTATTATTAAACTACTATCCCAATCACAGCAAACATAAATTGTTGCATCGTCTTTTAATGTTGGAATAATTTTTTCTAACCACAGCTTTGTATATTCTTCATAGGCGTCATCTTTGCGTTTGTCAAAAGAATTACCATGGTAGTTTTTGGATAGGTTATACGGTGGATCTACAATCAATAAATCAACAAATTTTTTTGGAAAATACTCTAGAACTTCTATTGTGTCTCCATTAATTGTTTTATTTATAATTTCGTTTACTTCTTTTTTCTCATTTACTTGAATTACTTTTTCTAGATAACTATTGTCTATATCAACTTCAAAATCTATAGTTTTGTTCCTAGAAGATTTATTTTCTTTAGTTTTTTGTTTTACTACTTCTCTCATTTAACTCATTTCCTCCTAAATGTTTTAAAGGTACACCTTTTTGTCTTCTTAATTATACCATATTTTATATAAAAATTATAGTCTTTCTAGTCTTCAATGGGCTTTTATCTCGTATTTTCATAAAAACAACAATTTCATCTTTAACTTTAACTTATTTCAATTCATTTATCAATAGTAAAGAAGGTATACCAATATAACAAAAATAGCAGCTAGTAATTAGCTGCTTTTTACATAAAAATGAAGGGTATAATATTATTATAAATGATTATATTGAGGAGGATTTTTATGGAATATGGTTATGTTAGAGTTTCAACAACTGGACAAAAGATTGATCGCCAGATTGATGAAATGTACAAATTAGGTTTAAATGATGAAAACATCTTTATTGATCTGCAAAGTGGTAAAGATTTCAATCGAGAAGAGTATCAAAATCTTAAACGTAAATTAAAGAAAAATGATTTAGTTATTATTAAATCAATTGATAGGCTTGGAAGAGACTATGAAATGATTATTCAAGAATGGCATTGTATTACAATGAAACCTCATTTACTATTCTTTTTTGACTTTTTCTTGCTTTATGTAAACTCCCTTTAGAGCTTATCTTCCTACTTAAATAAAGTTGTTGGCCTTGTAAACATAAAAAAGGCTTGATACAAATGAATACAATGTATTCTATAGTATCAAACCTATTCATTCAATATGGTGCGGGTAACAGGAATCGAACCTGCACTCCAAGGAACTAGATCCTAAGTCTAGCGCGTCTGCCAGTTCCGCCATACCCGCGAATATAGATGGGGCGACTGATGGGACTCGAACCCACGAATGTCGGAGCCACAATCCGATGTGTTAACCACTTCACCACAATCGCCACATGGCAGGGGTAGCAGGACTTGAACCCACACTGACGGTTTTGGAGACCGCTGTTCTACCATTGAACTATACCCCTTTTGCTATGCTATATAATTATACTAAATTTTTACCTTATTTGCAAGTAAAATCTACAAAAACAAAGAGATTGCATTTTGAAAATTTAAGTGTTATAATTAGGTTGTAAGCAAAAGAGGAAAACTATGGGCTATGTAAAGTGGTGGGATAAGTTACCAAAATGGGCTAAATTTCTATTAGCATTCTTCGCTGGATGGTTAGTTTTAGGAGTTTACCGCATCCTTAAAGGACACCTTATTGCAGGTATTATTTGGTTAATATGTGGTGGCTTTGTTATTGGATGGGCTTGGGACTGGATTTCAGTATTATTGTACAATAAAGTTACTTTATTTGCAGACTAGGATCCTAAATAAACTGGAATGTAAATTCCAGTTTTTTAAAAAAGAAAGAGGTAGAAATGAAAACTGATTTAGAAATTTGCTATGAAGCCAAAATGGAAAAAATAAATAAAGTAGCCAAAAGGTATGATATATTAGATAAAGAAATTACTAACTATGGTAATTATATGGCTAAAATTGATTTGAGTTTACTTGGAAGACTAGAAAAAGAAAAAGGTGGTAAACTTGTTTTAGTAACAGCTATTACACCTACACCACTTGGTGAAGGAAAGTCAACTGTAACTATTGGTTTAGTAGATGCTTTAAATGCTTTAGGAAAAGAGACAATAGGTGCTTTAAGGGAGCCTTCGTTAGGTCCGGTTTTTGGTGTTAAAGGTGGGGCTGCAGGTGGTGGCTATGCACAAGTTAATCCAATGGTTGAATTAAACCTACATTTTACTGGAGACTTACATGCTATTACTACGGCTAATAACTTAGTAAGTGCTGTAATTGATAATGTATTATATCAAGGAAATAGTTTAAATATTGATCCAAATAAAGTTACTTGGAAAAGATGTGTAGATTTAAATGATAGAGCATTAAGAGAAGTTGAAGTTGGCTTAAGTAGTAAAAAAGAAATGCCAAGAAAAGATAATTATAATATCACTGTTGCTAGTGAAATAATGGCTACTTTTTGTTTAGCTAATAGCTATGAAGATTTAAAAGAAAGATTAGATCGAACAATTGTTGCTTATACTTATGACGATAAAGAAGTAACAATTAAAGATTTGCAAATAACAGGATCTCTTTTAGTTTTATTAAAAGAAGCCTTAAAGCCAAATATCATTCAAACGTTAGAAAATAATTTATTCTTTGTTCATGGTGGACCATTTGCAAATATTGCTCATGGTTGTAATTCAATTCTAGCTACAAAAATGGCATTAAAGTTAGGTGATTATGTAATTACAGAAGCAGGTTTTGGGGCTGATTTAGGAGCAGAAAAGTTTCTAGATATTAAATCACAAGTTGCTAATTTAAATCCTAATTTAGTTGTTTTAGTTGCCACAATTAGAGCTTTAAAATATCATGGAAGTGGATCTTTAGAACTAGGTATTCAAAACCTAGCAAGACATTTAGAAACTGTAAAGAAATATAACGTTAATTATGTAATTGCTTTGAATCGCTTTAAAGATGACACTTTAGAAGAAATAGAGTTTATGGAAAAGTGGGCAAAAGTAAATAATCATCCTATTGCTTTAACGGAAGTATATTCTAAAGGAGGGGCAAAAGGTGGTAAAGTTTTAGCAGAAAAAGTATTAGAAAACTTATCTGATAAGAAACTAAAGCCAATTTATAAACCGACTGATGATATTTATAAGAAAATTGAAAGTATTTGTTTTGAGGTTTATGGGGCAGAAAAAATTGAATATTCCAAGCTTGCAAAAACAAAATTAGATAGTTATAGAAAGAAATATAGTGACTATTATATATGTATGGCTAAAACACCTAACTCTTTAACTGATGATGCAAAAGTATTAGGAATACCTGGTAAACACACAATCCATATTAAAGATGTTAGACTAGCAACTGGTTCTAAATTTGTTATTTGTTTGACAGGTTCAATAATGACAATGCCTGGTTTAAGTAAAAGCCCTAAAGCATATACAATCAATCTTTTAAAAGACGGAAAAGTTGATGGATTATCATAATCCATTTGATTAAAAATATGAAATATAGTAAGAAAAAGAGTTGGTTTTTGGCCAACTCTTTGATACTTATTTTGATTGACTTTTTCAGATAAAAATACTATAATATAATATATGTAAGGGCGCCAATAGCTCAATTGGATAGAGCGTTTGACTACGGATCAAAAGGTTGGGGGTTCAAATCCTCTTTGGCGCGCCATTTTATTTTATATTTATCTTGACTTTTTCAGTGAAGATTGATAAAATAATTAAGCATTCGGGAAGTAGCTCAGCTTGGTAGAGCGCTTGGTTTGGGACCAAGATGCCGCGGGTTCAAATCCTGTCTTCCCGACCATGCAGGTGTAGTTCAATGGTAGAACATCAGCCTTCCAAGCTGAATATGCGAGTTCGATTCTCGTCACCTGCTCCATAAGAAAAGCAAAGGTTTGATACAATCGTGTCAGACTTTTTTTCTTTACATAAAGGTTTATTTCCCTATCCTAAACTAGTATCAGAGCCTTGTAGGAGCGTTTAACCGCACTTTTGCAAGGCTCTTTTTCCTTATATATAATAACTACGGAATGAAAGGTCTATCAACGGAACGATAGACGTTGCTACGGGACGATAGTTTTTCGTTGTACGGTAGGTTAATGTATTGAAAAAATGCGAAATTTGTGCTATAATAAACTCATCGATAAATAAGAATTTACAGAGTTGATTAATCACAAAGGGAGAAGGAAAAATATGATTGAACAAATTTTTAAATTAACACAAGGAAATGAAAAAACAGTTGAAAAGGTAATTATTGATGAAAATATACACTATATGCATATGATCTTGAATAAGGGTGAATGTCTGCCAGAGCATTTTTCAAATGCAAAAAATGTGTATATTACAGTTGTTCGCGGAACATTATCAGCAACTTTGAATGAACAAGAAACACATGAATATCAGGCAGGAACAGTATTAAAAGTTCCATTCCATACAAAAATGAACTTAAAAAATGTTTCTGAAGAAACGCTGGAGTTTATTGTTGTTAAAGCACCGGCGCCAAACTGCTAAATTCCAATTTATCGGTGAGTTTAACTGTACGCATTTTAATTACCTGTACGCAAATTTTGATAAGGTGTACGCAAATTGTATCAAAATAGGTATTTGCACACAAGTTAGGTGAATAGGTTTGATACAATTAGTGTCAAGCCTTTTTTTGTTGGCAGATAGGGGTCTTCTCCTATATTCACTTGCCAGAACTAAATATAAAAAATAATAAAGAAGTAAAAA
>ERZ795058.2529-NODE-2529-length-21258-cov-20.824176_pt1 | contig 21258 bp, 10 predicted proteins | sample MGYA00375142_ERZ795058 | MGnify/ENA primary metagenome ERZ795058 (study PRJEB30187, sample SAMN05720210) | activated sludge metagenome | isolation source: anaerobic digester from wastewater treatment plant | place: Japan | collected 2015-04-20 ... | reverse complement strand
CGGTGCTTTCATCCCAGGATCATTATTCGGTAGAGCAAGTTAGCAATCGATACTTTTCTGATCTTGCCATTCATTTTTCTGAGAGGACGGTTTCCGAAAAATTACCCAAAGAAGTTGGAGCAGTTTTCGCTGCTTATTCACGTAGCGAGTTGTCACATTTGGGAATTCTTGAGGTAGAAGGTACTGGCAATTTTAAAAAATCCAACCCTGTCGAGATTCCAGACCTAGCGTTTCTTTTCTGTTTATTATATTATCGGGATGAGTATTCACCTGGATCTTCAGCCATCAACACAGAGGATGCTTGCCTGGCAGAATACAGTCCGGGTAGGGTACTTAATTTACCGGAATACCAAGTCAGAACCATATTGGGTAATTTACATGATGCGGGATTAGTTCGGTTAGAAAAACTAGCCAATCTCGATCAAGTGCGTTTATCTGATTCAATGACGCAAGAATCCGTTTTAGAACGGATTTATGGGGGGAATAATGCCAATTAGTGTATTTGATGCCTTAATCAGTCTTGAACAAGAACGCTATCGGGCTGTAATTTTACATGCAGTACCAGAAAAAAGCCCATCTATGACCCACTTTTGCCAAAAGGTTTGTAAACAAACTAATGGGAAATATTTGGATTTATTGGAATTTTTTATCCAGTCTCCAAATCTTAGCCAGAATATTGACAGTTTCAGTCCAGAAAAATTAAGAGGACTGTTAATTGATCAGAGTAAAGGTCAATCATTACTTGTGATTGATCGCGTTGACTTTCTACTGGATACTTGGCGCAAATCAGAGCGGCAGGACTTTTTCAGATTCATCAACAATCAATGGGATAGTTACAAAGAAGGTATGAAAGCCAAACTCGTGGTTGTGTTACAGACATCGCAAGAAATTGAGTTGTTAAAAATACTTGATTCGCAAGGCCAAAGCCGCATATTCCGGTTGAATGATTTCAACGACATTGGATAAGGGAGTTACTTTGCTATGACAAAAATTCGAGACATCGTCCAAATTAACAGCGGTTATACAAGCTATGTCGATCTATATGAAGAGTACTACGATGTTGTAAAAAATCGCGGAAGGATGGAACGATACAAACCCATCGCAGCTCATCGGCAGGTCTTTGAAAAAATTGCGAACGCACTCAACCCTTTGGATCGTCGGTTCTATTTTCTATCTGGCAGCTATGGCACGGGTAAATCACATTTATTGTTAATGATGGCAAATTACTTTGCCAGTCCAAGCGATCTTCCTGAAATTGAAGCATTTTTCAGGAATTATGAAACAGCCCAGAGTGAAGTCCTATTAAAGCCAGGAGAAGCCCTCAAAGAAAGAAAAGCTGCCTCACTAAAAGAAGCCCGTAAATCGGGGCGTTTTCTGGTTGCTCTGTGTCGATATAGTCTAAACCTGGACTTTGAAGGCGCGGTGTTAAGGGCACTGGAAGAGGCTTTACAGAAGGATGAATCGAATATCCTTTTAGACAGTCACTATCGTGAAGCCTTGCGAAGGATCAAAGATTGGGAATCACGACGAAACGAGACGCGTTTTTACTCAGATCTTGAATTGGCTATCAGTCGATTATTCCCGGATTGGACAGTCAATGATCTGATCGATGGTCTGGAAAAATATGATGAACAAGCCCTAAAAGCATTTAAGAGCTGTTTCCAATCGGTTACTGATTCGGAATTTTCATATAAGAAAGACAATCTTCGTGACATTATTTCGGATTTTCTAAAAAATCCTGAATTCAAGGAACGGTATAAAGGTATCGTTTTCCTTTATGATGAGTTTGGCGCTGCTATTGATGCAAACCTTGTGAATTACACAACTTTGCTTGATTTTGCTCAATACTGCGCTAATTCCACACTCGAAAAAGGTGGAACGGTTGTTTTCATTGGCACCGGGCACAAAGCATTTCGAAATCACGGACAAATCGGAGACCTGAATGCAGAGACTTTAGAAGCTCGAGTTTCTGAAATTGGTCTGCAAACACAAGGGATGGAAGACATTATTGCTGCGATTGTTCAACCAAAGAAAGATTCCCCTGAATGGATGCAGCAAATCCAATCCCAATCTGGCAAATTCACCTGGTTCTCTAGTGAGTGCAACCGACTGCATTTGTTTAATTGGCTGCCAGCGCCAAAAATCAAGAATAACATCATACAAAACATATATCCAATGCACCCGCTGGCAACCTTTGCTCTTCTACGCCTTGCAGGGGAAGCTGGTTCGGATAACCGATCTGTATTTAAATTTTTTGCTCCTGAATTTGAAACTGGAGAAGAGGGATGGGTGAATGTACAACCCTACTCTTATCCTTGGTTCATTGAAAATAATGATATAGCTCATCAAAACAAGCTAACTCTTTACACTGCAGATTTACTGGTTGATTACTTCAAGGATAGCCTTAAAGCCACCAACAGCCGTCTTGTTGACCGTGTAAAGAATGCCGTCATCAATTACGAAGCGACTCTGCGTGAATTAAATTCATACTTAGCACGAAAATCACAACAACAGTTGTTTGAAGAAGCGGATGAACTAATGCTCCGCATCATTAAGGTGTTACTCATAAACGAAATTGCCAGTACACAGGACGTGGCCATCGCTAATACTGTCCAGAATATTGAATTCGCTTTGGAGTTTGTTGCCCCTGATGAGAAGACCCAGGTAGAAGATCGCCTGAAGTTATTATGTGAAGCAGGAATCTTATTCAACAACCACGGGGTGTATGAATTAGTGCGTGGCGACCGAAAAGATGTTCAACGGCTTGTGGATCAATTCAAAGCCAATCCAGATAATCGTCCGACCAACCTGCTTCAAAACTATTTAGAGCTAAGTCCACTCCGAGGAGATGAAGTTTACCTCGAAGCAAAAGATTACAATGCCTCATTCAGTGAAGATAAACGGCTAAAAGTTCAATTTGTCACTCCATCAATGCTCACAGAGAAAAGAAGCATGAACGGTAATTCTGTACCTTTCTTCACTGCTCTTGAGGATGAACGCCTGCAAACAGCTGGGGTGACAAATGGATATGAAGGGGTCGCTGTCTATGTCTTCTGTGAAAATGAAAACGACATCGATGCTGCAAAAAAAGCCGTCGCTCAGAATAATCAATCGCGTGTAAGTGTTGCTATCCCACGGAATCCAATTAGCGTCTACGACGCGATTTTTACTCTCAAAGCACTCGAAAGTGACTGGTTTAAAAAACAGTCCCAGAGCTTTAGCCCTTATGAAAAAGCGGAGGAGAAGAAGATCCGCGATGAGGCAAATAAAGTACTGACCGATGCAAGAACCGATTATTTTTCCAATGCAAAAATGTATTGGTTTGGAATAAATGGTGTTGAAATTCCTGTCCAGGAAAGCAAACGCCATGATGCCGCTAATAGAATGATCCTGGAGTTGTATGGGAGTAATCGTAATACTTTTGGCCATAATGAGTTTAATAAAGCGCATATCAATTTATCCGGTCAAGTCCGTGCGATTTTCAAAGAGGCTGGGGATATTCTCTGTGATCTCTCGCAGCCCATCCGGGTGAATTGGTCCTGGCCGGATAACCGCGGTGGGACCAAATATCTGCGAAAGTGTTTTGTGGATCACCAGGCCCTACGCGTGTTAACCGTTGAGGGAGATACTCGCTATTTAGAAGCTGAAAAAGATATTAATAAATTTCGGACTGCTCTACCAGCATATGCCAAATTTCTGGAAGGTTTAGCTGCGCTGGAAGGAAAAGGACAGGCAAATTTACTTCAATTTATCAAACCGTTTTTCGAGGAGTACGGTCAAGGTGAAATTGCAGTTACTTTGTTCCTATTATTAGCCCGAAGGTTTTATGGCGATAGCTTACGGTTTAAACGTGAGCCCAATAACCTGACAGATATTCAGTTTACAAGTACAGATGATATGCTTGCTCTGGTTCAAGGTCAATATCCCTCCACGGTGATCATTTTTGAACCAGTGAGCGCCGAGGATCAGACGTATTTTGCCAAAATTACGCAAATATTCACCAACCAGCCTGCACCAGCAGGGAAGTTATACACAATTAGTGAAGCGTATCAAGCAACAGTCAATTGGTGGGATAGCCTACCAATCATTGCTCGTTCACTCGGTTTCTATTCTGGAGATGAGAAATCACTAGCAGAGATATTCAGCCAGGCAAAAACGAAAGACCCATTCCGCTTCATTAAGTACGACTTGATGGAAATGCTTGGGCAAGTACCCGGCGAAACCCTGACATCGGCAAAAATCACACATATCGAAGTTCACCTAAAGGCTTTCAAAGCTACTGCAGAAGCCATTCAGGCCAGCGTTGAGGACCAGATATTAGCCCAGGTAGCTGAAATCTTTGAAGCACCTTCTCATCTTGACGTTGATATCCAGGAAACGTTCAAGAATTGGTACAACGGATTGAGCAGCACCCAAAAAGATCCTTTCGGGACTTACCATAACAATGACAGTAAGCCATTAGTAAAATTTACGGCATATGCCAACATCCGCGAGTTGTTATTTAAAACGTTGCCGGAGGCTTATTCCCTGGGAAGCGTTGACACCTGGATGTCTAATTTTGTGGCGACAATGGTTCAACGAATTCAAAATGGAAAGAACCATATTGAGATCAATGCGCCACAGATCAGTCAGCTGAAAGTGGATTTTACAAATGATCTATCTCAACATGGCAACCAGGTCACCTATCAGGGCGAACTCGTGTTGCACGTAGATACTGAAGATGGTCAGGGGATCATATACTACACAGAAGATGGTTCTGATCCTACTATCAGCAAGCAGCGACAGAAGCTGAACCCGGGAGACACCTTGATCATCAAGGGGAACCGCAAAATCAAGTTGGTGGTTGCCGATCAGAAGGGCAATTTCAGCTCAATCAGGACAATTGAGGCTATTGACGAGTTGGAGAAATATAAAGTTGTCCGACCGGCGCAGAAAACCGCTTTCGATGAAACAATCACCTTCGTCTTCCCCAAGAGCCAAGAGGCGGCCAGGATCGTGATTCTTTCAATGCTTTCAGAACTGGCAAAGTCGGGGCTCTATTCAGACAGTAATATCCGCCAGGTTGTGCTTCAGGTCTTAGATGAAATCGAAAAATAATTCAATCGCCAGAGATTTGAAAGCTGTCGACTATCAATAAATGAGGATCACGCGACATGACTATGTATTACCACAACGAAATGCTCTTTTCTGAGATCTACCTCGAAGAAATTACGTGCCAGACCGAAAATTCGGATGTCTTGGCGTCATTGAAAGTTTTGGGGGAATACCGGGAATACGCTGACACCCATAACCTTCAATCTTGGAAAGAGTCATATGTTCACGAGGTACTTTCAGCATTAGGGTTTTATGCTCAGTCCATTACTCAATCCGTGACATATCTTTTCGCTATGGGAAACAACGGCGCGGAATGCCCCCTTTCATTGTGCTACGTTGTTTTACCGAATGAAAGCCTAGACAACACCACGATCGGTCGTAACTGGGCGGAGAAGATCATTCGAGCACTTCGAGAGAAAGATCTACAGTGGGGTCTATTGACAAATGGCAAGCAATGGCGCGTCTACCATCAGGACGAACCGACGCCATACGAAACCTACCTGGAAATGGATCTCGAAGCCATTCTGACGGACAAAGCAAAAGAGGCATATCAAATTTTCCACAAATTCATGAAGGCAGAGAATTTCGTGGTGCATGAAGATGGTAAATGCCAATTTGACCGTTTCAAGAAAGAATCTCAGGACAAAATCGATTATATCGAAAAGGAGTTGGCAAACGCTCTTAAGCAGCGCGAAGAGGGCGGCAAGGGCGTTCTCTCTGATCTTTGTATGGGTTATGTGGATGAACTGCGTCGTCGCAAGGAAGGCAACTTGGACGATGAAGATCTGCGCAAGAAAATCTATCACGGGGCGATGTTGTATATGTTCCGCTTGCTCTTTTTGTTTTACGCAGATGCGCGCCGGCTGCTCAGTGATGACAACCATGTGCTTTTAGAAAAAGTGGAAACTGAAAGCCGGGCTCATCACGATGGAAAATCAGCAGGCCTGTCGTCCTTTTCCATTTGGGAAAGCTTGGAACAGATCTTTGTGGATATTGACCAGACCTATAATGGCGGTTTGTTTAGCCCGCAGGAAAGCGAGTTTACCCGCTTCCTGTCAGATACCCGTATTGGAGACGCATACCTGGCCAGTGTCATTTTCAATCTCACTACCTACCGCGAAAAAAATGGACAGGAAAGACCAATCAGTTACCGCGACATGAGTGTACGCCACCTGGGGACGCTCTACGAAGGGCTACTGGAGCATAAGTTATTTATCGCGGCGGAGGATACAGAAGTAAAAGTCGCCAAAGGCAAAATTCAGTTCATCCCAGCTTCTCGTGGCGGTAAGCTAGATGTAGGACACTATATCAAGGCAGGCGAAGTTTATTTTGCCGGCGATCCCAGTGAGCGGAAATCTACCGGCTCGTACTACACACCAGAATTTATCGTTGATTACATTGTCCGTAATACAGTTGGTGAGAAAATCAAGGAATTGAAAACGACTTTCCTCGATGAGCAGCGGCCCAATCTCAAAGCATATTCAAACTCTGTTGACGAAGATGAACGTAATTTATTACAGAAATTATTGGTCGAAAACGTTCTTGTTTTTATACGAGAAAAGGTAATGAATCTTTCCGTGCTAGATCCCGCAATGGGAAGCGGGCACTTTTTAGTCAACGCCACCAACTTGCTTTCCAACTCCGTCACTGAAATTCTAAATGAACTGACTCTTGAAGACTGCTTGGAAAGTAGTACTACTTATTGGAGACGTTGGATTGTGGAAAATTGTATTTATGGAGTGGATTTAAATCCTCTAGCGGTTGAGCTTGCTAAGCTATCACTTTGGATTCTCTCCATGGCAAAGAACCTACCGCTTTCATTTACTAATCATCACCTCAAGTGTGGAAACAGTCTTGTGGGAGCGAGGCTTGAAGAAATTGGCAACTATCCGTTTTCTAAATTAAAAAAGGAGCCTCGACAACTAAATCTGTTTGAACGCGACCCGGATTTTAAAGCCGCTGTGGAAGACGCGGTTTCTAAGTCACGTTTAATAGCTGCAAATGATTCCTCAACCCTCGAGAATGTGAGGGAGAAAAAAGCCAGGCTAGATGAAATCGAACAGATTTTAGATGGATATAAGGCCATCTGTGATGTTCACACAGGACTATATTTAGGCAACCTTATAGAAGAAGCTCTTTACACTGAAATAGTTCAAAAGAAAGATTTTATCGCTGCTAAAGCATTATCTCTCTCGAACCAATATTTTCATTGGGAATTGGAGTTCCCAGAAGTATGGTTTGGTAACGGAGGATTCAGTTGTATTGTCTGTAATCCCCCGTATGACACATTTAAAGAACCGGCTTTCTTCTTGAAGGAAGAAGGTGCTGGCACAGGAAATTTGTTTGGTCATTTCATCATCAAAGCAAAGGATATAAACCAATTATCGGGTACCATTGGATTTGTCGTCCCATTATCACTGGCATGCGGTGATAGTTTTAACAATGTACGGAAGGCCCTTTATACCAGTTACGAACTTCTACTTGCTAGTCACTATTCTATAAGGCCAGCAAAGCTATTTCCTGGTGTTGACCAGAGAATTACACTGTTTATTGGAAAGAACAAGGGATATTTCAGCAGATGCGATGTTTATTCTTCTCGGCTGTGGAGGTTTAATTATGGACGTGAAAAAGATGTTGTCAATCATCCACAATTGGGTCATGTTGGTGCAATAAACTCCGGGATTATTCCCAAAACAGCTGGATATATAGGCGCAGAAATCTACAAGAAAATATTCTCTGCTCCAGACACATTAGGATCGCTAATTTCAAAAACTGGTAAACAATCAGCTTTCTATCATTCTGCAGCACGATACTGGATTAAGGCTTACGACTTTACCCCCTATTTTTCTAGAGAGGGTGAAACAGATTCTGGTAGATCAACTAAGCTGAAGGAATTGCCATTTGAAAGCGAATTTGAGAAGAACGTCTTTATCCTGCTTGTAAATTCATCATTGTTCTATTATTGGTGGATGGTCGTCGGGGATGAATTCGATGTTTTGAGAAGTGAAATAAATGAATTTCACCTTCCTCTTAATAGTTTCCAAAAACATGAAGAGGATGTGTTTAGATTGGTATCTAAGCTTATGAAGGATTACAGGGAAAATGCGGTCAGAAAAAATGCCAATGTGGGAAATGTAAGAATTGCCTACGATGAGTTTTACCCAAGGAAAAGTTTGGGAATTATTTCTGAAATTGATGCCTTAATCGCTAAGATTTATGGGTTAAGTGAACTTGAGGCGAAATTTGTTTCAACCTACGATCATGAGTATCGAACCGATAACGATAGAGGTAATGAAGAGCAGATATGAAAGAACCCATTTATCTTGATGATGAACAACGTCGAAATGCGTATCAAAATGAACGAAACGACAGGTGGACACTAGAGGATGCCCTACTAATTCCAATTGCTTCTCTTATACGTACAACACTTCAAAAAAGCAATGAGCCTATTAGATTTTCACTTTACGCAAAAGCATTAATTGACGAATACAAAGAGGTTCATCCAAATGACATTGAAATTCCTGGTTACATTATTGGCGCCCCCGATTTATTAATAGAAATTGGTAAATTAAAATGGTATGTTGAAATCAAGATTAAACGTCATAGATATATGAATACTATAGGGGGAACATCAACGGTAAAAAAATATGGTTGTCCTTCCCATTACTTAGATATTAATCCTGTTTATAACAACATATTGGCTCATGCAAGACATTTCCAGATACCATTAGACTCGATTATCTTACTGTATTGTGTAAATCCAAATGCTTCCCAAAATATGCGGACTCCTTTAAACCGTTCTGAATGGGCTTTTGAGGGAATTAACCTTGATGATTTAAAGAATAATATTGATAATGGCCGCTACCAACGCTATGGTCAAGGTTATGGTCAAATTACCTGGCTGATCAGTTGTAATGACCTATCACCTATTGATACGATTTTCAAAGGTTGATTGGAATAAAACCATTTCTATACACGTAAACTGGTGAAAAGCATGATCAAAATAACTTACGACCCTGGTAATCTTCATACGATGCCAATTGGCAATCGTCTTGACTCCATTTCTGAATACCCAATAAGAGTAAATGAAATCCTCCAGGCTCTTGAGGCAAAGAAAGATTACTTGCTGCTTGTGACGCAACCAACGGCAATTCAATGGATTAAGAAAATGTCTGGACGTTATGATACGGAGTTATTTGACTTTATTACCATCGATGCTCGCAAGTTACTTGAACAGTTATGGCAAGTAGATCTTCCTTCCTCACTCTCTAATGAAGAAATACTACAAATAGGCTTGTTAAAACTCAATATTCAACCGCAACCCGGATCTTCTTTTGATGATACCCTTCTGATGCATTTTTATTCCCCGATTTTCACCTCGAAGACATTCCCAATAACCAACTTGATTTCTTTGCTCCAGTCCATAGATACAAAGCACTGGCATACCAATAGAAGCATTCCATTACTAGCACGTACACTGAACACCCGTGTTGAAGAATGGAGAAGCAAGGCCAGGTCAAGTGACCAACGCCATTTGGTGGAGCTGTTTGCAGCAGACCCGTATGCTTTAAAACTTCAACTCATGCAGTTCCGCGTGCTGTGCAGTTACCCGACGATTGGCGAAGCAGTGCTGGGAGAAGCCTTTGACATCTTTAGAACCCTTAAGTTGCAGTTGGATGACCTTAAGGTTGAGGAATCTTTGATTCCAGAAACGATTCTTCAGGTGACCTACTTTCTCAACAACCAGGAGCCACAGAATTCTGATGACCTGGTTACCCTTCTTGATCGGACGAGCGGTTTATTGTCGGTGGAATTTGATACTATCGAAAAACACCTGCAAGACCATCCCGATTGGATCACACCAGAGCTGATGGATCAGATTGAGGAAAAGTTCAGCGGTCTGTCTCGCCGGCTCGCCCGGAAAATTGCGACGTTGCGCGGGTTGATCCGTCCACCCAAGCCCGAAACTCCAGATCTTAACTGGGATGTGGATACCATGCTTTCCTGGGCGACCGAATCCTACCTACCCTACCAGGCCTGGTGTAACCGCCAAGAACAGTTTGACTCTGATCTGTATGTCATCGGTGACCATTTTTCAGAGTGGCTGATGAAAAGATGGGATAACATCCACGCCAATTCGAAACACATGGTCTTCAACATTCTCCCCAATAAAGCAGTAGATCTGAAGCGTGATGGTGTTATAAACCTGGTTTTGGTTATCGATAATCTGGGTTGGACATTCTCCGAAATTCTGCGCGATATGTTCCAGGAACGTGGCTACTTCCTAGCCGGCGCTGAGCCTTACCTTGCGATGCTCCCCAGCGAAACAGAAATTTCTAAAAAATGTTTGCTGGCTGGAGCAGTGGGATATCAGGCGATTGACGATAAGACCTATAAAGGCATGATTGAAAAGGGATGGGTGCCTTATTTCAAAGATAATGCTTTTCGCTACATCAGCGATATCGGCAGCTTGAGCGCAATCGAAACTATCGACGCAGCTACCTATGTGGTAAATTACCTGGCAATAGATAAAGCCCTACACAAATCCGCAGATGAAATCGGCATGTCTCACCGGGATCATATCCATCACTTGCTGGAAAAACTGGTTGAGAATACGATCTCGTTTATTGAAAAACATGGTTTACAAGAAAACATTCGCATTCATGTCGTCTCTGATCACGGTTCTACCCGTATTCCCACTAATGTTCAAAATGACCTGGATCCGGCTTTCTTTAAAACGAATGGATTCGAGGCCCGTTCTCATCGATATGTGACCGTAAGTAGTGAACGCTTTTCCGGTCTGGCAGATAATTTGAAACTGGATTGCTTTTTCCTGCCTGCCAATGATTTTATGAACCCTGAGAATGTATTATGCGCCAGGCGTGGTAACCGATTTCTACCCACCGATAAAGATTTTTACGTTCACGGTGGCTTGCTTCCCGAAGAAATCATTGTTCCATATCTGGTTTTTGAACCGGCCACCATCTTAACCCAAGATTTAACGGTTCTTCTCAAAAAGAATGTATTCCGTTACCGCATGGAAACGGTCGAACTGGAAATCGGCAATCCCAATGATTCTGCTGTTGAGCAAATTCAGGTTAGCTTACTGAACGGAAATGTGGAAAGTGAACCCGCCCGGGTTGCTATATTAAATGGCAAGAAGAATATGGTTATCCAGCTCAAAGCGCGTTTCAAAGTGACCAGTATCGTTGAAGAGCAGAGCAGCCTGCATATCCGTATTCGGTACCACTCACACGGTGAGCAGCACACCTTTGATGTGCTCCCCAAGATCACCATGAAAAAGATGGTTGAAGAGAAAAGTACAAGCGTATTTGACGATTGACATCAAGCCTTCCCCAGCAATAGGTGAAGAACTTGTCCAAGGAGTGAGAGATGGAAACTTTTGAACAAAAGGCATTAGACGTTTTTAGCGAAATTGTGATAAACAAATCTTTTGTGCATAAGGCCGGTTTTGGTAGCCGAGCTATCCCTACGTATGTTCGGGAATGGATCATCTCTCATTACTTGGACGATAGTACCGAATTAACGGAAATGGCGCGCCAGAAAATCGCCGGTTTTGTTCAGAAATATGTGCCCGATAAAAGTCAAAAAGAAACGATCAAGAACCAGCTTTTCGAGCAAATGGAAGTCCAATTTCTGGATAATTATTCAGTATACGTTAATTTGGAAAAGGGTGACCGATACCTCAATATCCCATTCTTAGATGAGAATGCCGCTTTTGCCATACCTCAAATTGTGCAAGACAACGAAATGCTATTAAGCAGCGGCTTGTGGGGAGTAGGGAAGCTTTACTATGTTCCAAAAAATGACGATAATCCGCGCGGACAAATATGGATGCGTGAATTCCGTCCTTTTCAACTGGCGAACATGGATCTGGAGTATTTCCGCGAATGTCGAAAGAGCTTCAGTACCCAGGAATGGATTGATTTTCTAATCTCATCGATGGGCTTTAATTACAAGCTCTATAGTGAGAGACAAAAAATCTTATTGGTTTGCCGCCTTATCCCAATGGTTGAGCCGCGTTATAACCTGGTGGAACTGGCACCAAAAGGAACGGGTAAGAGTTTCGTCTTTGAAAACATGTCCCGTTATGTTGCCGTGCGCTCAGGAGCAATTTCACCTGCCGTATTGTTCTTTAATGATTCGCGGAAGACTCCTGGATTAATCACCCGATATGACAGCGTTGTGATCGATGAAGCTCAAAAAGTCAAAGCAGATACCTCCGGTGAACTTACCGCACTTCTTAAATCTTATCTTGAGGCCGGCCGTTTCGCTCGTGGGAGTGCAAGCTCCATCAATGCAGAAGCCGGCCTGGTCATGTTAGCTAACATCGATCTTGACCAAAACAAAAGACCATTGAATGAGCAGGTGGGTTTGTTTCGTGTCTTCCCGAATTTCCTGCGCGAAACTGCCTTTATTGACAGATTCTCAGGACTGCTTCCAGGATGGGATTTACCAAGGATCAGCAAGGATACTCCTTCCAAAACGATTGGTCTTAAAGGAGATATTTTTGGCGAAATCTTGCACTCCCTACGCAATGACATTAGTTATCGTGATTATGTCAAAACAAATATGGAGCTGCAGAACTGTGATGATATGCGTGACAGCAAGGCGGTCGAAGCAGGAGTGACTGGATTATTGAAAATTTTATTCCCGGATCAAGATCCTTCTGAAGAAGAGTTCTATCGCTATTGCGCGAATCCAGCTTTGGAATTACGTCAAAGAGTTAGAGACGAATTATGCAAACTGGACCGGGAATACGTCCCCGTGACGTTCACCTCGAAAATTCCAGATGATTTTCAACGAGGACACAGGCTTGTAAGCTATTCCGATCCCAATTCGATACCAGTTATCCCAGTAGCCCACCTCGACGCTGATCCTATTCCTGTTAAGGATGAAGAAGAAGCAGAAGTGCTTCGCTACTTTGGGGCTACTGATGAGCCCTCAGATGACAAAGATAAACATGATGAACTATCCGCGAAGACTATCCATATTCGAGAAGGTGAAACTGGTTATAGCTACAATAATCTGTTCGGACCTTATCTCAAGGGTGCAACGAAGATTTTTGTGGTTGACCCTTACGTCCGCTTAGAATACCAGATCAGAAATTTTATCGTTTTTGCCGGGATTATTGATACATCAGCTGGTCAGGTGGAATTAAAGCTTACAACTTCTGCGGAAGATGCTTATCAAGAGAAAATCCAAGAGCAAAAGCTCAAAGAGATCAGCGCCAGCCTTGCACAACATGGGATAATTTTTACCTTCGAATTCGATCCGGTTATCCATGATAGAAGCATACGAATGGATAATGGGTGGTGTATTTATCCAGGACGAGGTTTAGATATTTATCAAAAGCCTGATTCGAAATACGAGTTGAGCGAAATTGATCAGACAAAACGAAAATGTCGGGAGACAGATATTATCTTCCAACAATCAAAGGGGTGAGCACATGGCAACATGGGTCGATGATATTGTTCAGGCTTTGAAAAATCTTGGTGGTCAAGCCCATAGGAAACAGATTTTAGAAGAGGTAAAAAGGATTAGGAAAGAGCCTTTACCAGAAAGAATAGCAGAGGTAATTCAAAGGACTATTCAAGATCATTCTTCTGATTCAACCGGATTTCGAGGAAATGATTTGTTCCGAAAGGTCGGAAATGGCGTTTGGGCGCTTAGGGAAAAAGGCGTTATAGAAACTTTGAGCCAGGCACCACAATCTTTTTCATTAAATAAAGTAAAAAACGAGGTAACAACTACTTGGGTTGAAGATATTGTTAAGGCGATTACGAATCTGGGTGGTCAGGCTACCCTTACCCAGATCTATGACGAAGTAAAGCGGATTCGGCAAGGACCGCTGCCGAAAATGTGGCAACATATTATTCAGGACACAATTTATCAACGCTCTTCTGATACTCAAAAATTCCAGGGAAATGACCTGTTTCGAAAAGTAGATAAAGGAGTTTGGTCGCTTCGAAATCATGTCGTAACCGCGCAACCCGCTCCTAGCGCGCAAAAACAAAAAGCCACTGTTCCTCAAAACTTTCTACCCCCTGAGTCATTCGAGGAAATTGCCAATATTCTAACAACAATAAAACAATATCGGGATTACCAACATCCAGATTCGTCAACCTGGAAAGAATATGTGGATGAGTTTTTCCATGTCCTGGGTTTTTCTACGGATGAAATAAACCAAAGGATCATGACTCTAAATCTCATGGGAGCAAACCACACTCCTAAAGCAATCGTTTGTTACGTAAAGCCAGGTGAAAATTTTGATGAAATTACCCCCGGGTTAAAATGGGATTCCTATCTGTTTTATGCTGCCAAATTCCATCAGGTTGAATGGGGGATATTAACGGATGGTCTCCAGCTTAAAGTTATTCAATTTAAAGATCAAGACAATAAAGTGCCTTCCTATTGGCCAGATCTTGATGGAATTGTCTGTAAAGAAAAGCTTGATACATTTTGCACGGTTTATAAGGTGTTTTCTTTTATCAAAGGATATGCCGGCAAGTCAACTGCGCCAGGACATAATAAAAAATCACCGCAGGGTCAAAAGGATGGAGATTTAGCAGAGCGGCATGTTCTCCGTCTAAAATTCTGGGGTGAGTTGCTTGAAAAAGCAAAAGCAAAGACAAAACTTCATGCCAAAGTCTCATCAGGAATTGAAAATTGGGTCAGTGCCGGTGCCGGGAAAAGTGGCCTTGGATTTAATTATGTTGTACGAATGGATGACGCCCAAGTTGAGCTCTATATAGATCGAGGGGAAGTAGAATGGAACAAGATGGTGTTTAACACTTTCCTGCAGAATAAAGTAGAAATTGAAGAACTCTTCGGTGGTCCATTAGATTGGCAATTACTGCCAGAGAAGCGTGCAAGCCGCATTCGTTTTGTGATTTCAAATTATGGTCTGATAGATCAAGACCAATGGGATGAATTACAGGATAAATTAATCGATGCGATGATAAGACTTGATCGAGCATTTAGCATATACATTCACCAGTTACATTGATAATTCGAAGAGATTAATGATGAAACCATTATTTTTTTCAGCATCCAATGATGTAATAAGCCAAATAACAGATTTGTATGATTTTGTTTGGCCAACAGCATCCGCAATCTGGAATTTAAGATGGCAGGTAAAGGGATTTGTAAACGAGGTAGGCGTAGATAATGTAAATGATCAAAAATTGCTTGATAGATTTGATTGGGGGAGTGGAATTCATGGTGTTAATTTACGACGTTCTTGCTTAGAAAGAAGTTGGGCTGAACAACAAGAACAATTTGCGAGATTTTTGTTAATTAATTTGTGCGCATTGTACGAGGGTTGGCTTGATTCCATTCAAGGTTCACTAGGATTTTCGAAGGATCTAAGCAATCAACTACAATTTCCATCATCGATAGATAAGAATGGAAAACCAAGAGGTGTTTTTAATGCAATTACTGAGATAACAGTTAGAAAATCTTCCCTTGTCCAAAACACTTTTTATCCCACATTAATTAGCCACAAAAAAAATTCTTTAGCGAATCTGAATCACCTATTAATTTGTTATAGGTATTTTAAAGAATGCAGAAATTGTTTAGCTCATCGTGGAGGACTGGCTAATCAACTTACTCAAGATAAATATTCGGAGTTTGCAGCAATTGCATCTCCAATTAACTTGAATGTTCTTGAAGTCCCAGAGCACTTCCCTGCTATTTCTGGCACTCCAGTAAAAGTATCGTTACGTGGAGTTGTGGGATTTGGCGATATTATTATTAAAATCATTGCGACTTTAGATGCTGAATTAGCCTGTTGTGCACAATCCGATCAAGAATTAACATCACGCTTTAAGGAATGGGCAAATCACAGAGGAAAAAGCTCAGTTTCTCTAAAGAAAGATCCAGCTGCTAGGTGTAATCAAATAAGAAGATTAATTAGCAAACTTGACTTTCCAGAGCCTGTAATAACTGATGATGTTGAAACGCTTCTCCTACATGAAAAAATACTTCAAATTAATTATCAATGAAGGCGGCAGGATTTGAACCTACATACCCCCTTTTGTTAAGCCTTAGAGCTAAGTGTTCAAATGCTTAATAAAAGGGGAAACTCTCCCATTGAGTTACACCTTCCCAATGTTATTATATGCTCTTTTTAACTTCTGGTATAAAATTATCATGTAGGATTTTCACTATTCTTACTTTAGGCTCTTTTTCATAGATTATCTTCAAGATTCTTTTTTCAAGTTATAAAAATGGGAATTCGATGAGTACACTGGCAATTACCGGCGAGGTTTTCCGATGGGCGATAGAACGGGCTGGCATTTCTGATGAAAAGCTAGCTTTAAGTCTGCATACTAAGCCCGAAAAAATTATTGCCTGGGAGACTGGTAAAGAATATCCAAATTTCCAACAAGCTCAGAAATTAGCCACTGCACTGAGTATTCCTTTAGGCTATCTTTTCCTATCTGATCCACCTGAAATTACTGTACCGATTGCTGACTTCCGGACTTTGCCTGAAAAACCAAGCACGACAATCAGTTTAAATCTTCAGGACATATTGGATGATGCGCTTCGTAAAAGAGATTGGTACAGTGAATGGAGAAAAAGTGAAGGTCTTGCTTCGTTTGAATTTATTGGAAAATTCACTATTCATGATAACCCATCTGATATTGTCAATGATATACGGCAAGTATTGGAAATCCCGCCTGATTATGCATCTCATCTAAGAACATGGGATGATCATTTGCGTTTAATGGTTCAAAAAGTAGAACAAGGCGGCATTTTGGTTCTTCAAAGTGGGGTTGTCGGAAATAATACACATAGAAAGCTTTCTCTAGAGGAATTTCGTGGTTTTGCATTAGCAGATAAATTTGCACCATTAATTTTTATCAATGCTCAGGATTCTATAGCAGCACGAATATTCACTATCGCTCACGAGCTTACTCACTTATGGACTGGCACAAGTGGCATATCCAACCCTGAAATTACACCTGGTAATCTTGAATTACAGCAGATTGAACATTTTTGTAATAAGATCGCAGCAGATTTACTCGTTCCCCAAGAAGTTTTTAGTAGAAAATGGAACAAATCCATTGATACGTTTGAAAACACACAGATTCTTGCTCGGCATTTCCGTGTAAGTGCACAGGTAATACTTCGGCGCAGTTACGATTTGGGCATTATACCTGCCGATGAATACTTTGCCACATACCAAGAAATTCTCAAGGCAAGCAATGTGGGGAAAAAAGGAAGTGGTGGGGATTTTTACAATAGCTTTTTTAGCCGTAATAGCCGGCGTTTTACCCGAACACTGATATCTGCGATCGCCAGTGGGAACCTCTCTTACCTTGATGCTGCACGGTTGCTTAATACTCAACCTAGAAGCATCGCCAATGCAATAGAAAGACTGGGATAAAGGAGGGGGGATGCAGTATTGCTTGGACACAAGTGTATATATACAAGCGCATAGAAATTATTACGCTTTTGACCTTGCTCCCGGCTTCTGGATTGCTCTTGAAAAACTTGCAACCGACGGGGTAATTATTAGTCCAATCGCGGTTCATTCAGAATTGGTTAAAGGAAAAGATGACCTTTCTGCATGGGCAAAGAGTCAGAATAGCAAATTGTTTATTGACCCAGACAACAATGTGAATTTGGTTCTTAGTCAAATTGCTAATTTTACAAATTCAAGATATGCTGATGCTCATTGGATTCGAGATTTCCTAAGTGGAGCAGACCCCTGGGTTGTTGCTCAGGCTAAAGCACACAATTTAACAGTCGTGACAATGGAAGGACATAAGACTACAGAGGAAATTGACAAATCGTCAAAACTTATACGCGGAAAAATTAAGATTCCAAATATGTGCGACCACTTTGGTGTTAAATGTGTAACAACATTCGATTTGCTCCGAGCACTAAAAATTGGAGTGGGATAAACCTAAATGAATTATTTCATCATTATTATTGGTATCATCCATATTAAATAGAAAATGCCTTGGTTTGAACCAAGGCATTTTTCTTATATTCCAAATCCCATCTGTCCCTCCGGTACTACCTCCTTTCTTCGAGACCGCCTAACTACCACCGTCTTCTGGCTCACCCAATCATCCCAAGTCATCACTTTCGGACCAGGGATGATCACTGCACTCGGGGTCGTCAAGCTGCCCATCGGATTGTGGCTAACTTGCAGATCATCGGCAAACAAGGTCTGTAAGTCTGAGAGCTTCGCTCCTTCCAGCACATCACGAGCGAGTTGAGTGAGAAAGTCGCCTTCCTCCTCCGGAACTATCGCACCTCCGACCTCATCCCCGTAAACGAGTTGCGCGGCCTTCATCTTTTTTCCCATCAAGGCCAGCGCTGTTGCCTCCATCGCTGACGAGTACACCGAGAAAATCGCTTTGACCGGCTGTGTCTGTCCCAAACGCCAAACACGTCGCACGCTTTGCCATAACGTATAGAGCGAATATTCGATCTCGAAGAACACCACGGTTGAAAATTGCACCAAGTCGAGACCTGTTTCCACAAGCCGGGGGTTACAAATCAAAACATCGAGAGTATTCGCACGTTTGGCGATCCAGTCTTCACGCTTGCGTGGGTCAACATTACCGCCCAAGATAGAAACCCTCAGCCCATTGGATTGCAGCGGCATCATTACTCGATCTTGAATATCCCGGGTACCGGTCTGACGAACATAGACCAACACTTTTCGCCCTTGCTGCTTTTCTACCTTACAGAAATCTGCCAGCCAGTTCTCTTTCGGCAGCCATTTATGGCCGTTCGGATTGATTGCCGTCAACTCCATCAACGGTACTTTCCGCACAGTTTTACCATCACCGTCATCCACCTCATCTACCACCACAACCTCATCCCGAAAAGCAGAATTCGGCCGTGCTAAAGTCCATTGAAGCCAGGTGGATAGGTAACGACTAGATTGGATAGCCAGTTGTTTCAAGCTGCTGTCCATGCTGTGATACTGCTGTCCCTGGTCATCGAGCATATCCAAGGCAACGACTTCCTCTTTATACGATGGCAGAGCCAGGTTCAGATCCTTCAAGCTCAGGAATATGGTTGTGTCTAGTAACCGACTCACGATGGCTGGACTGACTCCCGGTTGTTCTTTCGCCTGATTACGGTAGCGCCGGTTGCCAGTGTACACACCATCTTCATCCGCATCTTCATTGCGCCTCCGTCTTCGGGTGGTTTCAAGTACCCCGTACAACCGCGCCCAGCGTTTTTCATCATGGAAAGCAAAATCACGCCGGACACCATGGTTCAAGCGGTGCAGCAGCCAGAAGATTGAGGTGCTTTTTCCACCAAAGAACGTCCCAGTGAGCGTCAGCGTCCACTTCACCGCGGTTACTAGTTGATGGAACGCGACACCTCGATCTGATGACTTGGATTTAAACTGATGGACCTCATCGGCTATCAGAAGCTTGAAAGCGCCCTTAGCATGTTTGGTAATGTACTCCGAAATGCTATGTCGCCTCGCCCCGTTGAACTCAAACAGAGGTGTCCCACATGGACGCGTGCCCCATACCGAGTCACCGTTGGCATCAAGTTTCGTCCTCCCGTCTGCATCCAACTCCCAGCCAGGGATTCGATTGTGACAGAATTGGCGTTTTTCTGCCAATTCAGAGGCATCGGTCACAGGAACGATGAATCCGTCCTTATCAACCATCACGACCTTACCACAACCAGGACAAGCACAGGCATCCACAATCTTTCCAGTCAGTGGGTCTCTCGCTTTCCTGGTGATAACTGCCGGCTGCCATCCTGCCCCGAATTTGGCAGAGGTGTGTGCTACCACTGCCACCCATTTGGGCTTTGAACCTCCTTTCTTTTGAGCAGTATCATAAGCTGCCTTATATTGATCCAGGAATTCACGGACATCGTTCACATCATAAACTTCGTCACTATTCCGACCGATGCGACGGATTTCTCGTGCATATGATCCTGGGATCACTTCCTCGATTTCGCGAATCCATTTGGGTACGAGGTGTGGAGGGCAAAGCACGATTGCCGGGTAAGCATCCAGCAGCTCTATCACGCCCATCGAAATTGTCGTCTTTCCGGTCCCCATTTCTGCCTGGCAGTTTGCCACGCCATTTTTCCGAATTGAACGAGCTAACGCCGCTGCCGCATGTCTTTGGGCAGGCAGCAATCCAGCGCGCTCTTGTCCAGGAAGGGCTTTTCGTTGAGTACCAAGCTTATCGAGGACTTCAATTTCGGTCGCAGTCGGGTCCAGATTGTAGATGGGTTTATAGGTTTCCAGTACGTGAGCAGCGATCTTCTCGCCGTGAACTTTCATGAACTCTGAAAGACCTTTAACATCCTGGATCACCTGGATACCATCCTGCTTCAACACAGCTACCGTAGTAACAAAACGATCCTTGTAGGTTTCTACGACTGTATCCGCTTCTTTGGCATCAGGCTGCTCAGTCTTTTCGACCACCTTGATCACCCGTCCCTTAATTAGCATTGGTTTCCCCTCTTCATCGGTCAACTTTACTGTGCCCATCATGCCAGAGGCCATGAGCATAGCGATATGACCTTTCTTCAAGGGCATGACCGGTTGGGAGAGTTGAGCCAGACCACGCGTTGGGTGTATCAGGTCAAGCCAATCACTGGTTTTCTGGACACCTGCTTCCTTCGTGGCTTCAACCACCTCTTCCGGTTCCCAATCCGTTCGCTTGAACATAACTGGTTTGCCATTTGCACCTCGTAATGGCGCAGATAACAGTTGATAAATCGGTTCAACAGCAGATTGGATGGTTTCCAACTCTATCGACGCCAGGCTTTGAAGCGAAAGAATCTCCTTGTCCGTGGGTAGCTGGTAGAGCTTGCGCTTGTAGGCCAACACCACCACCTGCTTGAATTTCTCGTACAATCCATCCGGAAACCGATAGACCGTGATAGCTTCATAATGCCCGGCCAAAAGCCGAGCAACTTCAATCATTCCCAGGATTTTCTGTGGGATGATATAGGTCAGCAGCCCGCCACGCATCAGTTTGGAGGAGGTCGTCTTGAGAAAATCCCATTCCAGTCGTTTGCCTGCCCCACTGCTTTGGGTGGGGTGACCCTCAAAACGGTCAAAGTCATAAGGCGGATTTAAATAGAGCCAGGAAATGCTTTCATCACTCAGAACACAAGCCTGCCAGGGAGCCT
>ERZ795058.2520-NODE-2520-length-21349-cov-5.339204_pt1 | contig 21349 bp, 19 predicted proteins | sample MGYA00375142_ERZ795058 | MGnify/ENA primary metagenome ERZ795058 (study PRJEB30187, sample SAMN05720210) | activated sludge metagenome | isolation source: anaerobic digester from wastewater treatment plant | place: Japan | collected 2015-04-20 ... | reverse complement strand
GCCGTTGTTCATCATGACGAACACATGCGCCGTACCCGCGCCGCCGACGGCCCTGAGCAGCCTGTCGGGAGAGATGACGAGCAGCCCGTCCTTCGCGTTGATCGAATAGAGGAAGCGGTGGTTGGCGGTCGTGGTTTTTACGCCGCCCGGCTTGGCGGAAACCTCTTCCTCGATGTAGCAGGCGATGATGCCGCCGCCGTTGCTCTTGAGCATCTTGCCCCCAAAGCCCGAATCGAGCACGACCTGCTCGCCGCCCGCCATGAGCTTATAGGCGTTCTCGACGCCCTCGGCGGGAACGAGCTCCGCCGCGATGCGGCCGGGCAGGAAGGTCGTCACATCTTCCTTGTCGTGGACGATGTACATCATCTTGCTGCGGTTGCAGTCCATGAGCTGATCCGCGCGGTAGCGCACGAGGCAGGCGGCGTCCATACCCGCCGCGGAATCGCTGGAATAGAAGTAATCCACGCCGTCTATGGTTTCATAGCCCGTGATGGTGATCAGGTGGCCGCCCGTGCCTTCTATGGGCGCGTTCTGGAGGTACGGGTAGCTGCCGTTGGGCGAGTTCGAATACTGCACGCCTATGCCCACGGAGTACCCGTGCGCGAGCTCCTGGCGCAGCAGGTCCGCGTCGCCGAACTGGCAGTATGCGTCGTACCCGTACGCGCCCGCGGCCGCGACGCTGTACGACCAGTTGCCGAAGCCTTCGTAGTTCTTGTCGTAATTCACGAGGGCGATCTCCTCGGGCAGCACATCCTCGCCTCTGTCGTTGAGCAGCACGCAGATCGTGGTCGCGCTGCACATGACGTTCGAAATCGACTGTTCGCGGATCATCTGCGAGTACGCGGGCGTGTCGAGCACGGCGCTCGCGGGGAGCTCCATCGCCTCGCCGTAAAAGGCCGGCTTGATGTCCTGCCCCTCAATCGTATTCTTGTAGGTGCAGGCGAGCTGACGCAGCACCGGGCTCGCGCCGTCGGGCGCGGCGGTGAGCACCGCCTTCATCTGCACGAGGCTCCCGGTTTCGCCCGCGGAGCCGCTGATGGTCAGCGTGTCGATGTCCATGAAGGCGAGCGCGTCCTCGCTGTCGGCGCAGCCGCGCCTGATGTCCGCGCTCCATTGGCCCCAGCTCATCCACGAGGTCCATTCCTTGTGCATTTCAACATACGCGCGCACGAGCACCTCGAGCTTCGCGCCCTGCGGCATATCCGCGTTCCAGGATGCGACGAGATACTCGAAGGGCTCGGCGCCGATCACGTCGCTCACGAATGTGCCCGTGGCGGCGCCCTCCGCGAGCCTGATTGCGCCGTTGCCCACGGTTTCGTCGACGGCGAGCCCGTCGAGCTCGCCCAGCGAGAAGTCCTCGACGGTGGTCAGTTTGAACAGGTTGCCTTCCACGCTCCTGTCCGCCTTGTTCTTGTCGCCAAGGGCGGGAGCGGCGAGGCCCAATGCGAGCAGCAGCACCAGCAGGGTTGAAAACAGCGTTTTCACCTTTTTCATCGATGTCCATCCTCCAACAAGAAATGGTACGACCCGTGCCGATCATACGTTAAATATATTATCATAAACGCCGTCCGCGAACAAGGCAGACGGCGTTCTATTCATAAAAGCGGCTTCGCTTTTGTAGGTTCAGACGTATTTTCTCATATGCTTCAGCGCGCTTTTTTCCAATCTGGATACCTGCGCCTGGCTGATGCCGATCTCCTCGGCGACCTCCATCTGCGTGCGCCCCTGGAAAAAGCGAAGCTCTATGATCTTTCGTTCGCGCTCGGCGAGGCGGTCGAGCCCGCTGCCTATGGCGATGCCGTCGAGCCAGCAGTCGTCGCAATCCCTGTCGTCGCGCACCTGATCCATGACGAATATGGCGTCCCCGTCGTCGTGGTAAATCGGCTCAAACAGCGACACCGGGTCCTGTATGGCCTCGAGCGCAAAGGCGACGTCCTCCTCGCTCATCTCGAGCTCGCGCGCGATCTCGTCGAGGCGCGGCTCGCGAGAGAGCCTGTCCATGAGGTCGTTTCGCACGCGCAGCGCCTTGTAGGCCGTATCCCTGAGCGAACGGCTCACGCGAAGCGTGGTGTTGTCGCGAAGATAGCGCCTGAGTTCGCCGATGATCATCGGCACGGCGTAGGTCGAAAAGCGCACGTCGAGATCGGTGTTGAAGTTCTCCACCGCCTTGATCAGGCCGATGCAGCCGACCTGAAACAGGTCGTCCATCTGCTCCCCGCGGCCGGAAAAGCGCTGGATGACGCTGAGTACGAGCCGAAGGTTCGCGCGGATGAATTCCTCGCGCGCCTCGGTATCCCCCGCCTTTATTTTAAGCAGATAATCCCTGCTCTGCTGCTGTGTGAGCCTTGGAAGGCTTGAAGTGTCCAATCCGCAAATGTCGACTTTGTTCAGAGCCATAGCATCAACCCTCCGGAACCTTCATGCTCCTAGGGTTGCCTTGCGCGGGTGTTGTTATTCCGTTGCCATTTGGCTGACAAGGGCGATTTTGGGCGATTGAATTTTCAGTAATTTTATTGTTTCCGGGATGTGATTTTGATATGTACGCGTCCGCGGGCGGCGGCGGCGCGCGGGCGGATTTTAACATCCGCCCGTTCCGTCCCATATTGCCGGGGGGCGGCGCCTCCGGTTCGAATCCCGCGTGATCGAATGTATGGATATGCTTTGAATCGCCTCCGCTTTCGGCCTTCGCGCTCACAGGCGCTTCACCTCGGCGAAGCATCGGAAAAGGCAGAGCCATTGCGTATAGAGGATCTCGCCCGGCGTGAAACCACGCGGGATGCCCGCCTCGCGCAGCGCGTGGGAGAGCTGCTTTGCCGTGAGCATGCGCCGGAGCCCCGCGCCGTTGCCGGAAAGCGCGCCGGAAAGGAAACGCTCGTACGCGCGCATCTGCTCCGGCGCGACGTCCGGCTGCGCTTTCTTTTTCAAATGGAGCATCACGACGTCCACGTCGGGCATAGGATGGAAATCCTCGCGCCGGAAATGCCAGGCGAGCTCAAGCTCAAACATCGGCTTTAGCATGAGCGAGCGAAGCGATTCGCGCGGGCTTCCCAGGAAGCGCTTGGCCGCGCCCTTCTCCATGGTCAGCCACGCTTCGCGCGGCGGGTTTTTACACTCCGTCAGCTTCCTCACGATGGCCGTGGTGCACGAGAACGGGATGTTCGCGAAAACCTTGTAATCGCCCGAGCCGGGGAGCCTCCATTGCAGGAAATCCGCATGGTACAGCCTGAGGTTTTCGACGCCCGCGAATTTTTGCCGGAGCGCTTCGTACAGCTTCGCGTCCAGTTCGACGGCGCAAAGCCTGCCGCACCGCCGCGCGAGCAAGCCTGTCAGATGGCCTTTTCCGGGGCCGATCTCGATCACATGGTCGAACCGATCTATGGCGGCCCTGCAAAGGAGCCGTTCTATCGTCGCGCGTCCGGTCAGGAAATTCTGGGACGCCCATAGGGGCGCGGCGTTCCCGTGAAATCTATTTCGGGACATAAAAAATACTCCTCTTTCGCTTTCGTTCGAATTGCAAAAGGGCGCACGGAATCAAGCGGAAAGCCTTACCGCTTTCCCTGTTCCATGCGCTTTACCTGCGAATCCGAACGAAAGTACACACGGGTGTATCGTTACCTCCAGAATAGACTGCGTTATTTATGATATGGGAAACGGCCTGCGATGTCAAGGGGCGGCGCATCGGCATTCGAGGAACGCCGCCGCGGCGGGGAACCCGTGGGCTTCCTTTATGGCGCCGGTGACGTACGGAAAACGGGAAGGGCCGATAGAATCGGCCCCCGAATCGTTATTCGCCGTTCACGCTTTGTTATGAGTCAATATACGTGATTTTTCCTTCCTGCACGCCGCGTATGCCCATGCCCGGCGCGTCGGAAACAGTGATGAGCTTCTCCTCGAAGGTCGCGCCGCCGAGTATGTGGTCTTCCCTGCACAGCACGGGGCCGTCGAGATCGACCTTGGTGATGACCTTCTTCGCGCACGCGAGATGAACGGCCGCGTTGACGGCGAGCTTCGATTCGAGCATGCAGCCGATCATGCACTCGACGCCGTACACCTCCGCAGCCGAGGCGATCTTCAGCGCGTTGTGGATGCCGCCGCATTTCATGAGCTTGATGTTGACGAAATCCGCCGCGCGCATCTGCATGATGCGAAGCGCGTCCGCCGCGGAGAACACGCTCTCGTCCGCGAGCACGGGCACGTAGGAACGCTCGGTGACATATTTCATGCCCTCGAAGTCGTGCGCCTTGACGGGCTGCTCGACGAACTCGATGTCGAGCCCCTTCTCCTGCATGCCGTTGAGTATGCGCACGGCCTCCTTGGGCTCCCAGCCCTGATTGGCGTCGATGCGCACGCAGACCTCGGGCGGGACCGCCCCGCGTATAGCCACGAGCCGCTCGACGTCGAGCGAGGGGTTCGCGCCGACCTTGATCTTGAGGCAGTCGTAGCCGCGCCCCACGGCGTCTATGGCATCCCTGCGCATCTGCTCGGGATCGTTCACGCTGATGGTGATGTCGGTCACGATCTGTTTCCTCGCGCCGCCGAGCAGCTTGTAGACGGGGATGTTGTAGAGCTGCCCGTAGAGATCCCACAGCGCCATGTCCGCCGCCGCGCGCGGGCTCGAGTTATGCACGATGCAGGCGTTGAGCGCGCGCAGGTTGTCCTCGTGATCGTCGACGTCGCGGCCGACGAGGGTCTTGATGATATGCTCCTTGAACGCGCCGACGATGCCGCCGATCGTATCCCCCGTGATGACGCCGGTCGGCGGCGCTTCGCCGTAGCCCACGGCGCCGGTGTCGGTGTGGATCTCGACCACAACGTCCTCGACGCTCGACACGCTTCGAAGCGCCGTCTTGAACGGCACGCGCAGAGGAACGGAGATCATGCCAAGGCGGATTTCGGTGATTTTCATCTGCTTCTCCTTCAAAATCATAGCTGGATATGCTGCCGCGCCGCGGCGAGTATCATTATAACATGCGCTTAGAACGGGTTCAATGCGCGAAAAAAAACTAGAATACGTTCTTACGCGTCCTCAGCCCCTATGCCCGCCGCCGGAAATGTGGTATAAAGAATCAAGGAGAAAAGCCATATGGATTGCGATTGCTTCGGGAACTTTACGCTGAAAAACGGCGCGGCGCTCGTCGTGCGCAAACCGGGCGCGGACGACGCGGGGCGCATGATCGGGCTGATGGCGGCTGTCGACGCGCAAACGCGCTTCCTCGCGCGCGAGCCCGGGGAATTCGATTATACCGAGGAACAGGAACGCGAGCTGATACTCAAAAGAAGCGGCGACCCGTTCTCCCACTGGGTCGTGGGGACAATCGACGGCAGGTTCGTGGCCGGCTGCGATACGCGCCGCGTCCGCGCAAGAAAGCGCTTCGCGCACAGGGCGAGCCTTGGAATCCTTGTTTTGAAGGATTATTGGCGGCTCGGCATCGGCAGGATTCTGATCCGGGACAGCATCCGCTGGTGCAGGGAAATGGGATTCGAACAGCTTGAGCTCGATGTCGTCGCGAACAACCATGCCGCGCTGTCACTTTATCTGAGCGAAGGGTTCGAGATCACGGGAAGAAACATCAACGCCCTGAAGTACCGGGACGGCTCGTATGCCGACGAATACGTCATGCGGCTCCCCCTGACGTAACCGCGCGCAGCGGGCGGGGGCCGGGCGCGACGGCCGGAGCGCCGGAAGCCCCCCCGACGACACGCAACGCACAGACGAGGTTCCACATATGAACGGAAATTACTATTTCCTCACCAATCAGCTCAGCGACGACGAAACGCGCGTCGTCACGAGCATCGTGAACCATATCGAGAATAACGAGGAAAGGGTCGGCATCGCGCAGATCGCCGAGGAAAACTTCGTTTCGACCAGCTTCATCATCAAAATGTGCAAGCGGCTGGGCTTCAACGGGTACAGCGAGCTTTTTTACAGCCTTTCGCGCAGGATACGCGAGAGCGCGCCCAGAAGCGAGCCGGGCGAGCTTGCTTCGCTCATCGATAACTTCGACGAGGCGGATGTGAAGAAATTCTGCGGATATCTGCGCAGGTATCACGAAACGAAGCTGTTCGCGGTCGGGGCGGGGTTCGCCGACCTCGTCGCGGACTATATCGTCCAGCGCCTTGGCGTGAGCGGCTTTATGGTGTTCAACCGCGTGCATTTTTACGACTATATGCTCTTTCGCGAAAAAAACGCGCACATCATGCAATCGAACGTCGAGCCGTCGCTGATCGTCGCCATATCGCAAAGCGGCGAGTCCGAGGTGGTCCTCAACGACGTGCAGCGCGCGAGGCAGAACGACTTTTGCGTGGTGTCGTTCACCAAGCGGCCCGATTCGACGCTCGCGGGCATGTCGGATATCGCCTTCGTCGTCGACGGTTCACGGCAGACGCTCATCTCCGGCGTGCCGAACCATTTTTTCGGGAAAGTCATACTCGTGTTCGAGGAGCTGCTCGGCGCGTATTTCAGGGAGGCCGCGGGCTCCTGAGCGCGCGTGAACTTTTGCACGCAAATAAAAAAAATTGCATGCCGCCCGTGTGCTATAATGCCCCTGAAAACGATGGAACGACGCTTTCAGGGGCTTTTTTATGGCGAACGGCATCACTACGATCGTATTCGATCTCGACGGAACGATATACCAGAATTTTTCCTTCCATAAGGACTATTTCCGTTTTCTGCTCGAGGATACCGGCAAGGAGGCGTGGTACGGCAGCCTCGTCGGGTTTTCGCAGGATGTGTTCGCGGGCAGGCGCCTCGTCATGAACGCGTTCTACCGGAACGACGCCGTCCGCGCGGATACGCCCGAAGAATATTTCCGCCTGCTCGGCGGCGCGCTCGCGCCCGAAGCGCATACGCAGGGCTTCCCCCCCAGGGAAAAGTATACCTATCTGGGCGACGCCTGGGCGCTCGTCACGTTCGTCGGGCTGACGCTGGGGCTTCTCGAGGGCGAGCGGCGCAACCTCATCTACAAAAAAACAAGGGATAAAATGGAATCGGACGGCATGCGGGGCGACGCGCGCCTCAGGGATGCGATCATCCGGGCCGGAAAACGCTATGAGACCGTGCTTCTGAGCAATTCCTACGAGGCGACCGCGCGCGCGTTCCTGAGCCAGCTCGGCTTCGAGGGCGTGTTCGACAGGCAGAGCTTTTCCGCGGACAAGCCGTACGGCCTCGTCGAAGCGCTCGGAAAACTGAGCCCGCGCGCGCTCGCGCATCCCGAAACCGTGCTTGCCGTCGGCGACCACGCCTTCAACGACCTTGCGCCTCTGCGCGCGCTGGGGTGCCGCACGCTGTGGGTCAACCCCTATGAGGGCATCAACGAACCGCCGCATGACGAAAGCGTGAAAACCCTGAACGAATTGGCCGCTTATCTCAACGCCCTGTGCGCGCGGTGAAGCGGCCCTGATATAAAAACTTACAAAAAAAAACAGGAGGCAGACAAATGAAAAAGACACTCGCGATCATCCTTGCCGTTCTTTTTGCTCTGACGATGTTCGGCGCCTGCGCCGCGCAGCCCGGAGGGGAAACGGACGAGCCCCGTATTACCGAGCCCGCCGGAACCTCCGCGCAGGAGCAGACCCCGGCTCCCGCGCAGCCCGGAAGCGACGAAAAGGTCCGGATCGTTTACTGGCACACGCTGACCGACCATCACCAGGAAGCGCTCCAGAAGATCATCGACGGCTTCAACGCCTCTCAGGACAAGTACGAGGTCGTCGCCGAGCAGCAGCCCTATTCCGAGTTCGACGCGAAGCTGCTCCAGTCCGTTTCCAACGGCGTGGGCCCCGACATGACCACCATGTTCCCCTCGGCCGCGATCAACTACATCGACGAAGGGTATCTCTACGATATGGCCGGCTTCGTCAACGATCCCGAGATCGGCATGCCCAGCTTCAAAACCGACATCACCGGCTCCCTTTACAGCGAGATCACCCAGTGGGGCGACAACGCGCTGTATATGATCCCCGCGACCGGCACGGGCGAAGTCCTCTTCTACAACAAGACGATGTTCGACGAGCTGGGCCTGACTCCCCCGGCCACCTGGACCGAGCTCGAGGCGTGCGCGAAGGCCATTTACGACAAGTACGGCATACCGGGCTTCGGCAGCGACTCGATCACCGATACCTACCAGTGCCTGATCATGCAGGCGGGCAGCGGCTACATCGACGCCGCGAACAGGACCATGGCCATAGACCGCGCGATCGGCCTCGAGAAGCTCAACTGGTTCGCCAACGGCGTCAAGGAAGGCTACTTCCGCCTCGTCGGCGAGGACTACTACTTCTCCAACCCGTTCGGCAGCAAGGCCGTGGGGATGTACATCGGCTCTTCCGCGGGCATCGACTATGTCTACGCCGCGATCCCCGAGGGAGAAGGCGGCTTTGAGCTGGGCGTCTGCCCCATCCCGCAGGAAGGCCCCGTCAAGTACATCTCCAGCTGGGCGAGCGGATATGTCTGCCTCTCCCGCGACGAGGAACACGCCCGCGGCGTATATGAGTTCCTGAAGTATTTCATCTCCATCGATGTTTCGATCGCGTGGGCCGAGGCGTTCGGCAGCGTGCCCGTGTACGCTCCCGCGCTTGCAGACGAGGACTTCAAGGTTTATGCAGACACGAACCTCGCGGTCAAGGCGCTCTCCGAGCAGATCCAGTATTCCGGCTTCCTGGCGAGCATCGCGGGCTCCGCCACCGTGCGCACAGAGATCGACAAGATGCTCCAGAGCGTGGCGCTGGGCGTATCCGAAGCCGAAACCGCGTTCGACGCGTTCATCGCGGCGAGCAACGCGGCGCTCGGCAACTGACACCGCCGCAATCGAATCCGGAGGACCGCCCGCACACGGCGGTTCTCCGACATCCTGTTTTTAATGGAGGCAAAGCGTGAATAAACCGGCAACGAAATTCGTCATGTATTCCGGGCTGAACACGATCGGCGGAGTCAACGCGTCCGTCACATACGGCAAGGACAGGGTCGTGTTTGAGTTCGGCTCCGCGTACGACCCTTCCACGGCGGTGTTCGACGGCAAGGTTGAACCGCGCCGGTCGAACTGGGTCCGGGATAAGCTCAGGGTCGGCCTGCTGCCGCGCATAGACGGCATATACCGCAGGGAGGATTTGGGCGATTATCCGCTCGTAAGCGCGGAGGAAAGCGACGTGAACACGGCCGTGTTCATCACGCACCTGCACCTCGACCACATGGCCTTCGTCGGCACGATCGCGCCGGGGATACCCGTATACATGCACCGCAACGCGGTGTTGATCGAGCGCGCGCTCGAGGCGACGGGCGAAGGCGTGGAGACGCTTGAGCGCGAATACCGCGACGTCGTCCCCTTCGAACCCGTTCGCGTGGGAGAAATCGAGGTGCTGCCCATACTCTGCCGCGACACGAGCTATTATGATTTTGCCTTTCTGATCACCACGCCCGACGGGACCATACACTGGACGGGCGATTTGTGCCTGCACGGGACGCAGGCGGAGCGCACGTTCGCGCAAATGGAGCTTCTCAAGGCCAAAGGCGTCGACGTCATGCTGTGCGACTGCACGTCCTTCATGGACGGCGTCATGAAGCTGATGTACGATACGCTCGACCCGAAGGCGATCAAGCCCTCGCCGCGCGTGCCCGCGGGCATGCTCGCCGAAAAAGAATATTACGAGGGGCTCTACGGCCATATAAGGGACTGCAGGGGACTTTTGGTTTTCAATTACTATCAAAGGGAAATGGACGACGCCGCGCAGTTCATCGAATGGGCGCGGATGTCGGGCCGGCGCTGCGTCTTCGAGCCGGACGCCGCCTATATCGTACACAAGTTCTTCGGCATAAAGCCGGATGTGTACATGCCCGATTCTCCCCGCTACGCCCCCGAAAACCGGGAAGACTGGCTGCGGGAGCTTCTCGGCAGCTGCACGCTCGTGACGAATGAAGAGATCGCGCAAAAGCCCTCAGGTTTCCTTTTGCAGAACAGCTACCGCCATATCATGGAGCTGTTCAGCCTGCCCGCCGGGGACGCGCTCTACCTCCACGCGGACGGCATCCCCATAGGGGAGTTCGACCCGTCGTACAGGAACATGCGAAAGATCGTCGAAAAGGCGGGGTTTGACTATGTGACGTTCTTCTGCGACAATTACTTCGGGCACGGCTATCCCTGCCAGGTCAAGTATTTTGTGGACGAGGTGGACCCCAAGGTGCTTATCCCCTGCCATTCGCACAATCCGGAAAGGCTTTTGCCCAACCATGGCGTGCAGCTTCTGCCGCGGATGTACAAAACCTATGTGCTTGAAAACCACGCGCTGCGCGAGGGCGCGCCGGAGGATGAGGATGAGTAAGCTGCTCGTGTTCTGCATAGACGCGCTGTGCGCGAGCGACGTGGAGGAAATGAGAAACATGCCTCATTTCGGGGAATACCTTGCGCGCGCGTCGTACGTGAGCGAGATAGAGCCCGTCTGGCCCGCGCTCACCTACTGCTGCCACACGTCCATCATAACCGGATGCTACGTCGCGCGCCACGGCGTCGCGCACAACGAAAAGCTGCGCCGCGGCGGCCATCTGAGCGAGCCGTGGTACGGCCTGAAGCGCGACGTCGGGGTGCCCACGCTGCTCGACCGCGCGCGGGAGCGCGGCCTAACGACCTGCTCGATCTCATGGCCGGTATCCGGCGGCGCGGACTACGACATGAACATGCCCATGATCGTGCCGTATCATTATACGGGCTGGGAGCCCGAAGCGTGGCTTGAGGGTGCCGCGACAAAAAATCTCATGGAGCGGTATTTCCATAAGCACGGCCGGTATATCAAGGGCCCGGACAGGAGCCTCGACCTGTTCACCATGGCGCTCGCGCTCGACATACTCGAGGATTGCGCACAGCCGGACGTGACGCTCGTCAAGATGTGCGACCTCGACTCCGCGCGGCACACCTGGGGCGTGCGCCACGAAAAGGTGTCCGCCCAGCTGCGCAAGCACGACGAGGAGTTCGGCGCGCTCATGGAGACGCTTCGCCGCAAGGGGACGCTCGAGGACACGAACGTCGTCATACTCGGCGACCACGGGCAGACGGACGTGCGCGACGCGCTGCTGATCAACGTTTTGCTTCGCGAGGCGGGCTTCCTGCGCGTGGACGGCGAGGGAAAGCTGCTCGATTTCGACGCGATCGCCCACTCGACCGGCCTTTGCGTGTACGTCGAGCTTCGCGACCCTTCGGATGCGCGCATGAAGGCGCGGGTGCGCGCGTATCTCGAGTCGCTCATGGACGACGAGCGCGTGAAGCTCGCCTATGTCATGGACGCGGAGCAGGCGAACGAAACGTATCATGTCGCGGGGCCGTTCGATTTCATCGTCGAAAGCGCGCTGCCGATCTCCTTCGGGGAGCGGTTCGACTGCGAATCGATCTGGGCGGGCAAGGTCCCCGGCGACCACAAGATCGGCGCGGCCACCCACGGCGGCAGCCCGGAGAGGGCGGAGCTGACGACGTTCATCGCGGCGGGACCCCGCGTGAAGCCGGGCGTCGTGCTCGGCAGGCGGTCCATGGTTGACGAGGCGCCCACCATGGCGCGTATGCTCGGGTTCGAACTGCCCGACGCGGACGGAAGCGCAATGCGCGAATTGCTGAGGTAAGAACATGCAGGTCACTATAGAACACCTTACGAAACGCTTTGGCGAGACGATCGCCGTAAACGACCTTTCCGTGACGCTGGGCGACGGGCGGCTTGTCGCGCTTCTGGGACCCTCGGGCTGCGGGAAAACGACCATACTCAACATGCTCTCCGGCATACTGCCCGCGACGGAGGGGCGCATACTTTTCGACGGACGCGACGTGACGGCGCTGCCCCCCGAAAAGCGCAACGTCGGCCTCGTTTTCCAGAACTACGCGCTGTATCCGCACATGACGGCGCTCGAGAACATCTGCTTCCCGCTCGAAATCAAAAAAATGCCGAAAAAGCAGCGCCTGGAGCGCGCCGCGCAGCTCGCGCAGCTCGTGCGCATCTCCGAGCTTTTATACCGCAAGCCTTCGGAGCTTTCGGGCGGCCAGCAGCAGCGCGTCGCCATCGCGCGCGCGCTCGCCAAGGAGCCGCAGCTTCTGCTGCTCGACGAGCCGCTTTCCAACCTCGACGCGAAGCTTCGCGTGGAGATGCGCGAGGAGATCCTGCGCATACAGCGCGCCTCGAAGGTGACGACCGTGTTCGTCACACACGACCAGGAGGAGGCCTCCTCCATCGCGGATCAGGTGGTGCTGCTCAAACAGGGCGTGCTCCAGCAACAAGATACCGCACGCAAGCTTTACGACGAGCCGGATAATTTCTTTGTGGCGGATTTCCTCGGCGCGCCGCCCATCAACAAGCTCTGCGGCACCATCGAGGGCGGAAAATTCCGTTTCAGGGATTCCGGCGCGGCGTACGGGCTGCCTCTTCGCCGCGAAGTTGCGGACGGCACAGCGGCCGTCCTGGCCGTGCGCGCGGAAAGCGTGGTCGTCCCCGCGGCCGGGCAGACGCTCCCCTGTCGGGTCGTGGAACGCTATACCATCGGAAAGGATGAGCTCTCGATACTCGACGTGGAGGGTCAGCGCATGCGCGGCTACATCAGCGGCGATTATCCCATCCAAAAGGGCGACGCGCTCGACATCAGTTTCAGAAGAAAGGGCGTGTTCCTCTTCGACGCCGAAACGGGGGAAAGGCTGTCATGAAACGCCTTGAAAAAGCGGCGCGGCGCGATCGAAGCAAGCTCTCCGCACGCGCGGCGCTCGCGCCGGCGGCGTTCCTCGCGCCGTTCATGACGGGGCTTGCGATCTTCACGCTGTATCCCTTCGTCAACGTCATACTGATCTCGTTCAAAGAAAAATACAAGATGCTCACGGGGGAGTTCTCGGCCTTCGGCACGGAAAACTATCAAGCCGTCCTCGGAGATCCGAACTTCCTCAACGGCCTTCGCAACACCGGCCTCTATGTGCTGTTCGTCGTGCCTGCCGCGACGGTGATCGCGCTTTTCCTCGCTTACCTGCTCAACAAGGAGATCAAGCTCAAGGGCCTGTTCCAGACCTGTTACTTCCTGCCCATGGTCACATCCGTCACGGCCATAGGCCTCGTGTGGAAGTGGATGTTCAACTACGACTACGGCCTGATCAATTACCTGCTCTCCCTCTTTGGAGCGGATGCCGTAAACTGGCTCAACAACCCGGCGTACAATCTGCCCGCGCTCATCATCTACGGCATATGGAGCATGCTCCCGTTCACGATCATACTCCTGCTCGCGGGATTCCAGAACATCAATGCGCAGTATTACACCGCCGCGCGGGCGGACGGCGCGAAGCCGGGAAAGATATTCCTGCGCATCACGCTGCCTCTGCTCGCGCCGACCATAGGCCTGACGCTGATCATCAACATGATATCCGCCTCGAAGGTGTTCTCGGAGCTGTTCCCGCTCTTCAACGGGCAGCCCGGTTCGGCGTATTCGCTCTATACGGTCGTATATTATCTCTACGACGCGTTCTATGTGCAATGGAAGCTCGGGCGCGCGGCGGCAAGCGCCGTGATCCTGTTCGTGATCGTGCTGGCGCTGACGCTCGTCCAGCTTTTCATACAACGGAAATGGAAGAATTATTGAGCCTATGAAAAAGATGAGCCGAACAATCGCATACGCCATACTGGCGCTGGGCGCGCTGACGATGGTCTTCCCGTTTTTCTGGATGATCGTGTCCTCGCTCAAGACCGCGGCCGAGGTCAACACCACGCCGCCGACGTTCCTTCCCGAAAGCCCGACGTTCGACAACTACGTCTACGCGTTCGAAAAGGCGCCCTTCGCGCGCTACTTCCTCAACTCCGTGATCGTCACCGCGGCGTGCGTCGCCTCTACGATGTTCACGACCATACTCGCCGCGTTCGCGTTTTCCCGCTTGAAGTTTCCGGGCAGGGACGTTTTGTTCGCGTCGCTTCTCGCGCTGATGATGATCCCCTTCGAGATGCTCATCATCACCAACTATCAGACCATCGTCGGCTGGAAGCTGACGGACACGCGCTGGGCGCTGATCATACCGTTCACGTCGAGCATATTCTACACATACATACTGCGCAACTTCTTCCTCTCCATACCCGACAGCCTGTATTATTCGGCGCGCGTAGACGGGGCGAGCAACTGGCGCTACCTCTGGCGCGTCATGGTGCCCATGGCAAAGCCCGCGCTCGCGACGATCGGCCTGCTGAACGCCATCACCTGCTGGAACGCGTTTTTGTGGACGGTGCTCGTCACCAACAGCCCGGAAAACCGCACGCTCCCGTTCGGCCTGTACGCTTTTATGACCTCGAGCGGCATCCGCTACGAAAGGCTCATGGCGGCGGCGACGATCGTCGTGATCCCGATGGTGATCCTGTTCGTCTGCTTCAGGAAGAACATCGTCACAGGCGTATCGCGCGGCGGGCTGAAGGGATAGCGCCGTGGGAGAGCTCATCCGCATAGACATACTCGCCCACGCCGACTTTTCCGGCAGGCTCAGGAAAACGAAGCACTGCCCGGGCTACGCCGCGTTCGCGACGCTCGCGGACGGCCTTCGCGGCGAAAACCCCGAAGGCACGGTCCTGCTCGACGCGGGGGACGAGTTTTCCGTCAACCACTGGGGCGGGCTGCCCGTCGTGGAGGCGCTGAACCTGCTCAAAACGGACGCGATGACGCTCGGCAACCACGAGTTCGACCGCGGCAAGGAATTCCTCGAGCGCTGCGTCGCGCACGCGGATTTTCCCGTGCTGTGCGCCAACATACTCGAAAAGGCGGCGGGGGATTTCGTGCGCGGAACAAAGCCGTGGGTCATGCTCGAAAAGGCGGGCGTGAAGATCGGCGTGCTGGGCCTCACGACGGAATACACGCCCTATATGGTGACGGCGCCGTCGTTCGCGCCCTACGAGGCGCGCTCCGCCGTGGAAGCGTGCCGAAGATTCATACCCGAGATGCGCGAGGCCGGCGCTCAGATCACGCTCGCGCTCTCGCATTTCCCGTTCTACATCGGCGGCGACGGCTGCATCAGCGGGGAGCTTTACGACGTGTTGACGGTCATACCCCCCGTGGACGTATTCGTGGGCGGGCATATCCCCGGCGACTACGCGGACGCCGTCATGGGTACCGCTGTGCTCAAGGGCGGCTTTTCGGGGAAGAGCCTGCCCCACGCGCGGCTCTGGTTCGATCCCCAAAAGAACGCCGTCGTGAAAAAAGAGTGCTTCCTGCACCACACCGACCGCGACGCGGCCGCGAAGGATATCTACCGCGCCTACGAACAAAGGGTCACGTCGCCCTTCGACGCGTTTTTCAGCGAAGCGCTCGCCGTGGCGGATGAGAAGTGGACGCTCCGCCTTTCCGCGGAAACAAAGCTCGGCAACTTCCTCGCCGACTGTATGCGCGAAGGGGCGGGCGTTGAAATCGCCTACATGAACGCGACGAGCGCGGGTGGCTATATAGAGCCCGGCCCCGTCACGGCGCAGGACATCGTATCCGTCATGGGCTTCAACGATCCGATCCATACCTCGAAGATCTCCGGCAGCCGGCTTTACCGGCTGTTCGAGCTGGTGTATGAGCCCGAGCGCTTCGGCAACAACGCGGGGCTGCTGTATTCGGGCGTCGTCGTGTACGCCGACCATACGAGGCCCGGAGGGCAAAAGATACTCGGCATCACGCTGCGCGACGGCACGCCCGTCGAGCCCGGGCGCGAGTATACGATTGCCACGTCGGAATATATGGCCTTCGGAGGCAACGACACCTCGCTCGTCGCAAACGGGCTCGCGTGGACGAATACGGGCGTCCGGATCCATGACGCCATATTCGCGTATCTTCGCAAATACGGCAGGATGCATGTTTCTCCCGAGCAGCGGATGCATGAAATCGGCAAGCCGGAAAACGACAACGCTCCGTTTTAGGCCGCCGCCGGGTTTTCGCGTGATGCCGGTGCGCGAAAGCGGCGGCGCGGTACAATCCGTTTCGGCATACAGCGACGGTTATTTATGAGAAGCCGAGCGGCGCCCCGAAGGGCGCCGCTCCGTTTGAACCGCATCAATGATCGGATCTTCCGCCTCAGCCCGGGATGCCGTCCCCGTCCTGGTCTATGAAGGCCGGGTCCAGCCCGCTCCCCTGCACGTTGATGTTCGTCGTGCCGTAGATTTCCCGCCCGGTCACGCCCTTCTCGTTGCGCTCGTGCTCGACGATGCGGCTGAGAAACTTGCGCACCGCCTCGGGCTTTTTGATGCTCACCAGCTCCAGCGTGCGGTTGCTCTGGTCCGCGCAATAGAGGCTCAGCGTGCCCACGCCGAAGAGCTTCTGCCCCAGCGTGCGCACCATTTTAATGTCCAGCACGCGATAAAGGAGCAGCTCGTCCGTTTCCGTGCGGAAAAACCCCTTGCGCATGGTCAGCCTGCTATCGTCGACCTCATACCTCGTGAAGCTGATGGGCATGCCCAGGATGCGCTTGCGGTCGTGCCAGAGCACCTTGCCCTGCTGGTCCAATTCGGCTTTCTTGCCCATGATCGAACACCCTCCCATATGGTTGTCATACCGCGATCCGTTTTTGCTATTATATCACAAAAGCGCGCTTCCGGGTCGAGCCTTTCAACAAAAATCGTCAATCCGCCGCGCGGCACAGGCCCGTCAGCCGGGCGATCATTTTCATGATCTCGTCAAGCGCCCCGTCGAACGGAACCTCCATGGAAACGCTCTTATCCCGCGTGCATATCTCAACGCGGCCCCCGCCTATGCCGCGGGGGCTGACGATCGCGCGGACCGGCACGCCGATCAGATCCGCGTCCGAAAACATGACGCCGGCGCTGACGCGCCTGTCGTCATAAACGACCTCGACGCCGTTTCGCAGGAGCGCTTCGTACAGGGAATCGGCGCGCTGTTTCACTTCTTCCCGGTCCGCGCGCACGCAGCACAGATGGACCTGCCACGGCGCGATCGAGATCGGCCAGATCGGGCCGTATTCGTCGCGGCGCGCCTCGCACACAGAGGCGGCGAGCCTGCCCACGCCGATCCCGTAGCAGCCCATGACCGGGTGGCGATATGCGCCCTTGTCGTCGAGGTATTGAAGGTTCATCGCGCGCGCGTATTTCGTGCCAAGCTGGAATATGTTGCCCACCTCTATGCCGCGGGATATCCGGATCGCGCTTTGCCCGCACGCGGGGCAGGCGAAGCCTTGCGCGATCTTCGCGAAATCGAAATACCCGGGCGCGCCCAGATCGCGCGCGACGTCGAGGCCGATGTAATGGTATCCTTCCCGGTTCGCGCCGCAGCACAGGCCCCGCGCGTGTTCCAGCGAGCGGTCGAACAGGAGCGTATGGTTTCCCCCGAGCCCGTACGGGCCGATATACCCCGCGCAAAGCCCGCACTCCGGCGTGATGTCGGCCGGATGGATTTCCTCGCCGAGGAAGTTGGCCAGCTTCGTTTCGTTCGCGTCGAGATCGCCCCGGATGAACAGCACGACGTATTCGCCCGTCCTGTTTTTCTGGTATACGACGGTCTTGCAGCTCCTCGAGGCCGGCACGCCCAGGAACGCGCAGACGTCGGCGATGGAATGGCAGCCCGGGGTATGGACGGGCGTCAGTTCCCCGCCGGCCTCCTCCCGATCGTTTCGCACGACGCACGCCGCGGCCTCGACGTTGGCGCGATAGCCGCACTTCGGGCATATGGCGATGGAATCCTCGCCGACCGGCGTAAGCAGCATGAACTCGTGCGAGAGGTCGCCGCCCATCATGCCCGAATCCGAGCTGACCGCGATCACCTCTGGAATGCCCACGCGCGCGAATATTCTTTCGTATGCGCGAAAGCACCTTTGGTAATAGCGCTCGAGGTCTTCCTGCGAGGTATGGAAGGAATAGGCGTCCTTCATCGTGAACTCCCGCACGCGGATCAGGCCCCCGCGCGGGCGCGCCTCGTCCCTGAACTTGGTCTGGATCTGGTAGATCATGAACGGGTATTTCGCGTGGTTTTGCGCGTATTCCCGAACCAGATGCACCGCGGCCTCCTCATGGGTCATGCCGAGCACGAGCGGGCTGTCGTTCCGGTCCTTAAAGCGCGCAAGCTCGCGCCCCACGCTCGCGTAGCGGCCGGATTCCATCCAAAGCGACGCGGGCAATACGACGGGGAACTGGACCTCCTGCCCGCCGATCGCGTCCATTTCCTCGCGGATGATGCCTTCTATTTTCCTTGTGATGCGCCGCAGCGGCATAAAGGAGGAATAAATGCCGTTCGCGACATGCTTCATATACCCGCCCCGGATCATCAGCGCGTGGCTGTCGAGCGCGCAGTCCGACGGCCTCTCCCTGAACCGCTCGCCGACAAGGTTTTCGAGTTTCATGCGTATGCCCTCCGTTTTTTGAATAAAATAAACGCCCCAAACCGATGTGAACCGGCTTAGGGCGAATCATGCGATCCGCGGTACCACCTAACTTCGGAGGGAAGCCCTCCGCGCTTTCAGTACGGGGCGTATGCCCGATACTGCTTCCCTGTAACGGAGGAAACCCGATGCGGCTTACTTGACGCGCGTTCAGCCCATGGCTCAAAGACCGGTTCGGCATACGTTCATGAAGATTCGCACCAACCATCTTCTCTCTGGAAATCCCGAATGCTTACTGTTTCTTCTCACAGCCGTATCCTATTGGATTTGCTTCATTCTAGCAGCGCGCGCAAGGAATGTCAATGCGCGCGCGGAAAATGTGCGCTTTTGCGCCGTCCCCGTGAGGCGGGTTGCGGATCTGTATGCGTTTCATGGAGCCCGCGGCGCCTCTGCCGCCCGCGCCCCGCCTTTTGCGGTACGGCGGCGGAATCCCCGCCCGGAAAGCTCCTTTTGCGGCGGCGGTCCAGGCTCCGGCGGGAAACATTATACCAAAAAAATCATAATATATAGCATGAATTTTCCGGAAAGGCCGTGATTATCATGCCCGCATGCCCATTAGGCACATACGCATATGCAATACAGGCCGGGGATACCCTGCCGCTGATCGCGCAGCGCTTCCATACGAGCGCGCAGGCGATCGCCTCGGCGAATCCCGCGCTCAGGCGGAGCAATCTGCGCGCCGGCCAGATCATCTGCATTCCCAAAGCAGGCGGCCCGCAGCAAACGGCCGCGCAAACGCCGCCCAGAAGCATCGGCCCCAAGGAACTGACGCTGAACAATCAGATGCGGCTTCTTTGGGAGCAGCACGTCTACTGGACGAGGATGACCATACTCGGCATAATCTTCGGCTCGCCCGACACGGACGCCACGGTCGCCCGCCTGCTTCGCAACGCCAAGGATATCGAGGCGGCGTTCAAGCCGTTTTACGGGGAAGAAGCCTCGGCGAAGCTCGCGGCGCTGTTCACGGACCACCTCACGATCGCAGCCGAGCTCGTCAGGGCGGCGAAGGCGGGCGACAGCGCCAAGGCCGCCGACGCCGAGAAGCGCTGGTACGCGAACGCGGACCAGATCGCGGCCTTCCTCGCGAGCATCAATCCGTACTGGTCGGCGCAGGAGTGGAAGAAGCTGCTCTACGACCATCTCGCCATGACGAAGGCGGAAGCCGTGAGCATACTGAATCGCAAGTACGCGGAGAGCATCGCCATCTTCGACAAGATCGAGAAAGAAGCCCTGGTGATGGCCGACGTCATGACGCAGGGCATCGTCAGGCAGTTCCCGCAATCGTTCAAATAAGCGCTCCCAACGACGAACCCGGCGACCCGCGGGGCAAGCGTCATGCTTGCCCTTTCGCCTCCCCGTCGCCCGCGTAGAGGCTCAGCCCGACGAGCAGGCAGCCCTCGAGATAGGGCAGACGGTTCTCTCCGAGATAGCGAAGGATCTCCTCGCTCTCCGCGCCCGGCTGTATGACGACGCATTTGAACGGCTTTTCGCACGCGCGCAGCAACCCGATGCCCTTTGCCGGATGGATGCACAGATCGATGACGTCGATATCCCCCGGCACGTCGTTGATGGAGGCGAGCTCCTTGCCCACGCAATGCACGGTGTAGCCCTTCGCGATCAGGCCCCATTTGATCTTATGGGCGTACTTCTCCTCATTGAGCGTGTCGCCGACCACGACGAAGCGGCGCTGTTGCATGATTTCACGCAGATCCACGGCGAATCCTCCCTTGTTGCGCCGGCGCCTTCGCACGCGCGCTGCGGGCGAATGGAAAGCGCTCGATATCGAAAGATCCCGCGCCGCAGCTCTAAAGACATGCGACGCGGCCTTTATGATATTGTAAACGCCGACGCCGCGAACTGTCAATTCGCAGGCGGGCGCATGGCGCTTCCCCCGCGCATGTGATAGAATACAGCAAACAGGACGCAAGGATTCGGACAGGAAGCGGATATGAGCAGCGAACGGTTTTATGAGGATACCCTCTCCCCCGCCCCGCGCGCGCAAAAGGGCGAGAGCCTTCTCGCCTTCGTCGCGGACTATACGGCCATAGACCTCGAAACGACGGGGCTCGACCCGCGCCGGGACAGCGTCATCGAGTTCGGCGCGATCCGCGTGCGCGGCAATTGCATCGACGAGCGTTTCAGCGCGCTCGTCAATCCCGGCCGCCTCCTCAGCCCGTTCATCACGGAGCTGACGGGCATCACGGACGATATGCTGTGTTTTGCCCCTCCGCTCGAGGATGTGCTGCCGGATTTCCTCGCCTTCGTCGGGGAGGACGTCGTCGTCGGGCACAACGTGAACTTCGACCTCGGCTTCATCCGCGCCGCGTGTCGGCTTATGGGCGCCGGGCGCTTCGATAACGATTATGTCGACACCATGCGCCTGAGCCGCAGGCTGTTTCCGCAGCACGCGCACCACAGGCTGGGCGATCTCGTGGCGCGCTTTGGCATAGGCGAGGCCGTGGAGCACCGCGCGCTCGCGGACGTCGCGCAGACCATCGACTGCTACGAATACATGAAGGCGTACGCCGCGCGGCGCGGCATGGCGCGCGTTTTACCCGAACACAAGCAGCGCGCCGTATCCGCGCGGGAGATCACGCCCGGCCGCGGCGACTTCGACGAGCGCCACGCCTGCTACAAAAGGACGTTCGTCTTCACCGGGGAACTGTACGACATGACCCGCCGCGAGGCCATGCAGGCCGTGGCCGACCGGGGCGGCATGCTCGGCGACTCCGTGACCCGCAGGACGAATTACCTCGTGCTCGGCGGCTGCGGCTACGCCACGACCATCCGGGGCGGCGTCAGCGCCAAACAGAAGAAGGCGGAGCAAATGAAGCTCGGGGGATACGACATCGAGATCATCGCGGAGAGGGAATTCTATCATTTACTGGGGGAAGAATAAGATTCGCAGCGGAGAATCCGTATGCTCAACCCGTTCTTCCGCCGCGCGCCCGTTTTAATTTCCGAAATAATCGTACCATGCCGCGATGATATCCGCCCTGTTCGAAGCAATA
>ERZ795058.2518-NODE-2518-length-21362-cov-5.100390_pt1 | contig 21362 bp, 17 predicted proteins | sample MGYA00375142_ERZ795058 | MGnify/ENA primary metagenome ERZ795058 (study PRJEB30187, sample SAMN05720210) | activated sludge metagenome | isolation source: anaerobic digester from wastewater treatment plant | place: Japan | collected 2015-04-20 ... | reverse complement strand
TACCTACTATATCCAACAAATTCATCACCCATATTTTTCTCATCTTCTCTGCCACTTTCCTTTCTGATAAACCGTCAATACTGTTTTTTCTACTATCCTTAGTATAAACCTCCCAGTCATTTTTTTTCTCAGAAAAATAAACTGGTTTTATCCCCGCCTTACACAAATCATAAGCCAACTTATTTATCCTCGCATAAATCTTGTTTAAAGAATTAAAACCACCCACATCTTTTGGTGTTACTTTATCTATAAAAGCTTCTTTTATTGGAACTGCCTGAGAAGACACAATTGAGGAAAAATGATAGGCCATATCACTATTAGCAACTATTTTGTCAAATTTAATTTCATCAGAAAAAAGCGGACTATAAATTGGTCTTAAACCAACCTTATTAGGATCTCTTGAAAGGTCTAACCAGTGACACACTAAAGTTTCTATATGCCTTATTGTATTAATTGAACCAACAGATTTACTCTTCCTCTCTCTTTTACTACTATGCGTCATCGAATCGGTATATCTAAACAGTTTAAATAATATCATCTCTGCATAATCATCTGCTGCAAATCCAATATTAGCCTTCGAATTAGCAAAAGTTGCCGTCGATAATTTTTGCGCCAATTCAAAAGCCTTCACTGCATTCTCATCATTACACCCAGACTCCTGTTTCATTTTCCAAATCATAAACTCTTTAATTATCTTTGCGTCTATTTTTCCACCAGCCTCTATCTGAAAAAAATTTTTATAAATATCTTCATCTATTCCAAATCTATTATCCGCCTTTACCTCAATATTATCTCCATACAATACCGTAGATTCAGCAATATTATATTCTTCAATTTTGGACAAACCAACTCTTTTTCTAGCCGCATCACCACCTTTCGCATTTAAATATGCCAAAAATTCACCCTTTTCTCTAATTATAGATTTTTTGACTTGGTCTATCTGGAAATAACCTCTTTGCCTCCAATCCCAAGCCATATCAACAGGAATCATCTTAAGACCAACCTTATCACCCAAAAAAAACTTTATAAACTCCCTATCAACACTATGATCCAGATCACCTTCATGCATAACCCCAACAGTCCTTAAAATATCCTCAATTGTATGACATTTTGAAGAGGCTAGGTAAAAATTATGCAAAAACATCCTCATATCAATCTCTTTTTTCAAAGTTTCCACCCCAGATACTCCTAATTCCCTACCATTAAAAGACATTTTCTTTAAAATATCATCATATCTTCCATTAGATATCATATATATGTATCTAAAATATTCTGAATTTCTCGATAAATCATCCACATTAGACGCCCCTCTTTCAATAAACTCAATTTTTTCATAAATACCCTCTATTCCCTCCTTTTTTAACTGCTCCACTATATTAGTCTCTCTCGATTGAGGTCGATTCTCTCTTACCCTGATCCTCTTTTGAATTCCTTCAATTTCCCTAGATAAACCGGAATTAACACCCGTTCTCAATACTTCTTCTAAATTATCTCTACTATCCAAATCAAACAAATACTCACCGTTTTCTACTTTTTTTTCAATCTTATCACCAACCGTTGCCTTCACCAATTCTTTCGCTTTTTTCTTTTCCTCCGGCGTCGCCTTTCTATCCGCCTCCACCACATATTTTCCCACTCCCTTTAACTGATCCGGTAACAAGCCATCAATTTCTTCGCCTCTCATCTGAGATGTAATTGTTTCCGTCGCCTCACCTGAGTAATTAGCAAAAGTTCTATTCATTGCCACAAACACTCCTTTTCCCAAAACCTCCAAATTTTCCTTTGCCATTTCTTTTTGTTTATCAGTCGCGCTCGGGTTTTTCAAAACATTAGTTACATCTTCCACTGATCTGTATCCCGCTCCAAACACCCCCAACACCTCCTGGCTTACCTGTTGCGATCTTTGTTCTTCAATCTCTCCACCCAAAATACCTTCAGTATTCACCAATAACTCCGCTATTCTATCCACTCTCCGGCTATTTTCTTTCTGCCTAGCTTCTTCATTGGCTCGTTTTATAAATTCAATTGCCGATGGTCGTTCAGTCATACGCCAAATTATACCAATTTCTTCTTTTTTTTACTAATTTATCCCTTCTGCTAAAATTAATCATCTATGGCATCTTCTGCTGGCACCAACTCCATCACCAACCACCTCCGCTCCTATCGTTCCGCTCTCAAGTCTAATCTAGAAATTACCATTCATTCTCTCAAACCCTCCTATATCCGCACCAAATCCCTGCTTCACCCCCTTGCCTCCGACCCCACCGAGGTTGATTTTTCTGCCCTAATTTATTGTCTCAACCGCCTGCCTCAAGTTGCTGCCGAAATTTCCAAAATTATCCTCGGTCAAAGCCCGGAAATTTATGCCGACGCCGGTTATCCCAACCTTGCCTCTTGGCAGATTGTCCGAGCCAAAAGCCGCCGTCGCGTTGCCTATTTCCATCCCAAAAGCAAAATTTTAGCCTACCTTATTTCTTCAGTTTCCGACATCGACGACCTGGTCAACATTCTTATTGCCTTTCAAATCGAATGGAACAAATTCAACCACCTCCTCCATAAATATTATTCTTCCTTCCCTCTTTTTATCAAAAATATTAATACTCCAACCTTTCTAAACAAATTCAAACTTTCTTCCGATGTCTGGGAAAAATTTTTTACTTCTCTTGGTCCTGATTGGAAACAAAAACTTCAGCAAATTTATCAATCTTCCCTTGATCTCAAAATTCAACTTTTGTCTGCCTCCTGGTTAAACTATACCAAAACCACCCAAAGATGGTGGAAGAATATTGCCGCCACTGTTTCTCCATCCTTTCATATTTCCCGCCAGGAAATCTATTTTGTTTCCAGCAACACCCACAGTCTTATCAATGCCATCACCGGTTTCCCTACTACTCACCAATCTCAAATTATCAACTTCATTCATCGCCACCACCCCCGCCTTTATCATCATTGGCAAAAAATTCTTGACACTGACACTCGTCTCAACCCCACCGACTTTCTTTACTACGCCTCCCGCTACCTTCTCCACCAACCCAAATATCAATCTGCCTACCAAAAACTTCAGCACCAGCTTGGTATTATCACTATTCCCAATCAAGAATATCTTGACATTACCGTCCAAGTTATCCCCGTCAAAAACATTGTCTCCTCACCTCATCTTGATCCCCGCCTCAAAATCACCCGCCCCGCCCAGCTCAAAAAATCCTCTGCTTTAATTTTTAATATCGACTATCCTCTTGGTTTTGCCGCCTATCACATTCTTGCCGAAGTTATGCAAAATGTCCGCCATGTCAAAGGTATTTATATTCTTGGCAAAGCTGCCACTCTTAACAGCGAAATTGGCGATATCCAAATTCCCCGCCTGGTTTTTGATGAACACACTCAAAATTCCTACCTTTTTAAAAATTGCTTCAATAGCTTTTTCCCCTTTGTCAATCATCAAGGGTCAATTTTAACCAATCAACGGGCTGTCTCTGTCCTCGGCACCTTCCTCCAAAACCGGGCCTTGGTCAACTTTTATCTCAAAAATAATATTACCGTTATCGAAATGGAATCCGGCCCTTACCTTTCCGCCATCACCGAAGGCACCTATGATCAGCAAGCTTCCAAAAATACCATCATTGACCTCAATTCCGCTCCTTACGATATTGGCATTATCAACTACACTTCCGATACTCCTTTTTCTTCAGTCCAAAATTTAGGCGACTCTAATCTTGGCATCAGCGGTATCGAACCGGTCACTCTCGGTTCTCTTGCTATTCTCCAACGGATTATCAATCTGGAACAAGCTAAATAATTTTTTTTTGAGGGGTACCTTCGCTAACAAACTATTTGTACAAAACAAACTTGTTTACCTCATTTACCGATAGTTTTACCCTATCTCCTGACTTAATTTCATTTTTCAGAATCGCCGCCCCAATTAAATCGCCCAACACCAATTCTGCCACTCTTCTCATTGGTCTGGCCCCAAATTCAACATCAAAACCATCCTCCACCATCTTCTTTACCACCTCATCGTCATAATCAAGATTAATGTTTTTTTCCATCAAATTTTTCTTTAATTCTTCCAACATTAGCTTGGCAATCAACACCAAATTTTCCTTTGTCAACGGCTCAAACACCACCACCCCATCAAATCTGTTCAAAAACTCCGGTGAATAAATTCCCTCTTTTTGAACATACTCCATCACTTTCTTCTGTAGCTCCTCACCCCTAACGCCTTTTTTAATATTCTCTCTAATAAAATTTGCCCCGGCATTAGAAGTTACTACCACAAACAAATGCCGACAAACTACTTTTTCCCCGCTTGAATCACTAATATAACCCTCGTCCAGCAAGGTCAAAAATAAGTTGTATATCTCTTTTGGAGCCTTTTCAATTTCATCAAGCAAAAGCAAACTAGCTGGCTTATTTTTAATTTCTTTTGTCAAAAGACCCGGCCGATTATTAACCACCGACCCAATCAATCTCTCTACCCCTTCCTGCCCCAAATATTCCGCCATATCAAATCTCAAAATATTTTCCCTAGAACCATAATAGATATCTGCCAATACTTTAGCCATTTCTGTTTTTCCCACCCCTGTTGGCCCCAAAAACAAAAATGATCCCACCGGCTTCTTTTCATTCCCCAATGCCACCACCCGGCTCCTCAAACTCTTAGCCACCAAGTCTACTGCCGTTTTTTGCCCAATCAAACTTCGTCCTATTATTTCTTCTAAATTAGTTAACTTTTCTTTTTCTAACTCAGTCAATCTAGCCAGAGAAATACCTGTTTTCTCCGACAAAACCCTATTCACCTCATCTTTCGTTACTAAAGAACCGTTTATTTCTTCATTTTCTACCACCAAATCCATCAGCTCCAAAGATTTTTCCGGGAATGGGGTATCGGTTATATATCTATCGCTTCCGTCCAATATTTGTTTAACCGCCTGGATCGAAAATCTTATTTTTTTATTTTTTGACTCAACCTCATCAACTGCCTGCATTAAAATTAACAACGCCTCTTCTTTGCTCGGCGGTAACACTTCAACTACCTCAAAATTTTTCAAAACCCTTCTGTCACTTGCCAAAAATCTTTCATAACTGACCCTATCAACCACCGAAATTATTTTTAACCTGTCATCTTCTAATGAGTTGTTTATGATATCTGTATAATCATTTCCTTCAACTTCGGCATTGGTAATTCGAAAAATATCCCTCATCACCAAGACAATATTTCCTGCCATTTTTGCTTCACCCATCAATTTTGATAATATCTTTTTTTTAGCATCACTATCTTCTGTTCCCGCCATCGCCATCCGATAATCAAATATCACTAATTTTTTATACATCAACTCTTTTCCTAGTTTTCCCGTAATTGCCTTCTCCGCAAAAGCATAAACTACTGTCATTTTTCCCACCCCGGGATCCCCAACCAACAAAATATTTTTTCCCGCATTAATTGACCTCTCCATTCTCTCAACCACATTTTCTCTCCCGATCAAATGACCGGAAAATTCCTGTTTTACACTTAAATCTTCACTGTATTTATCCAAATTGGGAGTATAGCCAAATAACAAACTCCAACCAATTCCCGGTCTCCCCAGCTCCCATTTATCAATTTCTTTCCCCTCACCCAACAACTGCCTCCTATCCCACCACTTAGCCGCCAAAATTACTTCTTCAATATTCATTCCCATTTTTTGCAGTTCTGTTTCCACTCCGCCATTTTTACCCAAAAACCAACTTATTATTTTCTCCATACTGCTTCCGTCCAAATCAACTAAATCATCCCCGTCTACCTCCATTTTTTTAACTATCTCAACCATGTTTTGCTCTAGTCTCTCCAAAATAAATCTTCCCGGTTTGCTTTCAAAAATAATTTGGCCTGCCACTTGAGGATTTTTTCTAATATTAGCCGTCATCTCTTTTAGCTCACTGCCAAAATTTCTCCGATCCAACTTGTAATAATTCCACCCAGTTATTGGTAGCATCCACCAAACCAAAAACCAAACCACCGACCAGCCACTATAAATAACTACCAATACCAAAAAAAACACCACCAGCCCCAACCTCACAATCACTCCGATCATTATTGAGATCAAATCAAAAGACAAGTTTTCAAAAAATTTAGCAATATCAAAACCAGCATTTTCATTAACAATTCTCATTCTTTTCCAAGGCGCCAATAATGTCTTAATCAGCACCCTAAAAGAAAAAAAATGTTCCAACCTCCTCAAATTAAACCAAAATCGCTTCCAGTACCACTTCCACCCTCTTAAATAATGCCAAACAACAAATTCCATAATTGATGATACCATCGCTACTTAATTTATTTCATCAACTCTTCAAATTCCTCCTGTCCCAAGCTTTCTTTCTCTACCAACATTTTGGCCACCTTATCCAATTTTAGTCTGTTTTTAGTCAGCACCCTTTTTGCCTCACCATGAGCCTCCCCCACTAATTTTTTAATCTCCTCGTCCACCAAAGCCTGCATTTTATCCGATACCTTGCTTGGCTCCATATAAGCCCTGCCAAAATCATTAATATCAATTTGCGGTCCCAAATTTATCGGCCCCAAATCGCTCATTCCCCACTCCACCACCATATTTCTGGCTATATTAGTTATGTGGGAGATATCCGAAGCCGCTCCAGTAGTAATATCCCCAAACACAATCTCCTCTGCCGCTCGACCTCCCATCGCCATCGCCATTTGCTTAATCAATTTCCCTTTTGTTTGATGAATTATGTCCCGCTGTGGCGGCACCAAGGTAAATCCCAAAGCCATTCCCCGAGATACAATCGACACCTTTGACACCGGATCTAATTTTTCCACAAAATTAACAATCGCATGCCCCGCTTCATGATAAGCCGTCATCAATTTATCTTCCTCACTTTGATTTCGTCTTTTTTCCGACCCCAACTTAACCTTTAATCCCGCCTCATCAATTTCTGCTCGACCAATTTTTTCCTTATTGTCTCTGGCAGCCGCAATCGCCGCTTCGTTCAGCATATTTTCCAAATCCGCCCCCGAAAATCCCACTGTGCTTTTTGCCACCGATTCCCAATTTACCTCTTCCTCAAACGGTTTGCCTTTGGCATGAATTGCCAAAATATCTTTTCTTGCTTCCAAATCCGGCAATTCCAACATCACTCTTCGGTCAAACCGACCCGGTCTCAACAATGCTGGGTCCAACAAATCTCCCCTGTTGGTCGCCGCCAACACCACCACTGCCGTATTGACCTCAAATCCGTCCATTTCCACTAAAATTTGGTTTAACGTCTGTTCTCTTTCTCCATGACCGCCGTCAATTCCGCCCCTCATCCGCCCAATAGCATCAATTTCATCAATAAAAATAATCGCCTTCCCCGCCTTTTTAGCCGTCCCAAACAAATCCCTGACTCTTGAGGCCCCTACTCCCACCAACATTTCCATAAACTCGCTTCCTGCCATCGAATAAAACGGCACATTTGCCTCTCCTGCCACCGCCTTGGCCAACAATGTTTTTCCCACCCCGCTTGGTCCCACCAACAACACTCCCTTAGGCGCCCTGGCTCCCATTTTTTGGTATTTTTCCGGATGTTTCAAAAAATCCACCACTTCCATCAAATCATCTTTGGCCTCTTTTACCCCCGCCACATCTTTAAACGTCACATTTTGCTTCCCTTTTATAAACAATTTTGCTGTCGATTTACCAAAACCAAACATTCCCCCGGCTCCACCACTCCCTTGTCTCCCCAAAATCCAAATAATAAACAAAATCGGCACTCCAATACTCAACACCAACCCTAGCACTTCTCCCATCATCTTCCATCCTTGGCGATTATTAACACTTACGTTTACTTTGGTTAAATCTACCCCTTCTCTTTGCAATATTTCCGTCAAAGAAATATTTGGCTCCTTCGAGGTCACTAGCAGCTTTTCTTCATTAGTCATCTCCGCCACAATTTCATTGTCCGACACCATCACCTTTTTGACCTCATCTTTTTTGACCTTGTCTATAAATTCTGACATCGACACCTGATTTACTGTCGATTTTACCAACGATTCCCCCAAAAAAGATATCATCCACCAAAACAAAAATATATATATCAACCACTTAATTATGTTTTTTGGTCCTATTTCTATTTTTTTTATTTTTACCCCTGGCGGCAGATTTTTAAACATTTCCTCATCGGACTTATCTTTTTTCTCCACCTCTTTATTCCCTTTTACCTTTTCTTTTTTCTGCCACATTTCACTTATTTTCATTCTCTGATTATATCATCTACTCTACCCTCACCCTACCCTATTTTCCTTCTCAATTACCGCACAATCTCCTAATTTACTCCGCACTCACTAAAACCCGCTCAGCTCCACCAACATTTCTCGATTATCCCCCTCTCCTTCTCTCACCCAAAAACTATGATTACATCTTTCACATTTGTAATAAATTCTAAATTGACCATTTTTATACTCGCTTCTTATCGGCCTCATCAATCCTCGACAGCCGCTCGCCCTGTCTCCTGGGGTTTCCTCATCCACATGTTTTCCCCACAAACACTTCGGACAATGATCAGTTGTCCCATCACCTTTTACTTTTTCTCCGCACACTTCGCAGACAAAATCCTCCACCACTTTCTTCATAAATTTATTTCCCTAACACTACCCCCATTTTTATATCCTTGCTTAGTTTTTGGTTAAATAATAATTTTCCCCCCACCAAACTCGCCGCCGGCTCGACCTGTATTGGTTGCCATTCTTCTCCAAACGATACTAAACTCACCAACCCTGTTTCTCCCGTCCCCGGCTGCTTTTGAATATACTTCATATAAGTAAACTCTTTTTTATCTCCCAAACTGATTTTGCTACTATATCTTATTTCTACTATTCTCTTTTTTGTCACCGGCACTATTACCAAAAATCCAATTTCTTTTTTACCTTCCACCTCCCTGATTCTGATTTCCTCCCCGCTATAAACCTTTTTAATTGTCGTATCATAACCATCTGACACGCTTATCTGCGACAACACCACTTCCTTTGGCAAATAAATCCTTAAATAATTTTTATAATCCCCTCCCGGCCAATTATTGTTCTTAGCCGTATTTTCATAATTTATTTTTAATATTCGATTTAAAGACTCGCCGGTAAATTCTACCCCCTCTTCTATATTTTTTCTCAAAAAATAATTTGCCTTATTTACCCCTACATTTGCTTCCACCGCATACCAATAATCTGTCACGCACGCCTCGCCCGCGCACTTGCCATTATAAATTTTTCCATCCCAACCCATTTCGTTTATCACTTTAGCTGCTTGGGTGTTATTTATTGCCATTTGCATTTCGTTACTCTCCAACATTTCCATTAATACCTGATACAACTCCATTTTCTTTTCTGTTTTTAGCAGCTTAATCTCTTCAAACAATTGTTTCCCCAGCGTTCCCAAAAAACTTGCTTTTTGGCCCGAACCGGGAAAAAATTTAGTTTCAGCATAAAATTCCGCCTGTTCATATAAATTGTCCTTATCAATTGTCTCCTTAAAATCAGTTACCTTTATTGGTCCAGTAACCCCCAACATTGCCCGCACCACCGCCAAATCAATTCCCACCACCCCATCTACTCTTTTTTGGGTTTCTTTTTCCAAAAACCACTGAATATCAGCGCTGGTTTTTACAAAATCCGGATTCCAGTTAGCATCTCTCATGTACCAGTTAGCCTCTCCCAAATGAGCCTTAATTTCCCACGGTGGCTCTACATGACCCTTAAGTTGACCATCAGCTTCATAAATATCCTTCACCTCAAAATCTATCAATCTTCCTTTTTGAAAACTAATCAAACCATAGCTGCCGATAAACCCCCCCGTTGGCCTTATTTCCGACTCATTTTGAAACAACACCATATATTCCCGCCTCCTCCCATCCAAGCCCAAAATTTCCGGAATTATTTTTAATATCTCTTTTCCCAAACCCAATTGTCCTTTCAAATCCTCAATTGTCTTCAATCCTTTTTGCACCGTCCCCCGCCAATTTTTCGGCACCCATCCCGACCCTCCCGAAAGTCTTGCTTGTAAAATTCCCAAATTATTTTCCGTCTCGACCAAACCCCCGTTTATTGCCGTCAACTGATCCTCCCAATTAATTTCCTTATCTCCAAATACCGCCTCACTCATTTCATCTGCAGTCCTAATCAAATTCAATGATTGTTTTTCCATTACCAAAAAATCTATTAACACTTTAATTCCTGTTTGATAATTCCTCACCGTTTCCAAACTATTTAATCCCCATTCCGTAATTTTCTCATCTATTGCCGATAATTCTTTTATTTTCATATCCGCTGTTACCTCCACTTGGTTATATTTTTTATCTCTAATCAGCTCTGGCGCTTTAGTAATTGCCTTTATTGTCGACTGGGCCGACCATATCCATCTTACCGGCCAAATTAATGATAATAATATCAATCCCACCCCTACTCCCCACCACCACCTTAATCCGCCTTTCTTTTTTGCCTTAACTTGATTGGTTTCTAGTACCGTCTCTTCCGGCTCCCCTCTTTCTGCCACTGTCAGCTCCTCACTTTCTTCCTCAATATAATCATCCTCCTTCACTTTCTCTGCCTCTTTTTGTTTGCTTTCAATCAATCTGGGAATTTCAAATTCATCCCCTACTTCTTCTTCCTTAAATACCGTCATTTTTACTTCTACTATCCCCTTTTTATCATTTTTTAATATTTCTTCCTCTTCCTGCCCTTCTACTTCTATCTCTTTCTCCTCTACTACCACCGCAAACGGCTGCTGCCGTAACTCTTTTACTGGTTTTATTACCGTAGTCTTACTTTTTTTGCTTCGCCTGTTTTCCTCATCCACCCTGGAAAAAAAATATTGCAGCGTCCCCACCACTCCTTCCTCAAAAGGTGTTTCTGCCTTCCATCTCAATTGAGACTCGCTTGCTTCCGCCAACTTTTCATTTCCTTGATCAATTTTTTTTGATACTTCCATCACTTTAAATCGTGTCATTTTAGCCTTGTCCATCAATACTTTTGCCATCTCTTCAATCTTCATTTCTTTTCCCAATACCAAAAAATACTCTCCCTCCGTCCCCGACAAAAAACACGCTCTTAAAATTGCTTCCACCAAATCATCCACCGCCAACAATCTCACCCTCTCCTCCGGGCCCGGCAGCTCCAAATTTTTATTTGTCACCGCTCGCACCAATGCTTTTCCCAGCCAACTATTTTCCTCCATTCCTTCCCCATAAACTTCTCTGGCATCCACTACCCGCCAATCACTCTCCCACCCCGTTACTTCTCTGGCCAAATAATTACTTCTAACCTCATTATTAACCGATATCAATGTAAATTTATCTGCTTTTATCCTCTGCCATATTCTTTTTTCTTCCCCAAAATCAAATACATAATTAAATTCGCCTTCAACTTCATCTACACTCTCCTTCCACTCAAAATTATCCAACTCTCCCCACCCCGTTACTAATTCTCCTACTCCCACTACTTGTATATCTTTATTTACCAATTCTTGGGCTAATTTTTTAGCCGCAAAATGGTCAATCCCCAATATTAATGCCGACGGCAATCCTGTACCCATATATCAATTTTAAACTAAATCTATTCAATCTACGACTTTAGTTGTTCTTGTTTTTTCTGCGGTATATTTTCGGTTATTTTACGGTAATTATTTTATAAATCAGTTCTGACTATATCAAAATGGGTGGTTAAAACGTGAAAAATGTCATAACTAAATAAGTTAGAAATGTAATATGTCTGAACTAAAAAATTAATCTGTTTATCTCATTTCCAACCTAAATTTTACTTTTATTCTTTTAAATAAATGTTCTGATTCTGGTTTTTAACCGCCAAAAATACTCCCAAATATGTTCTGATTTACAACCTAAAAATATCTCAAAAATCTTTATCTAATGTCTCTTCTTAAAAGTCCCACCATCAACAAACTTGCTCCCACTTCCGTTGCCACTGTTACCCAGGCTGCTCCGTTTATCCCCAACCTTGGTATAAATATTAAATTACCCACAATGTTTATTACCAAAGAAATTATTCCTACCACTAATATCTGTTTTTGTTTACCTCGGGCAATTAGGGTAAATCCCACCAAATGACCTACATAGGCTGCTGCCATTGCCGGCATTAAAATTCTCAACACTGTCACCGCCGGTTTATAGTCCTGTCCTCCCAGTATTCCTACCACCCAAGGTGCCAGGAAATAAGTTCCCGCTCCCACCACTACTGCCCCCGACAACATCAATCCGGCTGTTTGCCAAAACAATCTCTTTTTATTGCCTTCCTTGCCCGACATTATCGGAAACACGCTGTTAATCAAAAAATAAGCCGGCTGAATCAAATTGCCATAAATTTTGTATGCCAAACCGTAAAAAGCTAAATCCTTTGCCCCAATTAACTGTTTAATCAAAGCCGAATCTACCGCCCGATCATATCCCGAAAACAGCACCATATACAATCCCATTGGCCAAGTTAGTTTTAAAAACTTTTTTATATAATTTCCATCCGGACCGGATAGTTTTATTTTTCCCGTTACCTTTTTTACCACCCCTAACCCCACTCCCAAACTTATGGCCCTGGCCGCCAAATACACTCCACTCACCCACAATAAATTTACTTCTCCTGCCATCATCAACGCCGCTGCAAACACTAAAGGAAATAATACATCCATCATTACTTTAAAACCCATTTTCATTTCAGTCTGAAAGATGATTTCCAAACTTCCTGCCGTCGCCGTCAATCCAATCATTAGCAATGCCACCAAAGCCTCCATCTCAATTCCCTCAAACCCCGGCCACCACCAGATTATCCCCAAACCAACTATTAAACCAGTCAAAGATGCTATCAACCTAAACCATGCCACCTGAACATAAATTCGGTTTTTTTTATCTCTATCTCCTACCGCCGCCGCTTCTCTTACCCCCATCACCCGGCTGCCAAAATCAGCCGCCGCATCCAACAACAACCACACTGAAGTAATCAACAAATAATTTCCATAAACTTCTGACCCCAATTTTCTTGTCAACACCGCCGTTGTTACCAAACTTAAACCCACCGTTACTATTTTCCCCAATATCTGAAATCCGGTATTAATAATCGGCTTTTTTAACATAAATTATTATCTCACCTCTGGCTAAATTAAAGCTATCACCAGTGTCAACAACCACATATTCTGTGGCAAAGTCAACCAATAATGATCTCCCATCCCACTAACCCCAATCACTCCCAATATTAGCCAGGTCAACTTACTCCAGCTTTTCCAATTTATCTTTTTCCTCAATCCCCAAACTACTCCCGCCAACCCCAACAATCCTGTTTCCGACACCAACAACAGCAATATATTATGAACCGGCTGAAACCAAAAAATCTGGTTATTTTTTTGAAATTCCGGCAGTTTAACTAAAAAATTTCCCAATCCTACCCCAAACCAAGGCGAACTTTTAATCATCCCTACCGCTGCCAAATTTAACTGACCTCTTTTAATCATCCCGTTTTCGTCCCAGCCGGACAAAAAATTTGCCAACGGATAATTAAAATCAATCATTTCCAATCCCAAAAACAATCCCGCTCCCACCAACAGCCAAAAAGCTAACTTTTCTTTGCTATTCCGATAATTAAATCTCCACCATATCAATATTGCCCCCAAAGTCAGTATCCAAATTGTCCGACTCCCCGACAATAATATCCCCAGCAACCCCGACCAAAATACCACCCACCATTTTAATTTTCCCCAAGTTATCAAAAACAACTGCCGATAATACTTCAACCACCACAACAGACTTACCAGCAAAAACCCCGCCAAACTATTAGGATGAGAAAAGGTTCCGTATGCCCGCACCAAGCCCACATTTGCCACCGACATCTGCGCTACTCCAATAGTGCTAAAATCAAATCTCCTTTCTCCCAACCACCACCATACTCCGTTCAAACTTCCCCCCTTAGCTATCTGACCCAACGCCAAAAATCCTTCTGTTATCAACCAGTAGGGGATTATTCTTCCCAAATAAGTCTCCACCAACCTCTTGTTTTTAATTACATAACCTCCAAACCAAATTAATTGCATCCATCTCAACCACCGATATCCCGCCACCCATTTATTGCCAGCTATCAACAAATTAATCACCACCAAACCTACTATCCACCAGTTTTTTTTAATTAATCTCCAATTTATTCCTTCCCGATATACCTCTATCAGCCACAAACCCAAAAACAAAATATCCACCATATAAATTGTTGGCGAAAAATAATCTACTCTTATTCCCCACACCAAACTCCAATCAAACCAAAAATGTCTTCCCAGCTGGGTTGGTATCAATAATAATAGCCAAAATAGGATTATCTTTCTTATTTTCTCCCCCCAATCTTTCACACCCCAATCTTACCACAACCACTTTTCACCACTATTATTATTCACAAACCCCAAATCTTTCCTGTGATCTGACATCTGAGATCTGACTAACTGACATCTATTTAACTCAATCCCTCTAAATCTCCTTTTGACAAAGAATACTTACTGTCTCAATCAACCCGAAATCATAATTTTTAAGATTTTTAAGTCTAAATTTCAAGTCATAGCGCCGAAATTTTGCCTAAAAATCTAATCCTGAAGAGACGGCAGTCGAATCGGGATGAACTTGCAACTTGATGAACTTGACAAACTTATTCATCTTTTGGTTTTATCACCACATGCCGCTCTTCTCCCTCTCCCTCCGATTCACTTACCACTCCATTTATCTCCGCTACTATCATGTGGCAAATTCTTCTCTCATAAGAGCTCATGTTTGCCAAAGCTACATTCCTATGGCTCAGTAAACACTTTTCTGCCAACCCTCTGACAGTTTTATCCAATCTCTCCCGTTGTTCCGATCGATAATTATTTACATCCAATAAAACTCTAATATTTTCTCCCACCTGATTTCTCACCATCAATCCCAAAATCAATTGAATTGATACTAAATTCTTTCCCTTAAATCCAATCAATCCTGCTGGATTAGCTACCGTCACCCCCACCAACACTTGATTTTCCTCGCCTTCAACATCTTCTACAAATGCCTTTTCCACCTCAAAATTTATTTCTCCTAAAAAATCACAAGTAATTTTTAAGATTTTTTCGTTTCTTTTTTTATTGTCCATAGTCGCTATTTTAACATAATCAACTATCTTATTTTCCCGACTTGGCCACCAATATCTGTTGGGCTACCATCATTGCCGAATTTGTAAACCAATACAACAAAATTCCCAAAGAAAAATTCCAACCCAAAAATATCGTCATTGCCGGCATCATATACAGCGATTGGGTTCTCATCGCCGCCATCATATCATCCTCTTTATCCTCTGTTTTTTTGGCTACATTCTCTGCTACTTTTGGATTTGGCATCGTTGCCTTAGCTCCCAAATATTGCAACACTCCCGAACCCAACAACAGCACTATTGGCAACACCACCCCCACATTCCATCCCTGACCAAAAATTTTAGCCGGAGTCTGCGCCAAATCTCCTCCCAAAAAACCCAAATCAAACTTAAACTCTTCATTGATTTTAAATGGTCTAATTAACTGGCTGTTAATTTCCTCTATACTTCCTTTACCTTGAGCAAAATTAACCACCATATTAAATGCTGAAAAGAACAACAATAGCACCACTATCTGCAAAATCTGTGGCAAACACCCTGACATCGGATTAATTCCTTCCTGCTTATACAATTCCATTTGTGCTTTAGCCAAAGCTTGTTTATCGCTGCCGTATTTTTCTTTCAGAGATTTTAATTTGGGTTGTAGTCCCTGAATCTTTTTGGCTGATTTCAAACTTGGCAAAATCAACGGCAACAAAATCAATTTGATTATCACCGTTACCACTACAATCGACCAGCCAAAATTCCCCAGCAAATAATAAAACCCAAATAGGGCATTAACAAATGGTGCTATAAATAAGTTCATAAAAAGTATTTCTATTTTAGCAAATCTATTCCGCTTTTTCCCCCCGGACGGCACCGCCAAATTCTTTTCCATCCCAAACCCAAACCTTTTACCACTCCATATTTTTTCACTGCCTCATAAGTATATTCCGAACAACTGGGAATAAATCGACAATTTTCTCCTCGGGAAATATATTTTTTATACCAAACCAAAAGCTTCAACACTAATCGCCTCATTAACCTTCCAGCTTAACCACCAATTTATCAACTTCTTTTTCTATCTCTGCCAAACTTTTGCCCAAAATTTCTTTTTTCATCAAAAAAATTATTCTTGCTCCTGGTTTTAATTTACCAATCCTTGGTCCCAAAACCTGACTTAATCGCCGTTTTATTTTGTTTCTCTCTACTGCCTTTTTAGAAATTTTTTTAGAAATTATCCACCCCAGCCTTACTTCTTTATCCTCTTTAACCAAAGCTAATACCCCAAACAAAGGTGAGTTAAACACTCCTACCCCCGCCTTTTTCACCTCCAAAAATTCACTCCTGCCCGAAAATCTGTTTATCTTTTTAATCACTACCTATTATAGCCCAAACTTATTTGACCCGCCAACTCCAGGCTAAACCGTAATCTTTTTTCGGCCTTTATTTTTCCTTCTCTTCAATACATTCCTTCCGGTCACGCTTTTCATCCTTTTCAAAAATCCGTGAACCCGACTGCGTTTTTTACTTTTTGGTTGATATGTTCTTTTTGTCATAAGTCAAATTTTACCACAAAAACCATTTCCTTGGCTAGATAACGCCTAATCTGATTATTAGTCCCTTTTACCTCTTTCCTTTTGTGGAAAACTCATTTATTATTATGTGGATAACTTAAATTTCCTCCCCGAAATTAATTCTCTTTTGCCCCCTTATTAGTTATTTTTAATTTAATGGATATTGACCGCCTTTGGAAAAATACTCAAGAGGAACTTAAAGTAGTTCTCGCCCCAGCTGTGTTTCAAACCTTTGTCAGCAAAACCGAACTTATTAGTCTCCAAGACAACAAAGCCATCCTTGCCTGTCCCAATTCTTACTTAGTTGACATCAACAAAAAACGTTATTATCAGATTTTCAAAAGTGCTCTAGACAACCAAACCAAAACTCAAAATACTCTCGAATTTATTATTCAACCACCTCTTGCCACCCCCTCACCTCTCAACTCACCTTTGTTTGAATACACCCCCAAAAACAATTCTCCCCAAAATAATCTCCATCCCAAGTTTACTTTTGACACCCTAATTGTCGGCAACAGCAACAATTTTGCCTATGCCGCCGCCCAAGGCATTATCAAAAATCCCGGTCTTTCCTACAACCCTCTTTTTATCTGGGGTGGGGTAGGGGTCGGTAAAACCCATCTCATGCAGGCTGTTGGTCATGAACTACTAAAAACCAATCCTCAATTCAAAATCAAATATTTTCCCGCCGAAACTTTTAGCAACGAGCTAGTTTCTTCTCTCAAATCAAAAACTATGAATCAGTTTAAAGACAAATACCGCAATTTAGACTGTATTTTGGTTGACGATGTCCAGTTTTTAGCCGGCAAGGAATACACCCAAGAAGAATTTTTTCACACCTTCAACGCTCTCCATATGAAAGGTAAGCAAATTATCCTTACCTCCGATCGCAAACCCAGTGAGATTGACCATCTTGAAGACCGGTTGGTTTCCCGATTTATGGGCGGACTTACTGTTGACATCCAACTACCAGACTACGAAATGAGAGTCGCTATTATCAAACAAAAAACTGAAGAATTTCAAATTCAAATTACTCCCGAAGCCATCTCTTTTTTGGCTGCCAACATCGAATCAAACATTCGGGAAATCGAAGGTAAACTTCAGCAAATTTTAGTTCAATCTTCCTCTCAAAAAATTATTCCCATTGACCTTACTTTTGTTCAAAACTTCTTTAATCCCGATCAAAATTTAAATCAATTTTCCACTGCCAAAATTAATCCCCGCCATATTATTTCCGTCTGCGCCAAAACTTTTAACATCAAAACCAGCGACCTTTGTGGTAAGAGCCGAAAAAAAGATTTGGTTTTTGCCCGACACCTCGCCGCTTATATTCTTATTACCGAAGCCAATCTCCCTTTAGAAGAAGTTGGTCGCCTCCTTGGCGGTCGGGATCACACCAGTATTATGCATGCCCGAGACAAAATCCACCAAGATTTATCCACTAATCCACAAATCAGCAAACTTATCAACCAAATTAAATCATCTTTTTAACCTTATTTTACTTATCCACCAAATTGACTCACTTATCCACTTACTTTTCCACATTTATTTTTTAAATTTTCCACCGAAACTAACCCCAACTCAATTCTACTTTATAAGCCATAAATCTCAAAAAACCCTTATTTTTTCACCTTATATCTCATATCAACAATCAAAAAAATATTTTATATCCTATCCTGTCTCAAAAAAAAATATTAATTCACTTACCAACCATCCCTACTAACTACAACTACTATTTTGTTATTAATTTTATATAATAAAAACAATGAAACTTTCTCTTCTCCAGGAAAACTTAAACCTTGCCTTAACCAACGTTTCCCGTTTTGTCTCTTCTAAAAATCAATTACCTATTTTAGGTAATATTTTAATCTCTACCGATCAAGGCCGACTTAAATTATCTGCCACCAATCTTGAATTAAGCATTAATTATTGGATTGGCGCCAAAATTGATCAAGAGGGGAGTATTACTCTACCTTCAAAAGAAATTACCGAATTTATTTCTTATCTTCCCGCCGGCAAAATTGATTTATCCCTCAAAGACAATAATTTATTTTCTGTTTCTTCTACCAAAATTGAATCTGATTTTACTACTTCCCCAGCTACCGATTTTCCTGAATTCCCCAAAATTAACCCTGATACTGTTTTTGAAATTGATCTTGATATTTTAAGTCAAGCTATCTCTCAAATGGCTTTTTCAGCTGCTACCGACGATACTCGACCGATTTTAACCGGTATCTTATGTTCTTTTTCCCAAAATTCTCTCACCCTGGTTTCCACTGACGGTTTTAGACTTTCTTTCAAAGAAATCAAACTGGTTAATTCTCTTAATTTAAAAACTGATAAATCGGTCACATTTTTAATTCCCGCCCGCAGTTTAATTGAAGTCACTAAACTGGCTAAAACAAATCAAAAAGTTAAAATTGGTCTCACACTAGACGAACACCAAGTAATGTTTGTCTTAGACGATATAGAGTTGGTTTCCCGACTTATAGAAGGGGAGTTTCCCGACTACAAAAAACTCATTCCTGAATCTTATCAGACTAAAATTTTTATTAATCGTGATGAACTTTTTCAATCAGTTAAACTTGCTTCTGTTTTTGCCCGGGAATCTGCTAATGTCGTCAAAATGAATATCAAAAATAATTCTGTCGAGCTTACCGCCAATGCTCCTCAGGTTGGTCAAAATCGGATTGAAATTGAAACCAAAACCGAAGGAGAAAACCTTGAAGTTGCTTTCAATTACAAATTTTTAAGTGATTTTCTTAATATTTGCAAAAGCCAAGAAATTCTAATTGAACTCAACGAAAGTCTCACCCCGGTCTTTTTTCATGACCAATCAGACCCCTCTTTTACTCACATCATCATGCCCGTCCGTCTCCAAGACTAATTAGTCGGCCACAGTTTGTAAATCATCATTGATACTGTTACTGCGCTCAAAACCATGATTAAAGCGTATTTTTTGACAAATTTCACTCATTCCAAATAATTTTTATTGTTTTTGGATTATTTCCAGTTTCATAAAACAGCCAATTTTTCACCTCATCAGTAATTTCTGTCTTATTGGTTATTAAGGGTTGAACTATCAACTCTCTTTTAACTGGATCATATTTTTCTGCCACAAATGTTGTTTTTCTCTCCGGCAAAAAATCAGAAAAATCATAATTTGGCATCATGTCTAATTTTTCAACTTCATTTTTATCTAATTCAGTTATAAAATCATAACCTTCCTCCGGATCCATTTCTAAAATTTCTTTCTTAGTTTTATTATTATATTTGACTTCAGTCTCTGGTCTTAGTATTTCTGTAGGAGTTGGTATGACCGGCTTTGTTATTTCTGCAACTTGCTTATTTGCCCTTAATTTTATTAACGATAATAAAATTACTATAAAAACCAATATTATTAATAATAAATTTCTTTTTAACCAATTAATTATTTTCATATTTTTTAATAAATCTTTTTATGTAAATATTCAAAATTCATTCCCTGATCAACACCTCTCCCTGTGCACAGACTAATTAAACCTGTACTAACTCCACTACCTCCTCCTGAATGAGCAAATTTTATATATTTATCATCATATGCCACCACCATCGCCACGTGATAGCCATTTTCATCATTTAATGTAATTGTATCTCCTGGTTCTATTAATGATTTAATCCTTTCACAATTTCTACCACTAGCAAACGCAACGGAAGTAGAAGCACCAGTTTTTGCACCATATCCACTATATTGTGCCCAGGTAACAAAACCACTACAATCAAGACCTCGATAAATTCGACCATTATGATCAGGACGAATTTCCTCTCCCCACATAGGATTTAACCCTCTTCTCGGATATTTTCCCGCCCAATAATAAGGTACCCAATATTTAAAATCAAAAGCTAAATATTGAGCTGCATAAACCACTCCACATCTCGTTCCAAAAGATTCGCCAACAGCTTCCTCAAATTCTTCATCATAGGCTCCATTTGCTAATACTCCTGGGCTTACTCTTGTTTTATTTCTCCTTCTTTTAAAATCTACCTCCATACCTACTCCACAATCTCTAATTCTCCCATCATCTGTGTAGGTAATTTCTCCATAAACTGGTGGCCGTCCCCCCCCACCTCCTCCACCTTCTTCTGTCTCTATTTTTGGCACTAAACTGGAAATATTATTCGATTGCAGCATTTGATAAACAAACAAACCCACAATTACTGCCACCACTATTCCTCCCGCCGCCACTGTTGTCCCTGCTGCCATTGTCGGCACAGCCACCAATGACCCCGCTCCGGAAATCACTCCATCAATCATCTTATTACCGGTTACCGCCAAACCTTCTTTTAGTTTCTTCACAAAATTAATTCCCAACTTATCGGCTATACCCCCAATTATTTTTTTGCCCAACATGGCGGCTGCTATTATCCATCCCGGCGGTCCCGCCGCCGCTCCCGCTGCTATTCCTGCTCCAGTTGCCGCTCCTGCCGTTGCCGCTCCACTCGCCACCGCCTTAACCCCTCCTTGAGCCAATCCGCTTAAAATCGTTTTCAGTCCATTGCTCATTCCTTCCTTTGCCAACACTCCTACTGAATTTTTTACAAACCCAGATGCTGCCTGATTGCCGATTTTTGCAGCAAAATTATTCGCTACTTTTACTATCCCTTTCTCCATCCAGCCTCCGGTCATTCGGCTGACTTCATTAACCATCCTA
>ERZ795058.2512-NODE-2512-length-21424-cov-17.409472_pt1 | contig 21424 bp, 20 predicted proteins | sample MGYA00375142_ERZ795058 | MGnify/ENA primary metagenome ERZ795058 (study PRJEB30187, sample SAMN05720210) | activated sludge metagenome | isolation source: anaerobic digester from wastewater treatment plant | place: Japan | collected 2015-04-20 ... | reverse complement strand
CTGGCCGTAGCGAACGTGAGGTCGTCGGTATCCTCAAGGTGATCCAGTCGTTCGACCCGCCCGGCGTCGGCGCACGAACATTGCGCGAGTGTCTCCTGCAACAACTCGCCCTTGTAGAAGATTCGCCGTGGGAGGACGAGGCGCGCCTGTTGATCGATAAGCATCTGGAGAAACTCGGCGAGCGCGATGAAGGTTTTCTCTGCAAGGCACTCGCGCTCAACCGCGATGAGTTGGCGCAGGTAATCGCGTTGGTGCGCAGCCTCAATCCCCGCCCAGGACGATCCTTTGAAAGCGAGGTGACGGAATACGTCGAGCCGGAAGTTTTTGTGACCTGGGAAAAAGGGCGTTTTGTAGCCAGAGTGGACAACGGCCAACTGCCGCATATCCGTATCAGCACGCATTACCGCAAGTTGCTGGAAGATGAGAGCGTTTCAGCCGAGACCAAGTCCTACATCCGCGAACGCATCAGGGCCGGCGCATTTCTGATCCGCAGCATCCATCAACGCCAAGAAACCATCCGCAAGATCGCACAGGAGATTGTCGACGCCCAGACCGACTTCCTGCACAAGGGCATCGAGGCCCTCCGCCCCATGACCATGGCCGAAGTCGCCAAGAAAGTGGGCGTACATGAAACCACGGTCAGCCGTACCGTCGCCAACAAGTACATGCGCACGCCGGTTGGCCTGTTCGAAATGAAATTCTTCTTCACGCCCGGCTTGAAGGGCAAGGACGGCGTGGCCGTCTCCAACAAGACGGTGCAGGATCAGATCATGCGTATCGTACAGGCCGAAGACCCGGCGGCACCGCTTTCCGATCAAGCGATCGAGGAGAAGCTGGCCGAGCAGGGCATCACCGTCGCACGCCGCACCATCGCCAAATACCGCGGCATCCTCAAGATCCCGCCATCGCACAAACGCCGCCGCACGTGACAACAACCGACGACCTCGAACGGAACGAGGACAAAAAAATTTAGGATTTGGGATTTGGGATTTAGGATTTTTTCACTTCAGCGTCCGGCGTTCGGCGTTCAAGTTCTGTGGGCGGCGTTTACGCCGCCGGACGAGCAGACGCTCGTCCCTCCCGGTGCTGCGCGAGCCCGGATCACAGGCACTGGAGGGCGAGCGTCCTCGCGAGCCGCCTTCCGCGCGTTGCGCGGAGGGACCAAACTCCTAAATCCTAAATCCTAACTGCTAACGCAGCGCTGTTGCGCTGCTATGCGGCAGCCTGAAGACCAACGAGTCTTCCTCGACCGCCATCAGCCTTTCAGGTGCCGGGAATCCGTAACACTCACGCAGCCGCGCCACCGCTGCATCAAGGAACGATTCGGGGGTGGATGCGCCGCTGGTCAGCCCGATCTCGTGCACTGCCGCGAGGTCAAGCACATCAATCTGCTCCAGCGTGCTGACCAACTCCGCGACCGCACCGGACGCGCGGGCGGTCTCGACCAGCCGCTGGCTGTTCGAACTATTGGCAGAGCCCAGCACCAGCACACGCGCGCAGTGGTCGGCCAGCACCTTCACCGCCTGCTGACGGTTGCGCGTAGCATAGCAAACATCCGTCGCCGCCGACTGGAGCAACGCAGGAAAACGCCGACGCAACACCGCCATGACCGCATCCAACTGCTCGCCGCCCAGTGTGGTCTGCGCCACCACTGCTACAGGCACATCCGGCGGTACCGCCAGCGCTTCGGCCTCGGCCGCGTTCTCGACGATCCGCACCCGCTCCGGTGCCTCACCGGCCACGCCGATCACCTCTTCATGCTGGCGATGTCCAATACAGATCACGCAGGCTCCCTGCGCCGCGAAGCGCCGCACCGCTGCATGCACCTTGGCGACAAACGGGCAGGTCGCATCAATCGTGCGCAACTGCCGCGCCGCCGCACGCGCCACCACGGCCGGTGCCACGCCATGCGCAGAAAAGAGCAATCGCACCCCCTCCGGCACCTCGTCGACCGATTTGACGAACCGCATCCCCAAATCGGACAGCCGCCCGACCACCAGTTGATTGTGTACGATCTCGTTGAGACAGTAAATCGTCTCGCCGGGATAGCGCGCAAGCAACGCCTCGGCCGTCTGCACCGCCCGCGCAACGCCGGAGCAGAAGCCGTGCGGCTCAACCACCACCAGCCGTTTGCGTTCGCTCACGGTGCTGCCTCCCTCCGTCCGCAGTCCGCTCCAACTCCGCGAGAATCCGTTCCGCTGGCGTCAGGTATTTCTTCTCAGCGTTGCACGCCTTGCACGCCGGCACGACATTGCCTTTGGTGCTGGTGCCGCCACGCGCGACTGGCACCACGTGATCGAGCGTCAGCGCGGCCGCGCCAACCTGCTGTCCGCAATAGTGGCAGACGCCCTTCTGAATCTGACGCTGCCACCATTCGCTCTTGCGCAGCGCACGTGCCTTCTCGCGCTCACGCGCCACATGCCGCTCGTCTTTCCGGATATCGATCCACTCGCTCATTTTTTTCTCAGTGCCATCAAGCGTTGCGCGTGATTCTCCTCTGCCACAGCCAGAGCCGCGAAGGTCTCGCGCAGACGCGGGATCGTACTCTTCTCGGAGAGTATCCGGTAGAACTGCGCCATCGCACGCTCATGCTCAATCGCGTGCTCGACCCCTTGAGACGCTTTAGCAGCATCCTGTATCAGATCCGATACCGCAGGCAGCGCATCGGCCATCTCCTGCGTGATCGGCAAGTCGCGTTCGGCACCCGTGGCCAACGCGCCCAGCATCGCCTCGTGGTGCCAACGCTCTTCCAACGCCAACCGCTCAAAAACCGTTTTTTCCTCGGGGTCAAGCGAACGCGCCGCCAGCGCCTCGTAATCCTCAAACGCAGCCCGCTCAAAGGTCGCCGCCTGCTGGATCACGAAGCGTCCCATCCAATCGGTGATCGTGGAGATTTCGCATGCCGGTGCCGCGACCACCTGCCGACGCGGGAAAAAGACCTCCCGCAACATCAGTCCGCCGAAAATCAGGAACAACACGCCGCCAGCACACTTGATGTAGCGCTCATCAGGCACAAAACGCCGCACCAGATCGCCCGCCAGCACGCCGATCGCCGTCGAGGTGATCAGCGCCGATGCCCCGGCGGCGAAAACGGTCCATTTCGCCGACGACGCAGCCGATTGGCTCATCACCGCCAGTTGGGTCTTATCGCCCAACTCCGCCAAAAAAATCAACGCAAAGGTACTCCCGAACAGCGCCCAATTCACATCGCTCTCCTCAATTGTATTAGATGTTAGGAGTATACCCTTTACCGGGCTCCGTTGAAAGTTGAACGTTTACGACAACACCCGCGCGGCGAGTTCCGGCATGGTGTCGATCGCGAGATCCCACGTCTCGTCCCGCGGCTCGCCGAAGCCGAAGCGGCAGAAACAGCGGCGTAGGCCGGCGTGCCGAGCGGCGGCGAGATCGGTAAAGTTGTCCCCCGCCATCCAGTCGTCAGCATTCAACTCAACGCCCATCTGTTCGGCCGCAAACCGCAACGGTGCCGGATCGGGCTTGAGCGCCGGTGCGTCGCCGCCGCCCACCACCGCACCGAAATACTGCGCGATGTCGAGCCCATCGAGGATCAGACGCGTGACAGGGCCGGGCTTGTTGGTGACGACCCCCATCCGCCAGCCGGCGGCGCGGAACGCCTCCAAGGTCTCGACGACACCGGGATAGAGCGCAGTACGGTCCAAACAATGCGCGGTGTAATGCACACGCTGACGCGCCAGCATCGCCTCCCACAGATCAGGACGCTCGGGTGTCGCCCGCTCAATCAGCAGGCGCACACCCTCGCCGACGCACGCTACCACTTCCTCGATCGTCCGCGGCGGCAAACCAAAATCTTGGCGAGTAAGGTTCACCGCATACGCCAAATCGGCGCGCGAATCGATCAAGGTGCCGTCTAGATCAAAGAGCAGCGTCTTCACGGGCGGTCATTTACGCCCAGCCGCGCTGCTTGACTGCCTCGGCCACCCGCTTGATGGCAATCATGTAGGCGGCATCACGCATGTACAGATTCTGGCGTTTGGCCAAGTCATAGACGGCCGCAAAAGCGGACGTCATCTTGGTATCGAGTTTGGCGAGAACCTCGTCCTTCTCCCAGTAGTAGTTGGTGTTGCACTGTACCTGCTCGAAGTAGCTGCACGTCACGCCGCCAGCGTTGGTCAGGAAGTCCGGCAACAGGAAGATGTTGCGCTGCTTGATGATCTCGTCAGCCTCGGGCGTGGTCGGCCCGTTCGCGCCTTCGGCGATGACCTTCACGCTCTTCGCGACCTTTGTCACCGTCTCGCGATTGATCTGATTCTCAAGCGCCGCCGGAATCAGGATATCCACCTCCTGCTCCAGCCAGGCTCCGCCCGGCAACCGCTCATAGCCCAACTCGCTCGCGCGATCCTTGTCGATGCCGCCGAACTTGTCCGTGATGCCGCGCAGCTCTTTGAGGCAGACCCCATCCTTCTTACGGAAGGTATACGACACCTTGTCCGCCTGATCCCAGCACGAGATCGCAACCACCTTGCCGCCCAGTTCCGTGTAGCGCTGCACGGCATGCTGCGCGACATTACCGAAGCCCTGCACGCTCGCCGTGGTTTTCGCCAGATCCATGCCAAGAACCTTCAGCGCCTCGCGCAGGACGTAGATCACGCCAAAGCCCGTGGCCTCCGTCCGTCCCAGCGAACCGCCCGACCCCACCGGCTTGCCGGTGATAAAGCCCGGATAACGACCGCCGTGAATCGTCTCGTACTCATCGAGCATCCAGAGCATGTGCTGACCATTGGTCATCACATCGGGTGCCGGCACGTCGCTGACCGGCCCCACGTTGCGCGCGATCTGGCGCACCCAGCCGCGGCAGATCTGTTCCTGCTCGCGCGGACTCAGATGATACGGATCGCAGATCACGCCGCCCTTGCCGCCGCCCAGCGGGATATCGACCACCGAACACTTCCAGGTCATCCACATCGACAGCGCACGCACGGTGTCGACCGTCTCCATCGGATGGAAGCGGATGCCGCCCTTCGCAGGACCGCGCGCGTCGTTGTGCTGTACACGAAAACCCTTGAACACACGGACCGTGCCGTCGTCCATCCGAACCGGAATCGTAAAATGATACTCGCGCAGCGGTTGGCGCAGGAGTTCCCGTACTCCCTCGTCTAATTCAAGCAATGCCGCCACTTTGTCGAATTGCGCTTGCGCTACCTGAAACGGGTTATATGAACTATTCTCCATTTTTCTTCAACCTTTCCTGACTTCGCCTGACGAGGGCGACTTTTTGGAATGCGTCAGGCGTCGTTTATACTAAAGCGCACCTCTGCCCGCAACGACATTTTTGAAAATTCGCTCACTTCGCTCATTTCGGTGTCACGTCGATCACATACACTTGGCGCGAGCCTTCATGGACCGAATTGAACGCCAGCATCTTGCCGTCTGGACGCCAGCGCGGATGCAGATCGCAGCGCGAATATTGTTCGCGGTACAACTCCGGCACAAAGAACCCGCCGAGCGGCAACACCGCATGATCCGCCATGCGCATGACCATCAACTTGCGCTCGCTCAGTCTATCCGGATAGGTGTCGGTCGCCATCCATTTACCATCGTCCGAAAAAACGCCGTGCCCATCAAAGTCCAACACGCCCTTGCCCAGGCGCGTGTAATCCTCCTTGCCGGGCGTGAAGAGCACATGGCTCCATACGGCATCCTTGTACTTGGAGGTGACCATCAGGCGGTCGCCGTCGAGCCAGTTGAAGTGCGACCCGCCCCAGCCATCCGGGAAACAGCGGCGCACGTCGCTACCATCCCGATTACAGGTAAACGAGGTGGTCTCCCACTTGCGCACAACTTTCTGGCCCGCAAGATTCTCAACGGTACGCGCCAGCCAGAAGATCTTCGATCCATCGCGGCTGAAAACCGTGTGGCAGAAATAGGCCAGCGCCTTGGGATCCTTGACCTGCGGCATGCGGTCACGCACCGAGGCGATGGTGACGATCAACCGCGCCTCGCCGCTCGCCAGGTCCACGAGCCAGAGCCCATCATCCTCCGGCCAGACCGTGTCGACGCGGGCGTCCTGTCCATTGCCGCCGTAGCCGTAGTCCGGACGCGTCAACCGCAGCCGCGCATAGTTGATGCTGACCGCCCAACGGCCGTCCCGCGACACCGCGCTCACCGGGAACGGTACCACGCGCCGCGTACGTTTCACCATATCGAAGATGACCGAGACGAAACGGCCGTCCACCAGATCGTTAAAGATGAACTGCGTCTGCGGTGCGGTGCCGAGCCAGTGCGCCATGGTCGCCTCCTGGAAATTCCAGCAGCGCGTCTCGGTCAGCGGAATGAAGCGGTTGCCATCCTGCGCGTCCACCACACCCAACACAGCGACATCCTGCTCGGTAGGCAGGCGGTTTTTGACATCGGTTTCCAGCACCGTGGCGTACCGGCCGTCAGCGCTCCAGGCGTTAATCGCATAGTAGCTCGCAAAAAGGTGATCTTTTGGACCGGAGGTGATCGCGCGCGGCGCAGAGAAAACGGGAAAATCTCCTGCCAGCACCACCCCGGCCAGCACTGTGCAAACCAAACACAATCCTGCTCTTTTTTTCATCATGCGTCTCCCTTAATGAGTTCATCCCACCGCTGCTTCTGCTTGGCGATCTCCTTGAAGCGCGCCTCGTTGTCCGGCTTGTCGCCGATCTCCAGCAGACAGAAACCGCTCCAGCCGATGCGCTTCAGAAAGGCGCACTGCGTCTCATAGAACTTCGCCGCCGTGTAGCTCGCCGCCGTGAGATCGTGTACGTGTACGGTGCTGCCGAGATAGGGCGCGACCTTCTCAAGGTTGGCCGCGAGTCCCTCACCCTTCGTGTCGCGGAAGTCGCTGTTAAGCTTCAGCCGCAGGCCGGGATGATCCACCGCCTTGGCGATGGTCGTCAGATGCGGCAGCAACCCCGCACTACCATGCGCCTCAAGCCGCAGTTCCACGCCAAGGGATGTGGCCACAGGCGCCAGAAGCTTGAGCGACGTCGCGATCTGGTCGAGCGTCTTCTCCTGCAGCACGTCTTTATGGAAATCGTTTGGGAAGACGCGCAACCCGCCCGCGCCGAGATCCGCGCAGAACTGGAGCATCTCCTTGGTCCGTTCAATCGCCCGCGCAAGCCGGGCGGCGTCAGGCGAGTCATACCGCTCGCCGCTGGCGACGCCAACCAGTTTGACCGGGCTGTCAGCAAAGCGCTTCGCGGCCTCGGCACGCGCGGCCTTGCTGCTGGTGAGTTCCAGACCGTGCGCGTACTTCATGTCGGTCCGGATCTCGACCCCGAACAACCCGAATCGCGGCAGAAACTCAATCAGTTCGGCAACCGTCCACCGGCTCCCGATCTGGTAGGTGGTCAGGCCCAACTGTACCCCGTTCTTCGCCGCGCGTGCCTTCACCGCTGGCACCGTCAAAGTCGCAGCCAACGCCGCAGCGCCGCTCATCATAAAATCGCGCCGTGTCATCATCTTCCTCCTCTATGTGTCTCGTCCTCGCCGTCTCTTGCGCGGCACGGCACCACAACGCCATACCGCGCCCGAAACGACCGGGGCAGTGTCGCACATTCCGAGGAACTTGTCTACCCCGCCATTTTTGAGAACGGACGAAAACAGGCTCAGCCAGCGATCATTTTGAAAACGATAAGCAGCGCCATGACGGCAAGAATGACCACAGCAAAAATGGCCCCTTCGTTTCCCTTAAACTTGGACATGGTATCCTCCAACTGTTGAACGTGAAAACAATGTGATCAACCGCATGACGCGGCTGCGTACAGAAAAACGATCGGTCGGCAAGCCCATCCCGATCCCGCCGTACGGGATACACGTAAAAAGGCATGCCGCCGACATCGGCATTTTCAACAGAGAAGTTGCGTAGAGCGCGCCACGGCTTGTCGGTCACAGTGCCCAGAGGCGAACCGACCGCTGCGCCTTAGGTCCGTGCGCATTGTTCGCAATGACGAAAGGAGTAGGAGCCGCGACCACCTGTCGCGGGCGTCGATCCACCGGGGACAAGCGTGCATGACCGGCGGCGTCCATTCACGCCCACCGGGCAAGACAGCGTAGAGCGCCGGCCGCTGCACGCAGCCGGAGAGACTAGACCCCTCTCCAGGGCATGTCCCGGCAGACAGCGCCCCCAGCCTGCCGGAGGCACCGCCGAAGTCGTGCCCCGCATCACGCACGCCGCCCAGCCAAAGAAGTACAGCGCAGAGCAGGATCGTCTCACCTACCCGCGCCGCACCCCGTAGCCATTTTCTGGCGCGCGTCCCGCGGAAACACGACCTTACCCCAACCATGAGGGAGAGCATACCAGACCCCGTGCGCAGCCGCAAGCGATTGAACGCCGAATGCGGTTAGTGACAGGGGGCATTCGAGTCGCTTTACATCAGCGGGATGCACCCTGCTGCAACGGCGAGCGCGACCAGAGACAGAACGAGTATGGCATTTGCCTTGAATTTTTGTCGTTTACGCTCGGCCTCGATGACAGCCCGTAGCCGCCCCTCCTCATTTTTGCATGTTTCCTGAATATACGCCCTTATCTCCTCACCGGATTGATTAAAGATCTCGATTTTATCTTCTTCCGTCACAGAGGGGTTGGACACCAAAAAGTAGGAAATCGCATCGTCGTTAATCGCGATCATCGCCTTCTTGCTCTCAACACTCAGCGGTTCTTCCTTAAATAACTTTACTGCAACATCAGACGAGTAAAAATTGCGTGTCAACGCATGCCGAGCACGCTGTTCATACATGGGGGGGCCCCATGTTCAGCGCACACGACCTAAACGCGATTGCGCCACACAGGCACAGGCAACACATGACAACAATGACCGTTATGGTTTTTCGGCGCATGACTACCACCCCATACACGTACAAAAGCGAATCCAGACCAATAGAATCGCAAAGGTTGCGAGGGTCACCGGGACACCGGCGCACGCATAGTCGCGGAAGCGGATCGTGACGCCCCGCAGGCGCGCCTGCTCGATCACAATCAGATTCGCTATGCTGCCAATGGTCAGGAGATTCCCGGCATACGTGGTCGCCAGAGAGAGCGTATAGTGCAGTGTGGTGCTGTCTGCCGGAAGGTGCGGCAACAGCAGTGTCGCGGCGGGAACGTTGCTGACAATATTGCTTAGAACGCCTGACGTGACAGCCAGAAAATAAGGGTTCTCCAGTGAAAGCCCGTACACCGTAAGCCTCTTCAACAGCATATCCGGCACACCCGAAAGATTGAATCCCGCGACCACCACGAACAAGCCGCAGAACATCGTGATCAGGTGCCAGTCGACCAGTTCCAGAACCCGGCGGGTGTGCATGTGCCTGCTGATGAGCAGTACGCCTGCCACGGCCATGACTGACAATTCACGCGGGACGGGCGTGAAGAAAAGAACCAGAACCACGGCAACAGCGACCAGGCCCTTGGCACTTTGCCACACATTCAGGGGCGGCCACGATTCATCATACGCCGTCTCTTGGCTCGGGGCATCCAACAGAAAGTTTCCGCGGTACAGCCGCAAAAGGATCAGATACGTGACCGCGAGGGAGAGAATCGAAGGCGGGGCACACCAAAGCAGGAAGCGCCCGAAAGAGAGGCCTGCTGTCTGCGCGATCAGCATGCTCTGCGGATTACCGATCAGCGTGGCGGCGGAACCTAGGTTGGTGGCCATCGCAAGACCTATCAGAAAGGGCATCGGACGGTAACCGCGACGGGGCAGCGCCACAGCCAAAACCGGCGTGAAGGCCAGACAGACGATGTCGTTGGCCAGCACCGAGGAGAATACCGCCGAGCACACCATCAGCAGAGCCAGAAAAAACGCGGGTGAGGTTGGCGATTTTGCGATGCGCATCGCCGTCCAGGTATAAAACCCGCCCAAGCGAAGCTGCACCGAGATAATCATCAAACCGTACAGCAACAGAAGCGTACCGACATGGATTGAGGCAAAAGCGTCGTCCAGTGTCAGCACGCCGGACAAAACCATGGCGATCGCGCCAACGAGCGCGATCCCGGTGCGGTCTATGACGAGCCGGGGGAATCGTCCCAAGGCGATACCGCCGTAGGTCAGGATAAATATGAGCAGCGCTTTGGCTGCAACATCGCTAAATGGCATAGTGGTCAACGCCCATTAAGGTTTGTCATTGGCACATAATCATAGCAAGTTACCGCCCTTTGAGAAACAACGTTGGACGTTGAACGTCGGGCAGAAATGCGGTAACATGGCGGCAGTTCGTGTGGTACTGTACTGCTTACAGAATGAACGGCGCACCGTGCGCGTTTCTCGTCCACCCGACAGTGAAATACAGCATGCGTGACGCTTCCAAAAAAAGGGGATCGGCCCTCGGCAGGCACCTTCAATCACGGCTCACTTCAGGGCTCGTGATTTTCATTCCTATTGCCATCACACTGTTCGTCTTGCACGCCACAATCCGGCTGCTCACGTCGTTCGTGCTCCCCTGGCTGCGGAACCTGCCCTTCAACATTCCCGATGCCGCGCTGGTAGCCGTCGCGCTGACGGTTATGGCTATTTCCGTCTACATCACCGGGCTTGTCGCGGCCCACTTCTTCGGACGCCGGCTGATCCGCTGGGGCGACCGTCTCCTACTTAGGCTACCCATCGTGAAGCCTGTCTATTCAGCGTCGAGACAGGTTGTGAGCATCTTCGCATCGCCTTCAAGAACGGCGTTCCATGCCGTGGCTCTGGCCGAGTTTCCCCGGAAGGACTCCTTCTCCGTGGGGTTTATCACCGGGACAATGATCGACCCAGAAGGGGTGCCGATGTACTGCATTTTTATTCCCACCACGCCCAATCCGACAACCGGGTTTATTATCATGCAGCCCGAAGATGAAACCATCGTGACCGACCTCTCTGTCGAAGAGGGCGTCAAGATGATCATTTCAGGCGGGATGCTGTCGCCGCACTCGTATCGGACCCGCACCCTGTCGCCGATCAAGCGAAAAACGAAGAACGCCCAACGCCCGACTCAGAACTCAGAAGGATGAAAGTTGAAGCTTGTCGCGGAATGCCGAGGCAAATGTCACGCCGCTCACGAGAGATGTAAAAAATTTGGAGTGCGGTGACACGAGCCGCGCTACGCGCGGGTCGCGGCACCGCTTTCTGGCCCGCCCGCGTTAAAAGCGGCGTCGCGCGGAATACCGCTTGCCGCCGCACTCCAGATTTCTCGCCAGACTTGCGAAGCAACGCCCTCTTGAGCGTTGGACGTTGAGCGTTCTACCGGAGGGTTCTGCCAAACTAATGCACTAACGAACTAATGAACTAATGAACTCTCCCCTTCGTGTGAGATTTCACTTTGAGGCGCGGATCACGGAGTCCATCGCTTGGCCACGGCGCAGGGCTTTGACCTTTGAGAACCCGACGGACGTAAGATCATCGCGCATTTCGCCGAAGGTGAAGGTCCCGCCGCCGGGTGTGTTGGCCAGCATGTTGACCGCGAAGAGCGCACCGCTTGCCGGGCGTGTGCGGGACGCATCCACGAAGACGTCGCGGATCAGAATCTGGCCGCCGGGCTCAAGCGCCGTGAACACCTTCGCAAACAACCTGCGGTTCTGCTCCCGCGAGTTCTGATGGACGATCGCGCTCACCCACGCCAGATCGGCACCCTTCGGCAGCACGTTTTTCATGAAGTCGCCGGGGAACAGCCGCACCCGGCGCGTGAGTCCAGCCTTGCGCATCCGCCGCTTGGCCATGGGAATCACATCGGGCCGATCCATGATGGTCGCACAGGCATCGGGATTAAGTTGAAGGAAGGGAATGGTCCATGTACCAGAAGCGCCGCCGAGATCCAGCAGGTGCGTGAAGTTCAGCTTGTCAAGGCTGGCGACGAGCGATGCCGCCACAGGGTCGGACACCTCGTGCATGGCCTGGATGAATGAGGCCAGATCGCCATCGGCCCCTAGAACGCTTGGACGGCAGGCGGCGGGCTTGCCGCGCAGCACGACACTGGCCAACTGTCCCCAAGCGCGCTGGCAATTTCCAAGGTGGCGCACCATGCCCAGCATACTCTGCGCCCCATCTGCGGTCAGGACTTCGGCCACCGCTTTCGGCACGCGATAAACGGGTTCAGTGTCGGTCGACTTGGTCAAAAAACCAAGCGCGACGAGCGCATCCAGCAGGATAATCACAGCCCTGAGATCGCCTTTGATGCGGGCGGCCAATTGCACCGCATTCATGGGGCGAGCGTGCAAGATCGTAAAGACGTCCAGTTCCGCCGCGGCGATGATCACGCATGACGGTTGGAACCCGCGTGCCATTTCGAGGATCGTTTCCTTATTCAGTTTCTTTTTCATCAGCGTCTCCTTTTAAGGGCGTTCAAGTGCGTCAGCGATGCGCGCGCGTACACGGCGCAACGCAGCCGGGTCGCGCGTGAAATCAGTCATGCTGCGGATCAATTCGCCGGTCATCGCGTCGGCGGCGGCGCGCCCCGCGCGGTGTTCCAGCATCTGTAACCACTCGTAATCCTCTATCCCGTCGCGCACTTGGGCCAGCCGGATCGAAGGCAGTGGCCCGTCCGTTCCCGGATAGAGCAACTGGCCGTCGCCGGGCATTTTCAGCGAATGTTCCGCCACCCATTCGTGCAAGAGGGTGTCGTCGGTCTGGAGCGGCGACCGATCGTGCCACAGATTCACGTGCCAAAAGAGCAGGCCGTCTGAACGGTAGTGGTAGGTCAACCACCCCAACACCCGCCCCTCGATCGGCGGATATTCGTATGACGCGAAGTTCGCGTACGGCCAGGTCGGTCCGCAACAGACATACCACCAGACCTGACGCCCCTGAGCGCGCAGACGCGCGGAGAGTTCAGGATCGTACACGCTGGTCAACGGACAGAACCAGTCGGTGATGTCCTGCTCTGGATAGTTTTTGCCGTCGCGCATGTCTCGGTACATCATGGCCGTCGTCATCACCGGAATGTCCGGGAAGTCGCGTTTGAGCGCACGCCACAACTCGGCGATTGCGGGATAATAGTCGTGCCGCCGCTCGTCGAATCCGTAGAGGTACGCGTATTTCTCAAGACCGTGCCGCCGCAACTCCGCGACATACGGTGTGAGGCGCGCCTTGAGGTCGTCATAAAAAGCTGGCGTATAGACATCGAGCGGAGAGTAACAGATCCACTTGACCGGGCGGGTCGGTTTCGGCACCAAGTTCAGGATGTTAAAACGATTCATACCGCGCTCGCGCGCATACAGCAGGTCATCGATGCGGGGCGACTCGGTCCGCGAGATGTCATCTGGATTGAGCCGGTGGCTGAGCATCAGATCGTGGGTTTTGCGCTTCATCTCCTCGAAGCGATCCGGATACTGCGCGCGCGTGAAGCCGTCCATCACGCAGAATGCGGTGGGCATGCCAAAGGTCACGGGGTTAGCGAATCCGCGCACACGCACGGTGATCGGCAAAATCCGCAACGGCTGGTCCCCAACGCTCACAGTGATCTGCCCGCGGTAGGTGCCCGGCACGGCATCCGGCGCGGCGCGCGCCGTCAGCCACACGCCTTGGGTGGCGGCAGCCCGCACCGTGAACGGAGCGGCCGGCAACAACGGATCGGGCAGCCAGTTCTCATCGACCGGAGCACCGCAGGGATGCGGATGGTATGGGCGTTGTCTGCGGATATAACCGACACGCTGCCAAGTCACCTCACCGTCAAAGCGCCGTCCCGCGTCATCGGTCAGCGCCGTCACCGTCACATTCACGTTCGACACCGCTACGCCGTCGGCGGCCGTCACCAGAAGCTGCGCGCTCTCGCACTCACGGCGCGCAAGGTCCAGTACGATCTCCGGTGCGGCAATCTCAGAAGCAGTCGGATAGGTCAGCGGCGTGATGTGGCGCATCGCGTCGGCAGTCCACACCGCGCAACCGCGCGGAACCGGATTCGTACGCGTCAGCGGGATCGTAGGCAGCAACAGTGTCTGTTCGAAACGCTCCTCGCCAGCGCGTGCGGTGACCGCCAGCGTACGGCCCGGACCGCCGGTCGCGCTGAATACGGCTGTCGCGCCGTCGCCAGAAACACGCTCCCGTTCTTCGCCTCGCTCCAGCACGCGGCACTGCCACTGCGCGCGTTTCCAGAACGCGAGATTTACCACCACGCCGTCGGGAGAGCGCGGAACGTCGGTATGTAGCCGTACCGACTTGATGCCGAGCGCCGGCACGCGCCGTTCCAGCGTGAGGTCGTCAAACCAGACACGCCCGGAACCGTTGCGCAAAAAGACGAAGACCTGTATCTTCTCCACCGGCTTTTCCGGGTAGAACACCTCCGCCGTGTATTCCCAGTCGTGGGTCGGTTGCGACCACGAGGCCATCACGGCCCACGCATTGCCGCCGCCGGCATACCAGATATCGAGGTAGATGCAGTACTCCGAGGCCGCAACATTTTCGGCGCGGCTCCAACCGCCGAACATGATCGGCGTGGTGTCGGGCCGGTCGTAGACGATCTCCTGCATCACACCGCCCCGCCCTTTACTGCCCGCCGACACGTCACAGCGGATCGAGCGCGTCCCGCCATGCACCTGCGCCGTATCGCAGACGTAAGCGCCATAGGCACGCCACCCCTTCAGAGTGCCGTTGTCCGACACCTCTTCGAATCCGCCGTTGCGCAACTCCTGCGCCGACGCCACGCACAGGCTGAACACCGTGCAACTGATCACTAACGCTCTAACGTGCATATCGTACCTCCTGCCGGGATGACTACTCCGGCCACAAATTATGCTGCAACTCTGGACAGCGACCACAGCGTTCAAGTGGAACCATGAAACACATGAAACTTCATGAAAAACAGGGGCTCCTTGGCGGTTCCAGAAAACGCTCAACTTTCAACGCCCAAGTAAGTGTGCAAAATTTGGAGTGCGGTGACAAGAGCCGCGCTGTGCGCGGGTCGCGGCACCGCTTTCTCACCGCGCTACGCGCGGAGCCACACTTAGTCCCCCACACTTAGTCGGTTGCGTCAGCGACGAAGTGTAAGCGACGAAGTGTCGGCGGGTGCGGTGATGCACCGACACGCTCACGGCGCAGCGTTTGCCTTTAGCGCGTCCGTCGCCCTCTGGTACTTCGCGATTGCATCACGGATGCACTCCAGCGCGGCACGCGACGAGATTGTGGCAGCGGTGATGGCGTCCACCTCGCCGCCGTCCTTTTTAACGCGCCAGTCGCTGTTCAGCGCCCGACCCAGCAACGGCTTACGAAAGGTATCCGACTCGATCTTCGTACCAAGACCGGGAGTTTCATTGGCCACGAGTTCTTGATAGTTCACCAAGCGTCCGTCGCCGCTCAGCCCAACCATCAGAACAATCTCACCGCCGTATCCGTTCTTGGAACGGCCTTCGACCGCAACGGCAGAGAGTTGTCCCCCTTTACGGACGACGAAAAAGGTTTCATCACCCACCACTGTTTTCTCCGGCAGAGACGTGCCCTCGGGCAACACTTTGGCCGCTGCTGTTATCTTACGCCGCTCCAGCGCGACGTCGATCGGTGCTTTGGTGATGTTGTAAACCGCAGCGAGCAACGCAGAGCTGACCGCACAGATGAGGGTGAGAACAAGAATCAGTTTGGCAGTGTCTTTCATGAACGGGCATTCCCCTTCTTGGTGCCGAAAACACGGTTACGCGTGGCGCGGTCGATGAGCGGTGTGAAAGCGTTCATAATCAGAATCGCGAAACTCACGCCCTCGGGATAGGCACCGGTTTTCACGGTGCGGATCAGCATGGTAATGATGCCGCAACCGACGCCGAACACCAACATGCCGCGATGCGTAAGCGGCGAGGTCACCATATCCGTGGCCATAAAGAACGCACCCAACAGCAAACCACCGGTCAGCAGATGCACATGCGGCGGCAGTGACGTACCGGGCGAAATCAAATGCAGAATCGCGGCGTACACAAAGACGGTGGCCAGATAGGCGACCGGGATATGCCAGGTGATGACCCGGCGGAACAGCAGATAGGCGGCTCCGAGCAGCAGAGCCGCAGCCGATGTTTCGCCAATGCAACCATTGACGTTGCCCAGAAAGAAATCCTTAAGCAATGTGGGGTCGTTGAACAGCGGCATCGGCAGTCCGCCCTTCAGCGCATCTTTGGCGAAAGTCAACGGCGTAGCGGTGGTCATGGCATCCACAACTTTTGGTGTCGCCTGTGTGGCGGCATTGCCAGCGGCATAACCTACCTTCTGAATCCAAGGCGAACTGCTCCAGGTGGTCATCGCGCCAGTGAATGAGATGAGCATGAAGGCGCGGCCCGCCAGTGCGGGGTTGAAAGGATTATAGCCGAGCCCACCGAAAACCTGCTTGGCCACGGCAATGGCAAAAACAGAACCGGCCACCGCCATCCATGTCGGCAGGGCGGGCGGCAGGTTGAAGGCCAGCAACAGGCCGGTGACCACAGCACTGCAATCCGACAGTGACGACGCGCGCTGCATCGCCCGCCGGCAGAGCCACTCGGTCAGCAGGCAGGTCGCCACGCAAACCGCAACGAGGCGCAACGCCTGCCACTGGAAGAGCCAGAGCGACATGGCGAACGCCGGCATGAGCGCAATCACGACATCAAGCATAATGCGCGTGACCGACTCGCCGCTGTGCGTGTGCGGCGAGGAACTGATGATGTAAAGGTCTGAAGGGGCTTCGGGTTTCATTGGAAAAGGGACGGAATGGCTTTTGGTTTCAAGGTTTCAGGGTTTCTGGTTTCAAGGTTTCAAGGTTTCAAGGTTTCTGGTTTCAAGGGTTGGGGTTACGGAGCTTTTTTGGCGGCGCGGCTGGCCATCACCGCTGCTTTGCCGCGGCGCATGTGCTGAACCAGCGGACGGCGTGCAGGGCAGACAAACGCGCACGCCCCACACTCGATACAGTCCATCAACGCGACCCGTTCGGCACTTTCGATATCGTCCGCCTCAATGCACTGGCTTAGCTCGGCGGGACACAGGCGCATCGGGCAGGCATCCACGCAACGCCCGCATGCTATGCAAGCTTGCGAAGTGAAATCGGTGATCTTCTTCGGAGAAAGTAGCAACAGGCCGGAGGCGGTTTTCCCGGTGGGAATCGCGAGATTACCGACCGCAAAGCCCATCATCGTTCCGCCCGAAAGCACTTTGGCCGCACGGCCGACGGTACCGCCGCACGCCTCTACAAGATCACTGTACAGCGTGCCGCAAGGCGCGAGCAGATTCGACGGCTGCGCAATGGCATCGCCGCTGACCGTGATCACGCGGCGCACCAGCGGCATGCCGTTGACGACGGCATCAAACACCGCGAAAGCCGTACCGACATTCTCCACGACGCAGCCGACATCCATCGGCAGTCCGCCGCGCGGCACTTCGCGCCCGGTGACCGAATAGATCTGCTGCTTCTCGGCACCCTGAGGATAGCTGGTGGGCAACACAACGACAGCCACGTCACCAGCCGTGTCACGAAAGGCCGTCTCAATAGCGGCGATCGCTTCCGGCTTGTTATCTTCAATCGCAACACGCAGGCTACGCGCCCCCAAGATGTGTCGGATGATCTCTGCGCCGATGCGGATCTCGGCGGCATGCTCCACCATCATTCGGTGGTCGGCGGTCAGATACGGCTCACACTCCGCACCATTGAGGATCACGGTGTCGATCGGCTTGTCGCTGGGCGGTGCGAGTTTGACGCGCGTGGGAAAACCCGCGCCTCCCATGCCGACGATACCGGCCGCGCCAATATGCTCGACCAACTGCTTGGCATTGGTGAAGCGCCATTCGGGGAAGGTCGGCATCGGCTGCCAGGTCTGTTCCGATGCGGTTTCGATCACGATGGCGGCGCAGGCGCGACCCGCGGCGGTGAGCGTCTCTTCAAGGGCGACCACCTTGCCCGCGGCCGGCGCATGGACCGGCGCGGAGATAAATCCGCCGGCCTCGGCGATGAGCTGTCCGCCCACGACCGTGTCGCCGACCTTGACGACCGGCTTGGCGGGAGCGCCGAGATGTTGCGACATCGGCACGGTCAGGCGCGCGGGCAACGGCAGCTCGCGGATCGGCTCAGCGGCGGTGAGCGTTTTGTTGTATTCGGGGTGGACGCCGCCCCGGAGGGCATGTGGAGATCGGATGGTAACCATGGGAAAGAAAAACGGGTTAGGATTCAGGGTTTGGGGGTTGGGGCGCGGAAGCGTCCTTGCGGATGCAGTGGGCAGGACACTTAGCCACGGTCTCTTCGTTGGTCAAAGGCTTGGCGTAATCAACCACCGCGAGGAAGCCGTCCATGCTGATCGCGTCATCGGCCAGTTTGGTGCACATCCGGCAACCGATGCAACCTGTGCCGCAGACCTTTTTCACGGCGGAGCCCTTGTCTTTCGAACTGCACAGCACATGAATTTCGGCCGCCGCCGGAACAAGTTTGATCAGCTTGCGGGGACAGGCCGCGACACACTTACCGCAGGCGATACAAAGTGCTTTATCGACCTTGGCGATACCATTCTCGATACGGATCGCGTTCACGGGACAAACCCGGGCACAGGAGCCGTATCCTAGGCAACCGTAGGTGCAAGCCTTGTCGCCGCCCGCCGTGGCCTGCGCGGACGCGCAATCGGAGATACCGTTGTAGGCGGCACGCCGGAGCGCCTCGGTATTGTCGCCGCAGCAGAGCACGAGCGCGACGCGCCGTTGCACTTCAGAGGCGGTGCGGCCGAGGAAGACGGCGATCTCCTGGGCGCAGGCCGTTCCACCGGGCGCACAGAGATTGCACTCCGCGTTGTCAGTCACGATCGAGCGCGCATAATCGGCGCAACCTGCATAACCGCAGCCGCCGCAGTTCGCACCGGGCAGCATTTCGGTTACTTTGTCGATGCGCGGGTCTTGCGGCACGCTCAGATGTTTCTCGGCCAAGGCCAAGGCCGCTGCACTGACCAGGCCAATACCGCCGACGCAAAGAGTAGATGTTGTGATGAGGTCCATGAGAAGATGTGTTGTGGATGGAAGAGGGTTATCTGACCAGACCGCTGAAACCCATGAAGGCCAAGCTCAGCAAGCCGGCGGTCACCAACGAAATCGCTACGCCCCTAAAGCAGCGAGGCGGCGCGGCACGTTCGATCTTCTCGCGCAAGCCAGTGAAGATCAGCAGAGCGAACGAGAAACCGACTGCGGCGGAAAAGCCGAACAAAACCGATTTTAAAAAGCCGTACCCTTCCTTCATGTTCAGCACTGCGACACCGAGAACCGCGCAGTTCGTGGTAATCAACGGCAGGAAAATACCAAGCGCAGCGTGTAGCGACGGCGTGAAACGCTTCATCACGATGTCAATGAGTTGCACCAGCGCGGCGATCACCAAGATAAACGAGAGGGTCTGGAGAAACCTGTCGAGCCCCAGCGGCACGAGCAGGTAGGTTTGCAGACACCATGTGACCGCCGAGGCGATGGTGATCACGAAGATCACCGCACCCGACATACCGAGCGCAGTCGAGATCTTTTTGGAGACGCCTAAAAACGGGCATATCCCAAGAAACCGGCTCAACACAAAATTGTTTACAAGAATCGCGCTGACGACTAGCAGCAGATATTCCATACCAGAACCTCACATAGGCACAAAAAAAGGTCACGAAAGGGTACCGGATTCACTGCGGCGTTTCAAGCCGAACCAATGAAAAAAATGCGGGGAAAATGCGCCCGTGGCAAGAGTGAAGAGCCGCAGAACGCAAAAGGTCGCGTACAGTGTCAATTGGGTCGGTTATAGCAAGGTGTCAGGGTTTGTTTCCGATATTGGTGGACGTCACTCGAATCCATGCGTGCGTCAACGATCCCATCCACGACGGCAAACCTTTGAAATGGCACGGCACTGCTTTTACTCTCATGGTTGCGAGCCACTGCGTGGTCGCAACAAGAGAGGTTGACCAGCGACGCTCGACCCGCGACTTGCGGCCAGCCCTGCCCTCAAAAAACCTTTGCGCCTCTGCGTTAAATAAGCTCCCTCTTTTCCAATGTGTCTTTCAGAACTGGTGGTGTTAATTCTGGATATTTTCTATAAATAGGCCGCAGGATGCCCTCGAATAAATAACCCAGCATATGGCCGACAGTCTTCGAGAACGCATGTCGTGCCTCATCAGATTCAAACTCAAATTCAGAACACAAACTCGCAAGAGAATCTTGTGCCCCGTACAGCTTTTCCAGCAAAAAGATCGCATCTTCCTTTGATTTTGTCATGATAAAAACCTCTCAGGTTATCGGGGTCGTAGTTTAACATGAGACATTTCATTTTTCCAGCAGTCTTGCTAAACCGGCCACAAACAGCATCGCACCCCTTGATAACGCAGAGACACGGAGGTGCAGGGATTTTTACGGGATGGCGTCGTGACCGCAAGTGTGACGAAAAAATTTGGAGTGCGGCGGCAAGCGGTATTCCGCGCGACGCCGCTTTTAAAGCACCGGGTGCGGCGGCAGGGTGATGCGCAAAAGCGGTGCCGCGACCCGCGCACAGCGCGGCTCTTGTCTCCAAAATTTTCACAACCCTTGTTTGTCTCATGTCAAACTACGAGCCCGCTTCTCCAGAAGACCGGTGGCGTGCCACCTGTTAACATCAGAAAAGTAAGACATTTTTCACGTGTTTATCGTCGCCAACAACTACTCGGCAAAACAGCCCGCCAAAAAAACCGTTCTCCACCTCCAATGTCACGACCCACCCAAAATTATACCGATACGGGGGCCTATGTAATACGTAGCGCGTTTCCGAACTATAGACATCCGCAGGAGGATTGTTTTTCACATGGCTTATTGCGATCGTAACAGCTTCTTGACTGGCCAGCCAACTGTTGGTCGGCGATGCAATATAATTACTTATGTTTGAAAATACGTTAGATATCTGTGTATGTCCCGTATACGGCAAAACACTTCTGTAAATATCACCTCCAAGCGCCTGATATTCGCTAACCAGACATCCATTCGTTATGTTTGTTCCACTGGTGGTGAAAGGGTCTATAATGGTAGGTTCCAGGATAAGCAATGCCTTGTCCGGCAAGACGTAATCCTTGTTGGTGATCGAATGAGGCTGAAACTGAATTGTGATTTTTCCCCCAACAGGCAGCGTACCTATCAGTGATTCTGAAATATCGTATTCAACCTTATTGTCTGCTTTACGACCCACCAAAATGCCAACTCCAACAGAATGATCTAAAAAAGCGTCGGCGTTGGCAAAAGCACAACAAAACAGGCACGCACTTACAAAGAAAATGTTTATTACTGTTGTCATATCAAGGGGCTCCACATGCCATGCCAAACGTCATCAATCGCACCGCCATGAAACCGCCGACCCACAATCCGCCACCTTTTTACGCGAATCGTCATCTTGAGTCAAGCGGGAAGGCATAATCGCCCCTTGTCAGGCATATACGGAAGGTTTATACTCTCTGCCAGTGTTTGTGTTGGGTGTAGGTCAGAAAGAGAACTGAGGCTCTTGCAAAACCCTCCCAAACGCAGGCCGTCAGGCTTGCATACGGGAG
>ERZ795058.2510-NODE-2510-length-21467-cov-5.478797_pt1 | contig 21467 bp, 17 predicted proteins | sample MGYA00375142_ERZ795058 | MGnify/ENA primary metagenome ERZ795058 (study PRJEB30187, sample SAMN05720210) | activated sludge metagenome | isolation source: anaerobic digester from wastewater treatment plant | place: Japan | collected 2015-04-20 ... | reverse complement strand
AAGCGGTATGCTTCCCCTTTTTATCCCTTCACCCCAATCTTTAGTGTAGAGCCGCTTTTATCTTACAGGCTCGGCTTACCGGGGGAGCGGCTTGCTTCTCTGGCAAGGAAGGAGGATAGCGTAAAGAGTACCGTATTTTCACACGGTGCGCAACCTTTTGCATCATTCCGCATTAAAAGCGCCTTGATCCGAGAATTCACGTGGTACACTTTTTGTCATTTTGATCGGTAGTTCCTTCCCGTCCACATCGAAGACGCCGGGCGTATCTGTGACAGACCGGCCTTCATCGCCGGCGGGAAGATTGTCGCAAACGGAACTGTGAATGAGCTGATGAGAAGCGTATCACACGGCCACGCGATCCGGATCGTGACAGACATCAATTCAGAAAACCTTGCCGCTGATTTACAGGTCCGCTTTACAAGCAGCGCCGTTGAAATTATTCATACGACGAATTTATAGCCAAATCCCCAGACGGTCACGATGGAAGAATCGTACGGCTTGATGTTTTCGCGTAGGGTTTTTATGTGCGTATCCACCGTCCTGTCCGAACCGGTGAAATCGTATCCCCATACCTCGTTGAGAAGAGTCTCCCTCGAAAAGGCCTTGTTTGGATTATATGAAAGGAAAAACAGAAGGTTGTATTCCTTGGGGGTAAGCTGAACGATGTTGTCGTCGACATAGACCGTGCGCGAAAGCGTATCGATAAACAAGCCGCCGAAGGCAATCTTTGTCGGCGTGCTTCTGGTTATAGTTCCCGCGCGGTGTAAAAACACTTTGATGCGCAAGAAAAGCTCCTGCGGGAAAAAGGGCTTAATAATATAATCATCCGCCCCAAGCTCAAATGCGCTCAGCTTATCCTCTACGCTGCACCTGGCACATGTTATGAGGATGGGAACATCCGATACTTTCCTGATTTGACGGCATACATTCCTGCCGTCCAGCTCCGGCAGGTCCGGATCTATGACGACGATATCATAATCATGGCGGCGGAACAATTTAAGAGCCGCGATACCGTCGGAAGCCTCGTCGAATGAATATTCGTGTAAAAACGCCATTTGTTTAATGACGTTGCGCACAGCCTCGTCTCCATCCACGATGAGCAGGCGAATATCATCCATGCGGTTTCCTCCAAAGCGTTTACGCTGAGATGAAAAGAGGAAAGGTTTATATTTATATATTTTATAGCGAAACCGCAAAGAATTCAAATAGGTAATTCTAAACGCGCTGCGCATAATCGACGGCCTGAGCTCATCGGCAAACCTCATTGTATATGGGAAGCAAGGGTAAGCAGGAGTAGAAAGGGGAGATAACCGCACGTCTAAATAAATTCCAGCCCACCGGCAGGTTTGCCGATGGGCTGGAATCGCGCATAAACAGCCTTCTGTTCCGGCGAATGACATGATGCTTACCGTTTGCCAAGCGTGGTATAGTCCTGAATTACGTTTTTGAGGATGGTAACGGATTCGGCATAATCCGCCAGCTCGCTCTTGAGCTTGATGTTTTCCGCCTCCAACGCCAGCACGCGGATCGACTCGAGCTCTTCGCGACGCCTGCTTTCCTGCGCGCTCGAATCGACTTGGCCGATCTTGCGGGCCGTTGAGATATCCCGCTTTTTCTCCGCTGGTCTTACGCCCAGATCGAACCGCTCTTGCGTATACTCGTTGAATTTTCCGCGGCGGACATAATGGGTATGCAGCAGCTCGTGCGACTTGTGGCTGCCCGGATACTCCAAGTATTCCTTATACAGCGCCGCGATGAACGGGTTTTCGTGGGATTTGCGCAGCACCTTAGATTCGTCTTCGGTATACAGGCCGTTCAGCCGTTTTTCGCGCACGTTCGGGTCGGCGGAGCGGGGCTGCCCGCCGCCCATGATGCACCCGCCCGGGCAACCCATGACCTCGATGAAGTGATACGGTGAAGTTCCGTCCGCAACCTGCTCCATCAGCTTTCCCGCGCCCTTCAGCCCGCTTGTAACGGCCAGGCGCAATGTTACGCCATCGAGGAAGCGATAAGCTTCCAGCGGCTCCGTGATGGTAACGCTCGCCTCCTTCACCTGGTCAAGGCCGACGATGGGCGTTACATGCAGTCCGTCAAAGGGCAGTTCCCGTCCGGTAACAAGTTCATACACGGTACGCAGCGCCGCTTCCATCACGCCGCCTGTGAGACCGAAAATATCCGCCGCTCCGGTGGACATGCCCAGCGGGTTGTCGTATTCCTCGTCCGGCAGGGATTTGAAGTCGATGCCCATCTGCTTGATCATGTCGGCGAGCTCCCTCGTTGTTAAAACGGCATCGACGTTTTGCAGGCCGTCGTTGCTCATTTCAAGCCGCTCGATCTCGCACTTTTTCGCCGTGCACGGCATGATGGAAACCATATAGATATCCTTCGGGTCGCACTTGATCTTTTCCGCGTAGAACGATTTTACGAGCGCGCCCATCATGGTATGGGGGGACTTGCATGAGGAAAGGTGCATGAGGCGATCCGGATAAGCGTGCTCCACGAACTTGATCCAGCCCGGGCTGCAACTCGTAATCATCGGAAGCGCCGCTCCTTCGCCGGAAGACAGGTTTTCCACGCGGTGGAGCAGTTCCGTTCCTTCTTCCAGAATGGTAAGATCGGCTGTGAAGTTCGTGTCGAAGACATCGTCGAAACCCAGCGCCCGAAGCGATGCGGCGAGTTTGCCCGTGCAGCTTTCGCCCGGCTCGCAACCGAATTCTTCGCCGATGGCGACGCGCACCGCCGGGGCGGTCTGGGCGACGACGCGCTTTCCCTTGTCGTTGAGAGCGTCCCATACCTTTTGGATGGAATCCGTTTCCTTGAGCGCGCCGACCGGGCACACCACGGTGCACTGCCCGCAGAACGCGCAGTTGACGGTACCGATGGGAAGCTCCATCGCCGGGCTGATGACGGTTTCAAAGCCTCTGTTTTGCGCGTTGATGACGCCAACGCCCTGTATCTCATTGCATGCGGTGACGCACCTTCTGCACAGAATGCATTTCGACATATCCCTCGTAATGGAGACGGATATGTCAATCACGCATTTGGAGCGGTTGCCCTCGAAGCGGGTCGCCTCCACGCCGAGGACCTTGCCCAACTGTTGCAGCTCGCAGTTTTGATTGCGCTTACAGCTCAAGCAGTCTTTGGAATGGTCGGAAAGGAGCAGTTCGTAAAGTACTTTGCGTGCTTTGCGCACCCTTGCGGAATTGGTGTGGATGACCATCCCCTCCGCAACTGTCGTCATGCAGGAGGGCACCAGCGCTTTCGCCCCCTCGACTTCCACAACACAGATCCTGCAGGAACCGAAGCGGTGTACGCCCTCGAGATAGCAGAGACTGGGAATGGAGACGCCGTTTTGCTTGGCGGCCTCGATGATGGTGAGATGATCCTCCGCGGAGCACTGCTGACCGTTTATCATAATATTCTTCATGCCCTTCACCTCCTGTCGCATTGCAGGCAGCGCATCGCTTCGGCCATCGCCCTGATTTTATGATAGCCCAGATCCACCTCATCAAAAGAATTTTTTCGTTTGTCGGGATCGAGCTCATCGATTGCAAAGCGATTGTGCTCAACAAATTCATCGTCGCTGAAGTTGTCGGGCATTTCGATCGGCGCGCCTTTGTTCATCTTTCCTTTGCCGCCCAGATACTTGTCAATGGAGATGGCCGCTTGCTTGCCGTCCGCGATCGCCCGTATAACGGTATCCGGTCCGCGGGCGACATCGCCGCCGGCGAATACGCCCTTCATCGTGGTCATCATGGTTTTATCATCGATGATAAACGTGCCCCAAGGGGTAACGCCGATTTCGCTCTTTTTTATAAAGGGCAAATCGGAATACTGGCTAACTGCCGGGATGACGGAATCCACGTCGATAAAGAAGTTGGAGTTTTCGATAGTTACGGCTTTTCGTCTTCCGTTTTTATCGAAGTCCCCCAGTTGCATGCGCTGGCATTCGATTCCCTTCACTCTGCCGCCTCTGCCTCCAATGAACCGTACCGGAGCGACCAGTTCCACAAGCTCGACGCCCTCCTCGATGGCCGCCTGAACCTCCTGCGCATATGCGGGCATGGCATCCCGTGTCCTCCTGTATAGGATGATCACCTTTTTGGCGCCCAGCCTGATTGCCGTGCGTGCGGAATCGACGGCCGTGTTACCTCCGCCGATGATTGCCACCGTTTTGCCGATATCGACATGCTGGTTTAGATTGACGCTCTTCAGGAAGTTGATGCCATGTATTACGCCAGCCAGGTTTTCGCCCGGGATATTGACCTTTTCCGGAAACTGCGTACCCGTCGCCACGTAAATGGCATCGTACTGCGACTGAAGCGCTTTAAACGTGATGTCCTTTCCGACTTCAGTGTTGAGGTGAATGTTGACGCCCGCCCGGGCAATCAGGTCGATTTCGTGCTGGAGCACCTTCTTGGGCAGCCTGTATTCAGGTATGCCGAAGGCAAGCACGCCGCCCGCCACGGGCTCCGACTCAAAAACATCCACGTCATAGCCGATTCGAACCAGATAGTATCCGCAGGTGAGCCCCGACGTACCTCCGCCGACGATAGCGATCCGTTTTCCGTTTCTGGGAAAAACAACGTCCTGCGCGTATGGCTTTTCGTTTTTATAGGCATAATCCGCGGCAAAACGCTTCAATTCGCAGATCGCTATGGCCTCGTCAAGCGTGCGCCTGCGGCATTTATCCTCGCAGGGATGCGTACAGATGCGTCCGCAAACAGCGGGGAAAGGATTTTCCTGGCGGATGAGATTATACGCGTCAATGAACCTTCCCGCCGCAATCAGCCGGATATATCCCGGAACGTTGATGTTCGCAGGGCATGTGTTTTCGCACGGCGAAATGAACAGGGAAGCGCACACGCTCGCCTGGCAGTATTTATCACGGATATGCTCCTCATACTCATCACGAAAGTATCGGATGGTGGAAAGCACCGGGTTGGGCGCCGTCTGTCCCAAGCCGCACATGGCGGTGTCGCGAATGGCTTCGCCCAGCTCCTCGAGCAGTTCGATGTCGCCTTCCTCGCCCTCGCTCTGCGTAATGCGCTCGAGTATTTCCAGCATGCGTGTCGTGCCGATGCGGCATGCCGCGCATTTGCCGCAGGATTCATCCCGGATGAAATCCATGAAGAACCTTGCGGTGTCCACCATGCAGGCATCCTCGTTCATGGCGATGAGACCACCGGAGCCCATGATCGCCCCGAGTTTCTGGAGCGACTCGTAATCGGTCGGCGTATTCAGATTATCGCGCGTGACGCAGCCGCCGGAAGGGCCGCCGATCTGCGCGGCCTTAAATTTCTTTTTGTCGCGCATGCCGCCGCCGATGTTGAAGAGGATGTCTCCGAGGGGCTTGCCGATGGGCACTTCGATGATGCCCGTGTTTACGACGTCGCCCGCCAGCGCAAACACCTTGGTACCCTTGCTCTTCTCCGTGCCGAAGCCCGCATACCAATCACCGCCCTTGAGCAGGATTTCGGGAATGCTCGCAAAGGTTTCCACGTTGTTGATAATCGTCGGCGATTGAAACAAACCGGATTGGAACGGGAACGGCGGCTTCTGCCGGGGTTCGCCGCGGCAGCCTTCGATGGAGGCCATCAGCGCCGTTTCCTCGCCGCATACGAACGCGCCCGCGCCGATGCGGATGTCAAGGTCGAAGCCGAATCCGCTTCCAAACAGGTTCTCTCCAAGCACTCCGCGCCGTCTGGCGTCTTCTATCGCTTTTGTCAGCCGATCGATCGCAATGGGGTACTCGGCACGCACGTAAACATAGCCCATGTTTGCGCCGATGGCGTACCCGCCGATCATCATGCCCTCTATCACGGTGTGGGGATCGCCCTCAAGGATGCTCCTATCCATAAACGCGCCGGGATCGCCTTCGTCCGCGTTGCAGGCGATGAACTTGCGCTCGCCCGCGGCATCGTGCCCTGCCTGCCATTTTACGCCGGTCGGGAAACCCGCGCCGCCGCGTCCGCGCATGCCGGAGCGCTTCACCTCGTCGATGACTTCCTGCGGGCTCTTTTGCGTGAACGCCTTGGCTGCGGCGAGGTAGCCGTTCTTGCTGACATATGCGTCCAGACTGTCGTATTCGATTATGCCGCAGTTTCGAAGAGCGATTCTGACCTGTTCCTTGAAGAAGTCTATGTCGTCAATTTTAGGCACGTGCTGTTCAAGCGAGTAGTCGTAGAAAGTGTGCTCAGTGAGGATTTTTCCGTCAACCAGATGCGCCTTGATGACTTGCCTTGCGGTCTCCGGCGTGAGTTTTGTATAAAAGATCCGCTCCGGCAGGATCAGCATGACAGGACCCGCCGCGCAGGTACCCATGCATCCGGTTTCCCAAAGCAGCGTCTGATCCTGTATGCCCAGATTGTGCAGTTCGTCGTTGACCGCATCCCTGACCTGCCCGCAGTTTGAGGAAACGCAGCCCGCGCCGCTGCAAACGAGCACCTGATACCGGCAGGAAGCCGTCTTTTCGTCATATGCCTCTTTAATTTGTTCAAGGTCCGCGATGTTCTTGATTTTTACCTCATCCACATTTTTTCACCTCCCTCAATAACGCGACAGGATGCTGTCCAGTTTATTGATGTTCACCTGCTTATAAACGACGTTGTCGATCATCATGGCGGGCGCCAGTCCGCAGGCCCCGATGCAGCGGGCGACCTCGAACGTGAATTTGCCGTCCTCGGTCGTTTCGCCTATATCGACGTCAAGCGTTTTCTGCAAGGCTTCGACGATCTTTCTGCCGCCGCGGACATAACACGCCGTACCGAGGCAGACGCGGATGACATGCTCTCCGCGCGGCTTGGTCGAGAAGAAAGAGTAAAAGGTTACAACGCCGGAGATCTCGGAGAGCGGCTTGTTCAGCCTGCCCGCGATGTGCTCCTGCAGCTCAAGAGACAGGTGACCGTAGAGTTCCTGCGCGATGTGGAGAATCTGGATAAGGCTCCCTTCCTTATCCTTGTAAAGGTCGATGACGGGGTCGAGTTGGGCGAATGGGTGCTTGTCGTCGTTTTCCTGACACATGCATCTGCAGTTTTTGCCACTCATTGCTAAGCCTCCCCTTTACATGAATTTTCCGATGGGATTTTGAAGACCGGCGCACATCTAATTTGATCCATATCAAGCTTAACAGATAAATGTTTTGGTTTTATTAGCTGCAGCCCCTAAAATGAAGGAAATAATTTTGAATTATTCAGAGTTTTTCCGATTTGGACCCCTTGCCCTAACAATTTCATCATAAATATGTGTCTGTCACCGCTTTCCAGCGTTTTACAGATTGCTTGTGTTGCTGAACACATTGAAGAAGGGCGAAGCTAGGCACGATATGGATGCGCAGAATCGGGACGGCGCAAAGATAAGCTAACTACATATTTTTTAGGCACCTTATCAATATCGGTTGATACAATGAAACCCGTCTCGTGGGGAGGCGGGTTTTGTTGTGTGGGGCGGAAAAAGGCTGGATATCTGGGAACTTTTTATAAGAAGGCAGTTTTGGAGGAAGTGGAGAAGGAGCGACAAGTGACAAGGATTTGTGGTCGATTCCTCGTCGTCCTGCACATAGGCGCCGACCTCGATGCGCACCAGCGCGCAGCGCAGCAGCACCTGATAGCTCTGCATTTCGACTGCGCGGCACCGGCGCCGACCCTCGGCGTGACCGCTGCGCTTGCCGCTGGAGGAGTGGGCGAATTGCTCGGGCTGGAGGACGGCAAGGCAAGTTTGCGGAGCCGGGCGGGGCGGATGTATGCCGCTCCGTTTTGCCGCATTGTAAGGGTAATTTATGATACCCGCGAACGTTTTTTGAAGTATTGAGCGACTCATGCAGGCGGTTTCAAAGGGGACGGACGGCGAATTTTGCGCGCAAGCGCATCCATTGAAAACGCTCCGGTCGCTCGGGCCGAAATGGAGTCCTTTATTCGAGCTCGAACGCGCCGGTGTAGAGCTGGTAGTACCTGCCCTTTTGCCCGATCAGGTGCGCGTGGCTGCCGCGCTCGATGATCCTGCCGTGCTCGAGCACCATGATGACGTCGGAGTTTTGCACCGTGGACAGGCGGTGCGCGATCACGAACACCGTGCGCCCTTTCATCAGGGCGTCCATGCCGCGCTGCACGATGGCCTCTGTGCGCGTGTCGATGGAGGAAGTCGCCTCGTCGAGTATCATCACCGGCGGGTCGGCGACAGCCGCGCGCGCGATGGCGATGAGCTGCCGCTGCCCCTGCGAGAGGTTGCCGCCGTTGCCTGAAAGCATAGTCTGGTATCCCCCGGGAAGCCTTGTAATGAAGTCGTGCGCGCCTGCAAGTTCCGCCGCGGCCTCGCATTCCGCATCCGTGGCGTCAAGTCTCCCGTAGCGGATATTGTCCATGACGGTGCCGGTAAACAGGTTCGTATCCTGCAGCACCATCCCGATGGCGCGGCGCAGGTCCGATTTTTTGATTTTGTTGATGTTGATGCCGTCGTAGCGGATCTTGCCGTCGGCGATGTCGTAAAAACGGTTCAACAGGTTCGTGATGGTGGTTTTGCCCGCGCCCGTCGCGCCTACGAACGCTACCTTCTGGCCGGGCTCCGCGAACAGCGTGATGTCGTGCAGCACGGGCTTATCCGGCTCATAGCCGAAATCCACCTCCTTGAGGCGCACGTCGCCGGCGAGCTTCGTATAGCGAACCGTTTTGTCCGGCAGCGGCTGCTTCCACGCCCAGAGCCCGGTGCGCTGCGCGCATTCCACGATTTCGCCGTTTTCCTCTTTGGCGTTGACGAGCGTCACAAAACCGTCGTCCTGCTCGGGCGCTTCGTCGAGCACGGCGAAAATGCGGCCGGCGCCCGCGAGGCCCATGATCACCGCGTTTACCTGCTGCGAAACCTGGTTGATGTTGCCCGAGAACTGACGGGTTATGTTCAGGAACGGCACAACGACGCTGATGCTGAACGCAAGCCCGGATATGCTCAGGTTGCGCGCTTTGGTGAGCAGGAATATCCCGCCCGCCATCGCGACCGTAACGTAGATGAGGTTGCCGATGTTCATGAGGACGGGGGCGAGGATGTTGGCGAATTTGTTGGCCTGTTCTGAGTCGCGGAACAGCTCGTCGTTGACGGCGTCGAAGCCCGCTTTCGTCTCCTGCTCGTGGCAAAACACCTTCACGACCTTCCGGCCGTTCATCATTTCCTCGATAAAGCCCTCGGTCTGGCCCAGGGAGCGCTGCTGGCGCATGAAGTACTTGGCGGAATTGCCGCCCAGCTTTCTGACCACAAGCAGCATGAACGCCATGCCGGTGAGCACCACGGCGGTCATCCACACGCTGAAATAAAGCATGATGCTCAAAAGCGTGAGCACCGTGACGGCAGAAACCAAGAGCTGCGGCATGCTTTGGGAGACGAGCTGCCTGAGCGTGTCGATGTCGTTGGTGTAGTGGCTCATGATGTCGCCGTGCGGATGCGTGTCGAAGAACCGGACGGGCAGGCTCTCCATGCGCTCGAAGAGCCTTTCGCGCATCTTTTTGAGCGAGCCCTGCGTGATGATCGCCATCGCGCGGTTGTAGGTGAAGGACGATGCGAGCGAAACCGCGTACAACCCCGCGAGCATCAGGGTCAGCCGCAGCACCTGCGGGCCGACGCGCGCCCAATCGCCTCCCTGATTCTGCTCGAGCACCGCGATGATGTTCTGCATGAAGATGGAGGGGATGGAGGAGACCGCCGCCGTGAACACGATGCACAGCAGCACCAGCGGCAGCGCTGCGGGATAAAACTGAAACAGCATCTTCAAAAGCCGCTTTGCCGTTCCTTTTTTCAATGTGATGTTCCGCTTCATTGCCGCTCACCAGCCTTATTCTGGGATTCATACACCTCGCGGTAGATTTCATTTGTTTCCAAAAGCTCCGCGTGCGTGCCCACGGCAACGATGCCGCCCTTATCCATGAGTACGATGCGATCCGCGTCCTGCACGGAGGCGACGCGCTGCGCGATGATGATCTTCGTGGTATCGGGGATGTATTCGCGCAGCGCCTTCCTGATCTTCGCGTCGGTATGCGTGTCGACGGCGCTTGTGGAATCGTCCAGAATGAGTATTTTCGGCTTTTTCAAAAGCGCGCGCGCGATGCAAAGGCGCTGTTTTTGCCCGCCCGAAACATTGGTGCCGCCCTGCTCGATGCGCGTGGAGTAGCCCCCGGGGAACTTCGAAATAAAATCGTCCGCCTGCGCGAGCCTGCACGCCTCCCGCAGCTCCTCGTCGGAGGCCTGCGGGTTGCCCCAGCGGAGGTTTTCGCTTATGGTTCCGGAGAACAGGAGGTTGTTCTGCAGCACCACGGAAACCCGGTTGCGCAGCGCCGTAATATCGTAGTCGCGCACGTCGATCCCGCCTACCCGGACCTCGCCCTCCGCGGCGTCGTACAGGCGCGGGATCAGTTGGATGAGCGACGTCTTCGAGGAGCCCGTGCCGCCCAGAATGCCGATGGTTTCGCCGGATCTGATGTGCAGGTCGATGTTTTCAAGCGCCATGCGTTCCGCCTTTTCGGAATAGCGGAAGCTCACTTTGCAAAAGTCGATGGAGCCGTCCCTCACTTCGTACACGGGGTTTTCGGGGTTCCCGAGCGCGCTTTTCTCCTCGAGCACCTCCACGATTCGGCGGCTGGATTCGTCCGCGATGGTGATCATCACGAACACCATCGAAAGCATCATCAGGCTCATCAGCGTCTGAAAGCTGTAGACCATGAGCGAGGAGAGCTGGCCCACGTTGAAGTCGAGACCCTGCGCGGTGACGATCGTGTACGCGCCGAAGGTCAAAATAAACACCATGTTCACATACAGGCAAAACTGCATGATGGGACTGTTGAACGCGAGTATTTTTTCAGCCCGGGTGAATTCCTGACGCACATCCTCGGCCGCCTTCTCAAACTTTTGCCTTTCATGATCCTCGCGCACGAAGGATTTCACCACGCGGATGCCCTGGATGTTTTCCTGGATGGACCTGTTGAGCGCGTCATACTTGCGAAACACCCTCTTAAAGATCGGGAACGCTTTGCGGATGATGATGTACAGGCCGGTACCGAGGACCGGTATCACGACCACGAAGATCAGCGCGAGCCTGCCGCCCATGATGAACGCCATGACGATGGCGAAAACGAGCATCAGAGGGCTTCGGATGGCCGTGCGGATGATCATCATGTATGCGATCTGGACGTTGCCCACGTCGGTCGTGAGCCTGGTGACGAGAGACGACGAGGAGAACCTGTCGATGTTCTCAAAGGAAAAGGACTGGATGTTATAAAACATATCCTTCCTCAGGTTGCGCGCAAAGCCGCTCGCCGCCGTGGCGCACGCCGTGCCCGCGAGCCTGCCGAACCAGAGCGAGAAGCCCGCCATCACCAAGAGCAGCAGCCCGTATTTCAAAATGACGTCGACGCCGCAGCCCGCCTTGATCTGGTTGACCAGCTGCGCCGTGACAAAGGGGATGATGCATTCGATCACGACCTCCAGTGACACGTATGTCGGCGCCAGAATGGAGGGCTTTTTAAATTCCCGTATGCTTTTTATAAGGACTTTCCACATTCCGTTCCTGAACTCCTTCTAAACCGCGGGATGCGCCGTCCCGCTTGATCCTTCCCGGGGCGCGAGCCGGATATCTGCCGTCCGGGGCTTATTCCGACGATTCCGCGCATGCGCACTCCGCGGCGCCCGCCGCGAACAGCGGGTCCGCTTTGAGCGTATCCAGATGCGCGACGAGTGTTTGAAGAATTGCGCCCAGCTGTTCCTTTTCCCGTTCGTCCAGGCATTCGAACATCCGCTCGAGCGTGCGGGCGTAATGCGCTTTCGTCCGGAGCGCCAGCTCCCTCCCGGCGGGCGTCAGCGCAAGCGACACCTGCCGCTTGTCGCCGCGGCTCTTTTCGCGCTCCACAAGGGAAGCCTCCTCCATTTTCTGGAGTATTTCGCTCAAAGCGCCGGAGCTGATCTCAAGGGCATCCTGGAGCTCCTTCTGCGTAAGGCCGTCCCGCTTCAACAGCATCACAAGAATGCGCCGCTGTCCCGCTTTTCCGCCTGTCTGATAATACAGGAAATGCCCGCACGCCCTCAAATGGGACGCCAGAACATGCGCCTGATGCATATCCATCGCGCTTCGTTTCCTTTCGCTCTGTACCAAGAGTTTAGGTACCAAGCGACATATTACATCCAAATCTCCCGTTTTGCAACAGGGAGTTTAAATTGCTTGGAAGGTATTTTTGAATGATTCCTCTATTTTTAATTTTGCCTTCGGAGTGTTTTGCCCGGAGCGCAGGCATATTCGTTTTCCCAAGAAGCGGCTTTGGGAATGAACCCGCACGTGGTCGTGACGATGCCCCGGGCCACGCCCGGAGTGACATGCGCGAATATGACAAGGGCGGTGCTCTCCCAATGCCCGCCGACCAGCAGCCAGGGGGCGGTCAGGACCCAGATGACGGCAAACATGACCCAGATATTCTTGTTTATAAAACCTATTCGGGCGGCCACATCGTGCACGGCTGTGCCAACGCGATGTACCTGCCCAAGGTCATCCGCTTCAACGCGAGGGAGAAAGAGGCCGCGGAGCGCTACGCCGACATCGCCCGTCACCTGCGCCTCGCGGGCGATACCGCGGCGGAGCTTGTGGATTCCCTGATCGCACACATCGAGGGCCTGAACCGCGCGCTCGATATCCCCCCGCGCATCAAGGATTACGAGGGCGGCATCATCGCCGAGCAGGAGTTCCTCGAGAAGCTGCCCCGAGTAGCGGAGCTTGCCGTGGGCGACGCCTGCACAGGCTCGAACCCGCGCGCCATAACGCCCGCGCAGATGGAGAAGCTGCTCCTGTGTTGCTATTACGGCACGGAAGTGGACTTCTAAGGTAGCCGCGAGGAGACATACCGCTATCTGCCGCGGGAGGCTTTCCCGCTTCTCTCGGAAAACCTCGATTTGAACGAGGCGCAGGCATACAGCATTCAAGTATAATGCTTTTGCTTTACCCGCGCAGAGGATAGAACCATACCGGAGAGCAGCCCGAGCGCCGCATGGGGTTGCGAAGCCGAACGGGGCGGAGTGTGATCCGCCTCGTTGGCTTTCATCCGGTTCCGGAAGCCCAAGCGGTAAACCCGGGGGATAGGGAACCGAGGTTCGCAGCGGTGTCTTTCAAAAAGCGGTCGAAGAAGGACAGGCACGTTTCATTAAGCCGGATCAAATAATCCTCGGCGTCAACGGAGGAACCGTGACCGTTCAAGATGCGTGTAAGCACGGGGGAAGCAAGCGACAAATCGGTAAGCGACAAATGTCCGGCCCCCTCCATGTGGACGCTGTACGCGTTTTTATCCCAACCTGAAAGCAAGCGCACATTCCGGGCGTATTGCGGCCATTGCGCAAGGTGCGTCCAGGAGCTGTCCGAATATACGCTTAGGATAGGGACGGGGTATTCCGCGTCCTCAAAGACGAACGAACCGTTTTCCACATCGAGGATGTCGCAAAGAAAAGGGGATTCCAGGGCAATGACCGCCCGTATGTCGCTTCTCAGGCGTCCGATTCCGAGCGCTGCGGAGCCTCCCAGCGAATGCCCGATCACGCCGATTTTTTCGATATTGACAAGCCCGTATACCTCGTCGGATGGAGTTGACTTCGTCCGGGAAGCGATGGCGTCAATCACAAAATTGATGTCCGCAACGCGAATGCCCATCCATTTTTTGTATAGCATAAGGCTGTTCTGCTTGTCCTGCTTCGCATTTTCACCGCGCAGCTCGTTCATATATCCGCCGTCAATCGGCAGCGGTTTCCCGTTTTCATCCGCCGTATACAAGCAATGATAGGCGTGGTCTACGGAGCAGACCACATAGCCGTGGCTCGCGAGTTCCCGGAAGAGCGTTTCATTGCTTGTGCGCGTTCCGAACGAGCCGTGCGAGAATACAACCAAAGGAAAGCGCCCTGCCGTATGCTCGGGATACCAAAACTCCGCGGCCAGTGTTCTGGCGCCGCCGTGCTTGCCATAGGTTTCCGTTCTGCTTTCGTCAGTAAAATACCTCGCTTCGGTTTTGACCCGGTATTCGCCGGTCGTCGGCAGCGGCTTATATTCCGGAAAGACCATCGCCGGGAGCGACGCAGTCAAAAGCAGCGCCGCCATTCCGGCCGCTTTCCAAAGGAGGCGGGCGCGGCGATGCTCCGTCCGCGATGCCTTTTTCCGAAGCAATTGCACGATGCTCGCCGCCGCCGATATCGCGAGGATTACCGCGAGCGCATAGTACCGAAAACCCCACTCAATAACGGACAGGGCCGCGAGCGCGATCAGCATAAGAATCGATGCTCCGCGCAACATTGCGGCTGCTCCCCACAGCATAGATCTTGTTTTTGCGCGGCAGACCGCCAACGCCGCCTCCAAAATCAAGATTGGTATAAACAGCATAATCCCCTTAACCGTTCCCCTCTTACAAGCCGAACAATTTATTCGGTATATATCGCTTGTTTCATGGCATGCCGGGCCGCCGGCAAAACGCGGCTCCGTCATCCTGTATGGGTTTCTTATTGCCCCGCCAGGTTTTTGAGTGTGACCTTTCCGGTCGCGTCTTTGCCGGTTATTGTGATCGCATATTCATCCGTTTCAGAAACGGTAACGGTGAATATGCCCGAGCGCAAATCGTTTCCCGTATAGGGTTCGCTGCCGTTTTTGCCGCTGACCGCCAGGGCGATCTCCCCGCCGTCACGGGCAATTTCGACCTGAAGCTCGTCGCCCTTCTCCAGGGATAATTCGCACTTGTTTTTTGCGCTCCACTCCTTGAAGTCCATCGTGAATTCCATTCCGTTCGGATTCTCAAGAATCACAATGCCGCCTTTTGGCGCGGCGCAAGCCGTGAGCGCAGCCGTTATGGCGATTAACAGCGTGCCTAAAATAAGCGCGGGCTTCATCTTCCGCGTATACTTCACTCCTGCGGTTCGTTGCCTGAAAAGCATGACAATATCTCCTTTATAAATTTTTCGCGTTCGTTGATCCACGGGCTATGGCCCGAATGCTCGAACTATACGATCCCCTTATCCGGCGCGGCCAGCGCCCGCGCGTATTCCTCGGCCGGCCCCGTGGGCGCGTTGAGGTCGTGCCGCCCCAGGAAGAAATAGACGGGGACATCCAACTTCGTGTAATCCGTTCTCATGTCGATGCCGTAAAGCTGCGGGTACACATGATTATAGGTATTGATCACGCCCCGGACATAGTTGATTTTGTCGATCAGCCCATATTCGGGGGAGCAGCTTGTATTCCTTCGCGCCGAGCTCGATCGGCTCCCCATTTTTAGAGGCGCAGCATTTTTCTTTGTCTATGGATAAATCCCCGTATGTAATGCTTGCGGCCGCTTTTCCCTTCGGCGATAAATACTCGTGATTCCGGCGCAGCTGCGCGCCGACGCGGGCCATCAGCTCGGCAATGGAGAAGGGTTTGGCGAGATAGTCGTCCGCACCCAGGCCCAGCCCCAGCACCTTGTCCATGTCGTCGGTCCTCGCGGTCAGGAAGATGACGGGGACGGTGCTGCGTTCGCGTATTTTGCGCAGGAGATTGAAGCCGTCCATCACCGGCATCATCACATCAAGGATTGCCAAATGGACGTCCTGCGCCGTCAGGATGTCCCACGCTTGCTTTCCGTTTTGCGCCGTCAGGGTGGTATATCCGTTTTCCTCAAGACTGATTTTTATTAAGTTGCGGATATCGTTCTCGTCATCCGCGATTAGGATATTCATGCGTTTTTGCCTCCCCGGTCATTTGGCGTAATACGCCGCGTTCATGCAGACGCCGCGCGATTGCGGTTCTTCCGCGCTTGCGCAAAGGTTTGTCGATTAAATGTATCAATTAAACCTGATGAATGCAAGTTCCTCGATCAAGCTTCGTGCTCCGGAGTGTAGGGCTGCAATATATGTTGGAGGAGGAGCCGAAAAAAGAGGGCGGGAGAAGAAGCGCAGTCGGTTATTGTTGAGCTGCCATACTTAACAGACCGAAAGGAGCACTTCGTCTCTCATGAAAACTGTAACGCAAGACATGAAGCACAGGCAATCCCTGGTTTGCTACGCAAAGAAAGATGGCGCGGCGAGGGCGTCACGGAAGTATAACCGGTCTTTTCCGCCATCTTTTTTTATCCGATTCGCACGGCTCGAACGCCTCTTGTGCATCTTGATAACATCGGGAGATATTATCCAACCATATTGGATATTGAACAGCGCGGTGCAGGATGAATATACTTGATTTATATGGAATGTCTGTGTTATGTAACAGAATGGAGAGTAGAATGAGCCAAACGAACCACGTGCAGGAAATGAGCTGGACGGCTTTTGAGGAGCAGGTCAAAAAGACCGCGCTCGCGATCATACCTTGCGGCGCCGTGGAGGTCTATGGCCGCCATTTGCCCCTGGGTACGGATACGCTGGTGGCGATTAAGCTCGCGGAGGCTGCAGCCGAACGGGTGGAGGCCCTGATCGGGCCGCCGGTATGGGCCGGGCAGTCGAGCGAGCTGGCGGATTTCACGGGCACGCTGAGCGTGCGCGCGGAGAGCTTCAAGGAATACCTTAGGGACATCGCCCTCGGCCTGATGAAGTGGGGCGTAAGGGATTTCCTGTTCATCAACAGCCACCTCGGCAACGTCGCCGTGATCGACCAGCTCAGCGCGGACCTGATGCAGCGCGAGGGCGTGCGCTGCGCCCAAGTGGACACGTGGCGCTACGTGCGGCATTTCTGCGACGGCGTGATCGAGACGGGCCCCGCCGCGCACGGCCACGCGAGCGAGACGGGCACCTCGGTCATGCTCCATCTCTACCCCGGGCTGTGCGACATGCGCCAGGCGGTCGTCACGCCCGAACCCGTCGACCGCTTCCCCGAGATCATCACCTACCCGCCGTTCCGTTCGCTCACGGATACGGGCACGCTCGGGGACGCGACCTGCGGCACGGCCGAAAAGGGCGCCGTGCTGTTCGCGAGGATGACGGATAAAATCGTGAGCTTTCTCATTGAGGAGTGGGATACCCCCAAAAAGAATCCGTAAGGAGCGTGACGGGCATGAAGATGGACCCTTATGCCGTGGGGAGCACGGCGATGTTCGCGTGCCAGTATGACCCCAGGTTTTCGTACTGCGCGTATATCCCCTCGAACTGGACGCCGGAGGGCGAGCCCCTGACCATGCTCGTGATCGTCCACGGCTCGGGCAGGACCCCGCAGCATTACCGCGACGTATATAAGGAATTCGCGCAGGAACACGGGCTGATCGTCATGGCGCCGCTGTTCCCCTGCGCGATCACGTCCTTCGACGACATGAGCTCCTACAAATACATTTCCTACGGCGGCGTCCGCTTCGACCGCATTCTGCTCGCCATGGTCGAGGAGATGGGCAGGCGCTATGGCGCGCGGACAGACCGCTTTCTGCTGCACGGCTTTTCGGGCGGCGGCCATTTCGTACACCGCTTTTTCTACCTGCACGCGGACAGGCTGATCGCGCTCTCCGTAGGCGCCCCGGGCTACATCACGCTCCTCGACGACGCGAAGCCCTGGCACGCCGGCACGGCCAATTTCCGCGAGGTGTTCGGCCAAGGCATCGACATGGAGGCGCTCAGGCGCGTGCCCGTGCAGCTCGTGGCCGGCGCGGATGATCTGGAAACCTGGGAAATCAACGATCGGGACAGCGAAAACTGGATGGAGGAGCTCGCCGAAGCCGGCGAGAACCGCGTCGAGCGCCTCACCTGCCTGTGGAAGAACTACCTTTCCCACGGCATCTCCGCCGAGCTTGAGCTGGTGCCGGGCGTCAAGCACTGGGGCTACTCGATCGCGCCGCAGGTGTGCGCCTTCTTCGATGGCGTGCTCCGCCGCTGAAGCAAACGAACGCCTTACACCCAGCCTCCGCCCGACCCGGGCGGGGGCCTTTTGTATCTCAAGCATTGGGGACGGTTGGCGCCGGGGACAGCGCCGCTCCAAACGAACCGGTCTCCGCTCCTAAAGCGAAGGCTGGCTTTTATTTACGGAATTGTCTATTGTCAATCGCCCGTTATTTCGTCGGGAGCTCGAGGACGGAGCCTTCGAAAAGATCCCTTACAGCCTGTTGAACGCGTCGTTGCTGCGGAAGCCGCAAAGCCGCATGCACAGCTCGGTGTAGAGCGCCTGCTCGTGCTTCTGGAACGAGATGCCGAGCAGATCCTCGGCCTTCTTGAGCTTGTAGCGCAGGGTTTGGCGGTTGTAATAGAGCTCGCGGGCGGTTTCGCAGACGTTGAAGTTGTTCTTGAAATAGCAGTTGAGGATGTGCAACATCTCCGTACGCTTGTCCTCGCCCGTTTCCAGCAAAGGCGCGAGGAACTCCTCCGCGTTGCGGCTCGCCTCCGCGCTCTTGAGCGCGGGCAGAAGCATCCGGTAGATGGCCGTATCCGCGGGCGAATACGCGTGGCCCGGCCCCTGCTCCACCCTGCACACGTTCGCGCAGAGCTTTGCCTCCCGGTAGATCGCCTCGAAGGTTTTGCCCGCGTTGTCGTTGCTGACGCCCCAGGCGCAGCCGAGGTTCGGGTCGAACGCGGCGGCGGCCGCGAGGAAGCTGCGCATATAGGCATAAGGGTCCTCGTCGCCGCCTATGAAGGCGATGATGTAGTGGTTCTGCACGGTCATCAGAGCCGACCACCGCGCCTGGATCAGGTGCTGCTTGAGCTTGTCCGCGTTTTCGTCGAGCCACACGTCGGAGACGTCCTCCTTGCCTATGCAGACGTATCCCACGACGCACTTGTAGAGGTGGTTCAGGTGCAGTCCGAGCATGCGCGCGCGCGTAAAATCCTCCTCGCGGTACCCGAAACCTCCGCCCGCGAGTTCCCAGATCAAATCGTCGATGAGGCTCGTGCGCGTGGACTGGATGATGTCTTCCCGGTCGAACCACAGCAGGATCGGCACGAGTATGCTGCTCGAGAAGGGTTTGAGCGTCTCGATCTGCTGCGCGGTGAGCTGTTGTTTGCCGAGGTACAGGTGTCCGAGCACAAGGTTCTTCTGCGTCAGGGCTGAAAAATAGTGGAAATCCGCGAGCCTCTCGGGGGAAAGCGGCTCCGCACCCGGGCTGCCGGCGGAGAGGGCGAGCGGCCTTCTCTGCGGGTCGGTCAGGAGCACGGCCTCGTGCAGGTGCTTCGCGATGATGCGCACCGCCGCGTGGAGCGTCGAGTGGTGCAGGTAGGCGGTAAGAAGCTCGTTCTGCAATTCGTTCCACGACTCGATGATCTGCCGCTGCTGGCGCTCGATGCGCTTGAGCACGTCCGCGATGATGTCGGCAAAGCGGTATTGCCACGGGAGCTGTATGAGCGTGAACTGCCTTTCGCGGGCAAACTCCTTGACCGACTCGGGCACGCCGTCCGCGTTTTCCATGAAAGAGAAGGCGATGGCCACCGCGCCGCCCAGATAAATCTCCTTCACGAACTGGAGGAACTTCTCCTCCGTCGTCCAATACACGGCCGTCGTGAGCACATATTCGCCGCGGCGGATGAAGCCCTTGGTCGCGCGCTCGATCGATGTGACATGCCGAACCTCGATTTGTTCCGGATTGGGCGCAAGGGAAAAAATCCGGGTCGGCGCGTATTCCTTCATTTCGATCAGGTCTTTCAAGGAAAAGAATGCCTCGTTCATACGCCTGCGCTCCTTTCGGATTATGCGGATATGCCCGTACGCGGCCGAAAACGGCCCGCATGGATGGGTGTAGACGCCGTAATCAACGCCAAATTGGCTGTAAAAACGGATTAGATATACACAACATGCATGTTGCTTCGCCCGAACCAATCATATATCATGAGAATGTCAAAGGGCAAGCGATTTTTGAGCATCCGGTCGCATTCGATCATCAGCGCCACAGGCGAACTCCATCTGCCGAAAGGAACATGAACATGTCCCCACAATCAGACGCCGCAAACGCGCGGGTTTCGGAACGGACGTTTCCGTTTTATACGTTTCGCGGCTCTCACCGGGAGATCGGCCGTCAATATGGCGAAGCGTGCCGGACGCTCATCGAAGAGCACCTCGACTGCGTGAACGCCAAGCTGCTCTCCAAGCCGTGGATATCCAAGGAAAAGGTGGACCGGCTTGCTTTGGAATTCCGCGGGTATGTTCGCGAGTACGCTGCCTTTTTTGACGAGGAGGTCGAGGGGCTCGCGGAGGGCGCGGGCATCGGCCTGAGCGAGGCGTACGCGCTGCAGCTGCGCGCCGAGCTGCACAGGCAGCTCGAAACCGGGGACGAATGCACGACCTACGCGGTGCACGCGAGCCGCACGGCGGACGGCGTGGCTTTGATCGGCCAGGACGCCGATCTGCCCGCGTTTTACGCGAACATAGGCGTGGTCACGCGGATCATGCCCGAGGGCGGGCCTTCGATCCTCCAGTTCACGCCTGCGGGGCAGGTTTCCTACATAGGCATCAACGACAGGGGCATGGGGGTATTCGGCAATTTCCTCACCTGCGGCGGGTGGCGCATCGGGTTCCCGCGCTACCTTCTCTCGCGCTTGGCCCTGACGCACGAGCGGGTCGCGGACGCGCTCACGCACCTCTCGCGCGTGCGGCGCGCGTCCTCGCGCAACCTCATCATGACGGACGCCGCGGGCGACATCGCGGACATGGAGACCACGGCCGGGCGCCACGCGGTGCTGCGCGCCGAGGACGGCATACTCTGCCACTCCAACCATTACCTGAGCCCGGAGCTCATGGAATACGAGGCGCACGGCGGCGAGGGACTCGCGAACTCCAGGGCGCGCTATGCGCGCATGCGCGAATTGCTCCATGAGAACGCGGGCGGCCTCGACGCCGGGAGGATGCAGGCCATCCTCCGGGACCGGCAGGGCCCCTACCCGATCTGCCGCATGCCGGGCGACGAGGAGTCCGACACGATCACGGCGGCATCCGTGATCGCGAGGCCCGCGCTCGGACAAATCATGGTCGCCGTCGGGCCGCCGAATCAATACGAATACAAAACCTACGCGTTCGGCGCGTGAAAGATAAAGGAGCTTGAAATGGAAGCCAGCATCATCCGCGCGGCGGCGATCCAGATGGATTCGCAGGACAACAAGGACGAAAACCTGAAAAAGGCGGAGGCGCTCATCCGCGCCGCGGCCGGCGCGGGCGCCAAGCTCGTGGTCCTGCCGGAGCTTTTCAATTTCTCGGGCCTGAGCGAGGACGTCGCCGCCAACGCCGAGCATCTCGAAGGCGGCCGCACGTTCAATTTCCTCGGCTCCCTCGCATACGAGCTCGGCATATGGCTTAATGGCGGCAGCATCTACGAAAAGATCGCGGGGTCCGACAAATGCTTCAACACGACCCTTTTCTTCGATCCCGCGGGCAGGTGCGCGGCCAAATACAGGAAGGTGCACATGTTCGACGTGGATGTAGAGCGCGGCCCGCGCTATCTCGAATCCGAATCGGTGGAGGCGGGCGGCCAGATCGTCGTGTGCCGGACGGATTTCGCCAAAATCGGGCTTGCCATCTGCTACGACCTCCGCTTCCCGGAGCTTTTCCGCGC